>Ga0265314_10000075_pt1 | contig 147341 bp, 124 predicted proteins | sample 4126metaG_FD_203106 | JGI IMG/M metagenome (GOLD analysis project Ga0265314, IMG submission 203106) | Rhizosphere microbial communities from Carex aquatilis grown in University of Washington, Seatle, WA, United States - 4-1-26 metaG | ecosystem: Host-associated > Plants > Roots > Rhizosphere... | reverse complement strand
AATCTTCTCCTCGCGCGCCTTCTTCGCGTCTTCCAGGGATAGGGGGCGCATGGCTACCTCACCCTCAAGATCGTGGAAGTGACCGGCTTCAGCACCGCCGCGAACTGCTGGGGCCGAAGGATTCTCTTGAGCTTGGCGCGGTCGATGTTGAACCGGCACGAGGTGAAGAGGTTCGCGCGGATGCCGCTGGGGCTTTGGTACGAGGCCAGCTTGGCGGATGACATGCCCTGCCGGATGGAGGCGCGAAGCTGGCTAGCAAGGGTGCCGAGCTTGTCCGCTTGGCGCTGCAGGCTGACGAGTTTAGTCAGATCTGCGTCGAGAGACGAGAGGGCGACTAGGGATCGGGATTTCGGGGCAATGCGGGAGACGGGCAGTAGACGGGAGACGGTTGCTTGGACTTTGTGTGTCATAGGACGACCTCCTTATGACACATAGTATAGATCCGTATGGATTTATAGTCAAGTAACTGAAACTATTGTCTAATCTGTAGCTAGTGCGACGGGTCAACGTCTTCCGACCCATGTTTTCCAGGGGCAGGCGATGATGCCTCCGGCTGACGATAGGGCGGGATCCACTTCCACCACCGTCGGGCTTCGAGCACGTCGTCTCCCCCGGTGACTGCCCTGGTCACCTCTTCGAGGTCGAAGGCGAGGTCAAGGCTGGGCTTGCGGTCGCCCCGTGCATACCGATCCACCTGCCCCCGCAAAAGGTTGAGCCTGTCTGCTAGCTCGGTGCGTGAGATCTTGCCTTCGTTTCGGTCGAGCCACTCCGACAACGGCGTTACCCGGTCGCTGCGCATCATGCTCATGATTGGTACCAAATGGATTATTGATCTGGCGCATGGCGACGTCAACCCGCAAGCGATGATGCCCATCACCACTGGTGCAAACGACGGAGTCGGGACTGGCGAAGGTCGCGAGCGTTTAGCTCCTCGCAATGGTCGACGACCTCGGGATCGATGGTGATGACCCCGTGAGGTGGATACGTCGAGGGCGCCAGCGTGCAGGGTAGACCGGGGATCAGCCACTCGTTCATGACCGCGTTGCTCCCACCGAGGAAGAGGTCTCGGGCTCGCCACTTGAAGAGCTGGATGTCGTGGTCGCCGAACCAATCCTCGGGCCTCTCGCTGAGCCTCTCGTCGAAATTCTCGTTGTCGAACATCCGGCAATCGAGCCAAAGGGATCTGCATTCTTCCGGGGGCGCACCATCCTGAAGAGCGTGTCGGGTGAGCCAGAAGCAGTGGTTGAACCCGTGTAGCAGAATTTCGCGCAGCTCCAAACCGTCTGCGAGAAGCGCGGACGCGCCCGAGAGTTTCACCCCGAACTGCATCGCCCTCCCGACCTCGACCACTCCGGAAGCGACGTGCAGATACTCTTCGTAGTCCCGGTCGACCCACGCATCCGCAGTGATTTCCACTGGCGGCATCACATCGACCACAGCCTGCTTGGCAATGGAAGCGCGGATCGCGGCGATCTCGTCCCGTTCCTCTTCCAACTCCCGCTGCATGGATTCTGGCAAGCGACGCCAGGATTCCGAATCGCGATCCAGGAACACGCGGTCTACGTGAGGCGGCAGCCGTCGCGGCATGGCGATGGAAATCATCACCGCCACCTTGGCCCGCGTGGGTAGTACGAGGACGGAACCCCCGGAACTGGACGGTATGGAGTTCGAGGCGACGCCGAAGGATTCACCGGGATCGGACGGAGGACGTTTCGCGTGCGGTACGATGATTCCACCACCGCAACCGGATGACAGACGGCTCCCATGCCCTTGTGGCAGAGGCCATTGGTGGCAACTCCGACGAGCCCGTTGCCCCTGGAGACAGGCCTACCTACTTTGTCGTAAGTAACGTTCTTCTTAGGATCGTACTTGCCTACGTAGTTCCCGAGGTTGTCGTAGCCTTGCAGCACGCCCGAACTCGGGTTGGGCCTGACGGTTACGACTCGCTCGCCCGGCATGGTGCTGACCGATTCAGTTGTCGTCCGACCTTTTTGATCACGTGTGTTGTCCATGACTCAAAAATAACGTCGTCGACATCGGTGACCGACATACCCAACGGGCGACGCGAGGGCTGCCGCAACGGTCGACTGTTGCGCCGCATGTTCTCTTGAGGTGTCCGTCAGGCGTGCCCGTGCGGTACAATGACCCGAGGGCCTATGGCAAACCACGATTGGGGCAGCCCGTGCGACTGTTCGGAATGTCGAACTTCCACGCGTATCGAGGTGTGCCCCCACTGCATGTTCGAGAATGTTGTAGACATCGTCGGGACGGCTGAGTTGTCGGTCGACCGCAAGGGCTTGCGCAGCTATGACGTAACCTATCCAAGTGGCCCACCCATGGCCCTCAACTGCCGAGGCTGTCACCGCACCCTCCAGGTTGCCCATTACACCTCGGTGAACGAGGAACGCTGTGCCGCAAATCACGAACGTGACCGCGTAGCGAAGACTGCCCGTCCTTGTGATCGCTGCGAGAAAAGGGTTGAGCAACAGCTGGGAAGATTCGTCGCCGTCGTGCTCCGCGAATGCCAGGGCCAACAGCTTTGTGCCGAATGCCTTCCTGCCATCGTGAAGGCGGCCTCGCCTGATCCGTCAGACGAGGACAACAAGTACACGTTCAACGAACGAGCGCTTCAATGGGAACTCAGCAAGGTACGAAGGGCCTGCGAACGCTGCGGAAATTTCCGTTGGCTGTCGCCAGCCAACCAGTGGAAAAGGCTCTGCATCACCTGCTATCGGGGAAAACAGAGCTAACAGCCGTCCATTCCAAAAACGTCGAAGGATGTCGGGTTCCAAGTAACCGGAAACACAGGAGTCCATGGCCCCGAAAACGCGATCCGGAACCGAACAGAATCGGAATGCAGCCGGCTGGCGGTTGGTACGACAGATCGTCCTTCCGCTCGGTCAGCCGAGAGCGATCAATTCGCTACCGCGATTCGCTGGTGTCCCCCCTCGTCGTGTCGGTCGTCAAGGGCGACGTGATAGGCTGGCGAGAACCTTCATGGCCGATTCATCGACAGCCTGGTACTTCGCTCTCACTGGCCCGTTGACGTTCACGCGAATCACCAAGAAGGCCTTCCGCAGCTTCTTCTTCGACGGCGGCTCGTTTGTGATCGACTCGGTCAGGTCCGAGGGCGACGTGAAGCTGGGGATCGTGAACGTGGCCCTTCGCGACGGGCGAGCGGCATCAGTGTTCAGTCTGGACTACATGCGATTCCGCCTCGACAAGGATGGCCGTTGGGAGGCGGCTCACCAGCAAGACTCCAGGGCCTTGGCTGGCCAGATGTGGCCAGGCCCAGGATCGCAGATCGCACTGCTTCGGCGTCGAATGGAAGTTCAACACGAATGGAAGCCAACGCGCGAACAGGTTGCCGCCCTCGCAGCTGAGATCGAACGCTGTGCAGGCCGATACCTGCCCTACGGACGGCCTAGTCCGCCCGAAGAGCTGTAGACCCGGTTCTGCGGCCACCGGGGACTACCGTAGACTGGCAGCAGTCTTTCCGGTCGCAGGCGAAGGCTGCTGTTGGTCTCCTGGTGAGAGCACGACCGTGGTGGTGGTCCATCTTTCGCCTTCCACGGTCCAGACGTAGCGGCAGGCTCCGACACGACCCTTCTTGTGTTTGTAGTTGAGCTTCAGCTCCGCTCCGCAGATGTTCTTGCTCGCGACCGCGATGGCCTGGTCGAACGTGAACACCTTTTGGTCGTCGACACCGTTGGTATTCCACAAGAGCTTGACTTTGTCCTTCCCAATGTAGATGTACCAAGGATCCTTGACCTCCTCGTGATTGAACGCCAGCGCCCCTTTGAACTCGCCAGTGGCTACGCGCTCAAGCGCTGGCAATCCTGCGACGACCGCTGCTTCATCGGATCGAAACTGCATCGACGATTGGGACGAGTCGCGAACTGGGGCAGCTGGCTGCGCTGCTTGCGCAAGAGCAGCCGCGGGCAAGAGAGAGATGGTCATGAACACGATGGTCGATGTCTTCTTCTGCATAGTTTCCTCCGTCTTCGTATCCGTCCGTTGTGCCGACCCGTCACCGCCCCGGATCACTGGGTGAGACGGCAGCTGGGGTTGCTCCCGCAGGTGCCGGTCGTTAGCTGGTTGCACGCCGTGGGCGTGCCTGTGCAAGTGGTCGCCCCTCCTGACCACGAACAACCTGGATTCATCGCGCACGTGGTGGAGCTGGTGATGTTAGCACACATGGTTGGTGTTCCCGCGCACGTCGACAGGTGACAACCACTCTGCGATGAGCAGTTGATGGTGCCCACGGTCGTGCATGGTGTGGCCGTCCCCTGGCACTTGGATGACGATGCTGACCATGTGCAGCCGATCTGATTCAAGCAGTCGACCGAATCAGCGTAGTTTCCGCAAGGCGTGGCGGTGCCTGTGCAGCCGCTTGTGCTGGTGCAACCTGGGCAGAGGCTGCATGAGCCCGTGTACGTCTCGCAGAGCGAACACGAGTAGGCGGTACCGCTACAAGAACCCAAGATGCAGCCGGGACAAACGCAGCTGTAGGGGCTACAGCTTGAGCAAGACAGAGCCGTTCCCGTGCATTGGTACGCGGAACCGCCGGTTCCTCCCGCGCCAGCAACACCGCCCGTTCCGGAAACACCACCTGAAGCCATCACAAACGACCCGCCCAGCCCGGTCGTGCCCCCCGTACCAGTGGCCACGCCGCTTGAGCACCTTGGGTATGGTCCGGGATGACTCGTCCCCCACCAATCGAGCCCGGCGTAGGACACGGCGCCCGTCGACGGTGTTGCCTCGAAGTAATAGTAGCTCCCGAACTTCGGTGGCAGGCTGCCTGCGCATGTCACCGCCTGGCCGTTCACTTTCACCGACCATCCGGTGATGGTGTTGCAACCCCACCCCGCGATGTCATCGGCGGTGCGATAGCAGATCGTCTTCGTCGACCCGAACGTCCCAGAATACCCCGTACCGTTGTTGGCCCAGACATCGAGTGGCGGCGAACATGGCTCGACACCTTGGCCACACGTCAATGTGAAGATGCCTGCATCGGCGGTGCTGCGTCCGCCTGTTCCGATATAACCACCCGTTCCGCCAGTGGCCGAAAACACGGTGGAGCCACCCGCACCAACGATGCCACCAGACCCAACCACCCCTCCCGTGGCTATCGCGTCTACAGGTCCCGCGCCAGCATGCCCGCCGAAGCCTCCGGAACCGCTGGCACCACCGGCCACAGTCGGCACGTCGGGGGCGACGGCGGCATCGAGGGTGACGGGGCCGACATCCCCCGACCTTTCGTCGGCGATACCGCCCGATGTGTCCGTCGAGGAAATGCCAGGACCGGCGATCTCCGCAGTAGAGCTGTCCGTGTTGGCTAACGGCGGACCCGCAAGTTGACTGGCATCGTATGAACACGCGACGGTGGTACCCACCAGCAGGGCGCAGATCCTCGTCATAGTTCTCATGGTCAGTACCTCACATTCGCGAGCAGCCCAGTCGTGCTACCTGCCATGGGGGCGACGGTGACGTCATGGCCTTCGACGAAGAAGAGCACCCCCGTGGTGACGGCAGCGGCTGCGCTCAAGCCCCAGAAGATGTTGGCGGCATTCTTGCGGGTGTCCAAGGAGCTGACCTGATCGGAGCTGCATCCTGTCCAATTGGCCCCGGCAGCCTTGCCACATGAGGTGCGAAGGTCGTCGTACTTCGACTGCATCATCGATCCCGTGATAGCAGCAGCCCCGACGAACACCACCGTCGACCCCGCCGCGACCCACGTCCATTTTCGACCAAGCCACCAACCATCGCTTGGTGCCGGGCTACCTGGCCTCGCGGCTTGCAGATCGACCGGCGATGCCAGCATCGAGCTTTGGGCCTGTCTGACCTCAGTCGTATCGGTGAGGCCGTGCGGTCGGATTGCAACGGTTTGGACGGTACCCGGTGCAACTTCGACCGTCTGGACCACCGGGATCATTGTCGCGTGGGTCGCGGTGACTTGGTGCCGACCCGGACTGACGCGGACGACATCTGCGAGCGGGGCCTTTCCTGCCACCTTTCCATCGACGGAGATTTCCGCGTCGACGACACCGCAGTCGATCAGCAACTTGCCGATCTTCGGCGCAAGCTCCCCGACTGACCGCTTCGCTTCGACGAGCAACTCGGGTGATGCATCCACTGCCTGCGACAGGAATTTCTCGAAAGCGTCGACAGCATCAACTGGCCGACCAAGTTCGCGGTTCGCTTGGCCGATGTTGAAGAACAGCTTAGGGCTGGGGAACACCGAGTACGCTTGCTCGAACTTTTCGAGGGCATCGGCGAACGCCCCTTGCTGGTAGAGCTGCGTGCCCTCCTTCAACATCACCTGCGCACGTGCCTTCGCATCCGGGGCCGGGGTAGCCGGGCTCGCTTGAGCCAAGAGCGAAAGAAGAACCAGCGTTGCCTGCATAATCAAAGCTCCTCGACAAGTTGTCCTCGTTGCGGTCTCGCCTTCGTCGGCTTGTGCTCGGCGGGTTTGCCGCGTGGTGGATCGGATTCAAACGGATCTGCGAATGGCGATGGCTTCCTGCCAACGCCGAAGGGTTTCTCGCTGGCGGCGGTCCCACCCTTGGATGACTTCGACTTCCCCGTGTGCGACGACTGGGGTTCCGAGATCGGTGCTGGGGCTGGAGGCGAAGGCGCGGGCAAGGTCACCACTTGTGGCGCCTTTGAGGTCGTCATTGGTGTCATCGGTCCCGCTGCTGCTGGGATCGGTGGCTTGCGCGGCCAGAAGATCAACACTACGAGCACCACCATAGCCAGCGCTGCACCGGCAATGATGTATGTCCGCTTGCGCCTGCGCCGCGCCTCGTCTTCCACTAGGTCATCATCGGGGTCGTCACTGCGGGCTGGGGATTGGGCTGGAAGGGTTGGTGCTCTGGCGATGGTTCCCGGCATCGCTGATGGACCCGGCTTTCCTGGAGCAAGGCGAGCCGAGTACGCCACTGTCCCCTTCGCCGGGGCTGTCCTGGGGATCATTACAGGAGGTGGGGTCAGCTCCCGAGTGAACCCTGTTGCCGCAGCCTCGAATGCGCGGGCGAAGTCCTTGATCGATGGATACCGATCCACAGCCTGCTTGGCAAGCGCGCGACGAAGCACGGGTTCCACCTCGGCAGGCAAGCCCGGTGCTAGCTTCGATAGCGGATGCGGATCCATGTTGATGACCTGGTAAAAGAGTGCGGCCATGTCATCGGCGCGGAACGGGGCGTGGCCCGACAGCATCTCCCAGGCGATACAGCCGAGCGCCCACTGGTCAGCTCGATGGTCGATCTCTTCGATGAGCCCCGTGGCTTGCTCTGGTGACATGTACTCGGGCGTGCCCATCACCGCGCTTGCTCGCGTGAGCTTGGTTCTCGACGCCTTAATCTTGGAGATACCGAAGTCGAGCACCTTCACGAAGTCGGCCTCGCCCTTGACCCTGACGAGGTAGACGTTGGCGGGCTTGAGATCGCGGTGGACGATCCCTTCATCGTGAGCGGCAGCCAGGGCGGAAGCGACCTGTCTGGTGATCTCGACCGCAGTTCCCAAAGGCAGGCGGCCCAGGTGTCGAATGCGGTGGTCGAGGTCTTCCCCGTCCAGGTACTCCATGACCAGGTAGGGCTCCCCGCTGTCTGTGGTGCCGAAGTCCATCACGTTTACGAGGTGGGGATGTCCGAGGCGGGAAGTCACTTCGGCCTCGCGGCGAAAACGCGCAAGTGCTTCCTCGTTCGACGCCAACTCGCGGGCCATCACCTTGATCGCGACCCGCTTGTTCAGGCGTAGCTGGATTGCCTCGTACACCGCGCCCATTCCGCCTTCGCCGAGAAGCCGCGTGACCTCGTAGGCGCCTCCGAGCACGGCTCCGGTGAGTGCCCCGGGCTGTGCATCAGGCGACACCGACCACCTCCAGGGCGCACGGGACCAGCAACCGGCAACTACCTCGATCTTCTTCGTGGATTCGCGATGGCAGGGTTAGAGGGGGCATCACCGTTCTCCCAAGACAGGAAGGACCCGGCGATTGTATCACGGACTAGTCCTATGGTGACTAGTCCGTGGTTGATGCCTTCTGGGCGACGTGCCCAGGTTCGCCAAGAAGAACACCCGAGCCACATGGCGGTCGGAGGCTCGATCTGACCCCGAGGCCGTCGAGTTCCTGAAGACCCTGGGCGATCAGATTCGGACGCTGCGCAACAAGAAGGGCCTCAGCCTGGAACGGGCCGCAGAGGAAGCCAAGCTCAGCCCGCAGCACCTCGTGGACATCGAGAAGGGCCGCACGAACCCGACGGTGACCACCTTGGTCGGAATCGCCCGCGCGCTCGGAGTGCAAGTCCGCAACATCTTCTCGTGATATCAACGGAAGGGGGCGCACCCGATTGGGATCGGCGGCTTCTTGAAGGCTCTGCCAAACACTTCTTGACCCCGCACTGCCATGGCCGATGATGTCGCCACCATGGCCCGGATCATCAAGCGCTACTCGAACAGGAAACTCTACGACACCGAGGACTCGCACTACGTCACCTTGGGAAAGGTGGCAGAGCTGATTCGAGCTGGCGACGAACTCCGGGTCATCGAGAATGGTACCCAGCGAGACATCACCGCTGCCACCATGGCTCAGATTGTCTTCGAGGAAGAGAAGAGCGGGCCGAGGCTACCCGTCGAGGCCCTCCGTCGCATCATCCGCAGCGGACTACCGACGTAGCCACGCCCCCGTCACGCAGCGTCAGCAGCACCAACGAAAGGTAGAGCAATGCCCAAAGGCCCCCTGTCCAAGTCCGACTTGATCCAAAAGATCGCCGACCAGTTCGATGAAAAGCTCACCCGCAAGGACGTGAAGGGAATCATCGAATCCATGGCCACCATCGGCCACGCCGAGCTGAAGAAGAACGGTGTGTTCGTAGTTCCAGGTCTGATCCGCATGGTCGTCGTAAAGAAGTCGGCCACGAAAGAACGCAAGGGCATCAACCCCTTCACGAAGGAGCCGACGGTCTTCAAAGCCAAGCCCGCTCGCAAGGTCATCAAGGGCCGCCCCGTCAAGGCGGCCAAAGACGCAGTCGCGTAGGCACACCAGGCGCTCCTTGGGCTGCAATCGTCTTGTGGCGGTCGCAGCCCAGGGCAGAAAATGCGGAGTCGACAGCGGCGGCGGGCGACGATCCGATTATGTGTGTCGCAAGCGTTACGAGCCAGCGAGCGGGCTGGGCGAGATACGGAGAACTGAATGTTTGATATGCGTCGGAATCGGCAAGGTACTCGAAGAGAGAGTCCAAAGACGGTTCAAGCCGGCGGGCTATGCTGCGCGCTGGTCATATCTTTGTTGGGTGGGGCATGTGCGACATCAGGCGGGATCAAGGAGCCGCAGGATCTCGGAGATCGAGCCAGCTACAAGGTAACCATCGTCGCCGCCAGCATCTCCGCGAGCCGTCCCAATGGACAGCCTTGGCATACACAAGAACCTGGAGCCGGGGTCAAGATCGTGAAGAGCTTGGCCACGCTTTCGAGGGTTCCGCTCCTGCCGGAAGTGATCGATGCCTTTGAGCAGGAGCGCAGAGCTAGCGCATCAGTCAGCCCCAGCCCGCTGGTCGAGGTCCATGTTGGGAAGCTTGTCCTCGACTCTGGTCCCATTCGGACGACCCTCAGCCCCCGGTGGAACTGGTCGTTCGCGCTGGATCCTCAGGAATATGCGGATGGCGATCCGATCACATTCGTAGTCCGGGATGCAGACGGTCAAGAGGAACTTGGACGGTACCAGACGACGGTCGCCAATCTGATTGAGAAGGGAAACTTGCAGGAAGGCGCCAGACCGTCGGTCGGATTGCTCCAGATCTCGGCAGAACCGATGAAGGAACCCCGAGCAAGCCACACCTACCACTTCGCGGTACCTGCGAACGAGTCGATGCTTTCGCTCGTCTTGCGGGTAAGGGCTGGCGCGAGTCCAGGCTGGGTACCGATCCCACTTCTCAATGGCGATTCGATCAGAATCGAGGCGAAGGGTAACGTCACGATACACCCCGGTATCCTCCAGGGCGTCCCGTTCTCCGAGCCATCCGATCCGGACGGGCTGCCACCATCGGGTCGTGGGCGGCCCAACCCGATTCCAGAATGCGCCGAGCTGCCCCATTCTGCCTTGGTCGCAGCATTCGCCGGTGAGTGCAAGTTCATCGGCCGTCGTTTTGAAGCACGGAACATCCCACAGGCTGGGCAACTCTTGCTCGGGGTAAACGACACGGACATCGGTAATGACCAAGACGGGTTCGAGGTCACGGTCTGGGTCAACCCGCCCGATCTGGTACGGGCGCATTCTGTGGACGAGTGAACGGCGAGCTAGCGACCATGAACGACGGCAAGGCTGGCAGATCCAGTATGCATCCCGAGGTGAAGCAGGTCGACATCGGACCGCTTTGCTACTTTTTCACGATCTCGCAAAGGGAGCAGGATCGCTTTCGCGCGGAAGCGTTGAAGCACGAGCAGCGTGTCCTTGAGGAAGGGGCTGCCGCTGGTTACGCCGAACCGAAGCTGTCGATCCGAACCACCGACCGGGTCAGCTATCTTGAATTTCTTGGCCAGCGTGACGGGATCCAGATCTACCTGCGAGTGGACCGGACTGTTCACCCCGAGTACGGGCTGGGAATCGACCGCGTCGCCAACCTGGTCGACGAGTTGATCGTGAAGATCGTCGCGGCCTCAAGGGACCGGCGATCCCGACCAGCGTTGAAGTTGTACTGGTTGACGGACCCGCACCACGAAGACGACTGGTTCGTTGTCGCCAGAAGTGCTCGCGATGCCCGTGGCTTCTATCTCTACGATATCGGCGATGACGCCAGTGCTGCCCGTGCATACGGCTGCGAGCGAATTCTGCGGCTGCCCAAGGATTTCCAGAAGGTCGACGACGAGGTGTTCAACATCCACGACGATCACGACAGCGGATGGCCCACGCACGAGCTTCTGCGGTCTTGTGGGGCTGTCTTCCTGCGCGAAGATTCTGCCCGTGTGGTGAAGATACGCGGGCGGCAATTCGCCGAAGGCATGCTCGATGCCGAAGTGGATCGAGCGCGACGTGGCGATTTCGGCAGCGAGAGAAACTGAAGCAGGCGACAATACCCGGCTGCGACGAAACTATGACCTAGTCGTTGTCTGCCCGATTCCGAACGCCTTTGGTTAGGACGGTCTTGGCCTTCTGCGCCTTACCATTCGCTAAATTGACAACGGCGCAGCGAAGTATCGTTGGGTCACTATCGTGCTGGAACCACAACTCTCGCTCGTTGCGCGAACGCTTTATCACGTGGACGAGATTCCCGTATCCTGCTGGCTTTCGCACTTCGGTCAGTATCAGTTCATACCACTTTCTTTCGGTGGCCATTGTCTCTCGCCGTCCTTTCGTGCCGGTGAATGGTCCGCATTGGGCGTCTTCCTCAATGAGAAAACCTTGTAGGGCATTCTCGGAACACGAGCCCCTCTCCTGGGTCCGTGCTGCCGAGCTGTCGATATTGGAACTGCAGAGCGATGGACTCGCCAAGAGTAATCCTTGGCCATGATCAGGGCGACCGCCAGGTTAGGCTTGTAACACAGAAGACAGCCCATCAATTGGCCTCGCCGCTATAGATCAGACAGCCACGGACGACACCCGACCGAGCGTCTCGTAGACCTGCCCCCGGACCTGAAAGTTGATGTGGGCCCCGGCCGGCATCAGCGTTGGTGTTGCAACGCGGATGGCAACTATCGTGTTCCGACAACTGCTTCTCGTTCATCACTGGCTGCCACCGTGTACATCGTAACGCACAACGATGGTCATGGCACCTTTTTAGAGCCCGCTTGCAGATGGCCCATCCTGCGCTCGGCGACAAACCGCTGGCCCCCTTTTCCATAGAGCGTGAGGCGCCATCCAGGACCGGAGCGACGGTGGGTGCACACGCATGGACTGCTGCACAGTGCCAGCTGCTTCCGCCGGGAAGGCCCCACCTGGTCCGCATCGTTGGTTGAGGTTCGCCGACGCAAAAGCTCGATGCGCCAAATCTGTTCATCGACTGCAGCCAACCTACGACACCGAGAGCCGATTCGGGCTTAGGACCATTTGATGACCCACCCTCCGAGCATGACTCGCGACTTCTTTGACACGAAAGGCACCCGAATCACCTTTGTGGTTGCGAACTTGCCATAGTAGCTGAGCGCGTGGCCAGCGTAGTGGAGGCGAAATGGCCTTCGAGGCCCGGCCTCTTCCGTGGCGTGCTTCAAGTCGTCGTTGCTCGTGCTGACCATCACCGGCCCCGTGGCCCCGGTTACCGCGTTGTCGTTCGAACTGTTCACCAGGGCGATCAGCCTTCCTCGCAGGGCTTTCATCGCCAAGGTACGGCCACGGTCGAGGTCCTTCAGCGATTTCAGCTCGACCGGACCGCGCTGTAGCAGCAGGTACCCGTTGCACCAGCTCAACGAGGATGGGCACGGGCTCGTGCTGTGTCCCGACGGAAATCCAACGCCCATGGCGACCAAGTGCATGAGGACGCTGTGTTCGATCCTCCACGTGGGCGCGATTCGGTAGGCCGTCCCGGATGCAACAGCCTTGGCGCGAACCTTATGTATGGTGCTGATGACATCGTTCACCGCCTTCATCTGCTTCGCGATTTCGCGCTGGATCGACGCACGTCGGATTCGCAGTGTCCCATCGCGCTTCAGCTGGTAGCCGAGAAAGCCGATCCAGGGCACGCCTGGGCCGTGCTCACCCGCGCGCCAACGATAGGGTCGCTTGGACTTACTTTCCCAGAGGCGCTTCATGTTCGTGCCCTGGTAGGGGAGGACCTTCGCCGCACGATGGTGAGCCAGGCCGAGGCTGCGAAGTTCACGCGTGTACGCCCGGAGAGCCCAGCGGCAGGCGTCCCGGTTGGTAGTGACGAGAAGGATGTCGTCGCAATACCTCGCGTAATGCCATCGTCCATTGCCCCGCAGGTCGTTCAAGCAGGCTTCGTCGGCGGCGGCCAGAACGGCGTTGGCGATCACGCCGGAGAGTGGCGAGCCCTGCGGGATGCCACGCCTTTCCTGATCGTCGGTTTCGATCCCCGCATCCGCCAGCGCCTCGTTTGGGTCGAACAGGACAGGCTTGCGCACGTGTTGGGCTCGAAGCCGCTTGAGCGCAGCCTTCCGCACCGACGCATAGTCGTAGCCGGCCAGGAACGAATCGAGAAATGCGATTGCTCGCTTATCTAACGCCACGCCCGCCTTCTTCGTCGTCGCACGAATCCGAGCCGAGGCCACCTTGTGGGGGACCGCGTCGAAGAACCCCTGGATATCGCATTCCGCAGCCCAGAGGTCAGTTTGGTCGGAAACCCGCGTGGCAAATGCTCGGAAGCCCTTCACGGCGTCGTGGTGCCTTTTCGCGTTTCCATCACGACACGGCCTGGATCCAAAACAGCAATCGTCCAAGGCGCCATCGACGGCGTCGCTCAGGTAGGCGGCGTACCCGCTGGCAATGAGACTATCCCGCAGGGAGTACGTCACCACACCCCGATACCTTTGTCCGCTTCCCCGCCGGTCCTTTGGGATGGGCACCACGCTCTTGGGCTCGTGTACCATCGACTTGTCCCACGAGAGGGCATCGCGCCGGATGCTATTCAAGAAGCGACGCAAGCGTTTCACCCAGGGATACGCGTCCGCGCTTTTTTCGAGCACACGAAGCACGTGCTGGGCAAGCGTCTTGGCTGTGGTCGCGGACCGATCCTCCGATTCGCGTCGAATACGTCGTCTGGCGCGAGGCCAGTGTCGACGTGGAGGGAGCAGCCCTTGCAACTCGTCTTGCTTGGGATCGTCGGCCCGTTCGGAGTCGTGTACACCGGCAGCGCGAGCCGGGAACTGATCTCGACGGTTCTTTCTCGCAAGCGCGATCCGCTTTCGGCAGAGCAGTGCAACCATGCGGCGATCCGAAAAGTAGTATTCCAAGTCGCGCATAGTTAAAAGGCTCCTCCCTGCTGGGGTCTATTTGCGAATGCCGGGAGGGATTGATCTCCTGACGAGCAACCGGAGAGGCCGCAAAAAGCTAAGCCTATCCCCGTCGCCGGCCGCCACTGAGTGTCAGGACAAAACTGGGTCGCCCATGAGGGCACCCAGCCCAGCCTAGGGAGGAGCCAAATCGAAAATATGCACGGTTGAGCTGGCGTCAACATGTGGCCACCTATTCCTTACCCAGCCATACGATTCCCTCGTCATCGCGCCGAAGTTGTGCGGCATCCCCCGGCGTGAGTTTGCTCGAATGGAGCAGGAACCTGAGCTTGTCGACTGCGTGGTGCTGGCGCAGGATCGCCTGCAGGCTCGACACCAAGTTCACGACATACGCGGACCACGCAGAGCGATGCCGTATCCGGTTTACGGCTTCCGCCTCGGCGAAGAAGCCAGCCCCGCGGAGATTCTGAACGATCCGAACCAAGGCGCTGCCACGAGCATTTACTGGTTCGACGAAGAACTCTTCGGCGCCGATGTTGAGGCCGATCTCGACCAGCTCTTCGAGCGATTTTGGATCCGAGGCCACCCATGGAGAGACCGGGCTCAGCATGGCGTAGGTGCGAAGGCCCAACTCGTGGGCTTTCTTTAGAGCAGCGACTCGCTCGGGGATGGTGGAAGCTTGGGGCTCAACAGCGGCGATGACCCCGGCTTTGCTCGGCGGTGCAGGCAATGAAATCCCGACGAGCACACGGTGGCGGAACCAGGCGATGACGTCGTAGTCCGACTCCACACCAGCGTATTTTGTTAGGATTCGGACGGACCAGAGAGGGTGGGACAGGATGGATTCGAGGCACTTGCGACCGATGTCCAATCGCCGGGACTCTGGCGTCCACGCGTCCGTCGTAGCGCAAAGTTGAACGAGCCCTCGTGCGTGGTGATCCGTCGTTCGAGCTTCTTCGGCGATTTCTCGAAAGAGGCCAGGATAGACGATGTCGCAGCCCACGGCAAAGGTGAAGCCGTGGATGCTGATGAGGCCGACATTGACGACATAGTCGGCAAGGCCCTTTCTCGCGCACTGGGGACAGGGCTGAATGATGGACAAGGGGCGGGTGTTGATGGACCGGGTCGATGTTGATGTCATGTTCGTTTCTTTCTCGTTGACGGTCTTGAAGTAGTTGGCGGCGTGGGTGCGAAGTGCGACGAGCGCAAAACGGCGTAGCTCCGGGGCTGATGACCGAAGAATCCACCAGCCCCGAAGCCACTGGGACGATGGCTGCTAAACGCCGGCGTGTGCTCGTAGGCTGAGCAACGTCGGCAGGACCTTGTGATAGGCGATCACGTCGGCTGCACCGAGTGCAGTGATCGGCGCGAGCCAAGACGTTGTTGAACGACACAGCTTCGTCGCGTCCTGATGGGCATCACCTTTGGCGGCTACCAGGTGCACAAGCGCGGTGTCACCGTTCTCTGCGGGGGCCAGTCCGAGGGAGTGAAGCAGCAGGCGCCAGCGCTTCTGCAACTCCGTGAGGTCGAACGCAGGTTGGATCTCGACGACGAATCGCACGGACATGCGGAACGCAGCGCTGTCTGCTCCTTGTGCAGCTTCGAGCTTCGCCCGGACCTGCCCAGCCCAGCGTGAGAAGTACCGAGCCCAGAGGGTGTTGCCCTTGGTCAGCCTCGTCACCGCAATGACGATGCCGGCTATGGTTCGGTCGATGTCCTGGGTTGCGACGGTGCCGGGGATGTCGAAGTCCAGGAACCGCAAGGACTCAGGGAGGATGCTGCGAATGAGCCCCTCGACAAGTCTCACATTTCGCTTCACGTGTCTGCGATTGCAGCGAGGGCAAGCGTCCATCCCGCACCTGGAGTTCCGTCGACACTTGCGCATAGCTGCTGCGTATCGAAGAAGGCGCGTGGCCTGTGCTCCATCAACCGAGGTAGCGTGCTTCTCGCACGTCGTTGCCATGCCCACGGTGGTGATCATTTCGCACCTACCTTTCGGCTGGCCTTGAGCATGTCGATGTCGAAGCCGCGCTGGAAGATTCGCTGCCGGTTCTTGACGGCCTCGCTGAAGAGAACAAGCTCCCGGTCAGGTATTTCCTTCAGCAACCACTGGGGTCGCTTCTTCGTCGGGTAGCCCGGTATGCGCCTGGAAGTCGAGTTGGTATAGGTCATCGCCCGTCCGTGGTACTTGACGGGTTGATGGTTGAAGTAGTCGTTCATCGCGGTCGAGGCATCAAGCCCGATGGCGGCGGAAATGACCTTTGCAAGCCTTTCCAGTCGAGGCTTTTCAGTCCTGGTCAAGGCGATGATGTGCATGTGGGGCCACCACCCAGCCTTGCGCTTGGCAGTCTTGGACCTCCACTCGATGTGGAGGAAGCCACCGCAACGTAGGATCTCGTCCTTCCACTCGTGCAGGTTCGTGATCCGTTTGAACACGGCGATGATCTTGTCGATAGCCTCGCGCAGGTTTTCACCGTCGATATTTCCTTGTCCGAGACTGATGCGAAGGAATTGCAGCGGCCCGGAGCCCGCGTACTCGTCAAATTGATCGGCGAAGATCTGCGTCGCGGCCTTGGCTTCGGTGGATTGGCACCATGGGCACAGCTTTTGTCTACATCGTGGAAACCATCGCTTCGATCCGACCAACGACGATCCCCACTCCAGCCCACAGATTTCGATCTTTCCGACCTGGACCATGAGCACTCGACCGAATGGATCGTCGGGATCCCGTGGTCGGTCTTTCAAGATCTCGACGACCTTGGTAATACGCGGACGATAATGGTTGATCTTCTCGTCGTCGGACTTCCCGGTGTTGGACATACCGTTCTTGGACTTGATATTGGTTTTCATGGTTCTAGTCCTCAACGACGATGGTGACGATGGTCAGGTGGTGAACGACGACGACGATGAAGAGGAGGTCGTAGTCGAGGGTGGGGTGGAAAGGGTTAATGACTGGTACTTCTCCCGGTCTTTTCGATCCCGTCGCACCTGCGCATACCCTGGCTGAAACCGTAGAAAGTCGATCCATCCATGTTCCTCTACGGGACGGTGTCGTTTCACGCGTCCGTCGCAAGAAAACGCCTTCGGAAACGCAAAAAGCACCGTCGAAATGGTCCTGCAGCGCTCGCGAACAACAGTTTCTGTGTTGGTCGGTCTCAACCAGGAACGGGGATTCGGTCTGTCGCGGTTTCGGCGACAGCCCCGTCAACTCGACCGCGTTCGAGGATGCTTGCCCATAAAGATGCACGTGAGCGAGCGTTGGGCGTTGCGATAGCGGGGCGTGGTGCGCGATCAGCAGCGCTGGGTGGTGAGCGATACCTGCTGACTGCCCTGCAGGCACGAGGGCGTGCACACTGTTGTTCACTGTCGGCGTGGGCTGCAACGACAGATGTTCCGTTGCCGAGGCGGTTGCGGATGATCTCGCTCGATCCTTCTTCGACGAGACCGTGTGGTGTGAGATAGATTTCGCTGCGGACATTTTCTTCTTCATTTTTCGTAGCTCCTTTGGAGCGCATAAGGCGCCTACCTTCCCTTTACAACTGCGCTTCGCCACGACCGTGTAGCTGCAGGCGCAAGGATGTCGGCCAGCGTGTGCGCGATTTTTTGAGGGCCCGTGTGGGGATGAAACCCGCAAGCGCGATGTTGATGACGAGCGATCTTCAGCATCGTGCTGATGGCGGTGGTCGTCTGCGGTGTGCTTCGCAGATGAGCGCGCTGCTCGCTGGTGCTGGGCAGAAGCGATCCTTTTAAGATCTTAAGATCTTAGAAGGATCCCCCTGATCCCGGTCATCCCCACCGCTGCGAAACACGGTCTGCGCTGGTCGATCAAGAAACGCAGGTCGATTTCGATGAAAAAGATGGGTTCTAGGCGCTCGATTCCGCTGATCCGACGTCTTCGTGGGTGTTTCCGTGTTTCTCCCCCATCGCTGCGAATTCGCACGGTTTGGCATCGGCGATGCCCAACGGAGCTACTTTTTCGCGTCCGCGCAGCGCTGGAAATTTGCACGCGACAGTTCGTGGTTGTCGTGGCCTTAAACACAAGCGCGCCAAACTTTTCGGAGAGACTTCGAGCATCGCTAGACGACCACGCACGCGCTTGCGCACGCACGAATGCCACTCTCTGCTCGTGCCGCGCGATGCTCTTAATCGTCGAGATGGTGTTGGCGAGCATGATTCGCATGAAGGTCGGGTGGTGCTGATGACCGCGCCTTCGCGATTCGCCGTTTCGAAATCGCGATCCGCTAGACGTCTCGCCCATCTGTCGTGCCCACCTCCGCAAGTGGCAGATAGCCGAGCATCACTGCAGCCGAAAAAACGATCTTGTAAATAGGGTCTCGCCGGCCATGTGGTCAGCGAGCTGCGCGGCGGTCTTTCCGGCAGATCGAATACTGTAAATACCACCCCGACTGCGGTCTCGGCGTTCCTCGCCACCGCGATCTTGGGACACTCGCCACAGCCATCGAGCTGCAAACGCGGGCTTGTAAAGGAATGGTATGGGCCTGCGAGAGGCAAAGGCGAACGCGAAAATCTCCGAGCACGGAGATGGCGTTCGTGTGTCTCGCGAGAGGTCCCCTTTCTATACGACAGAAGAAGCAGCTGCGTATCTGCACTTTGCCACGACGAGTGGCATTCGATGTGCGGTTCATCGTGGCGAGCTTCATCCCGCTGGCGTCGGCCCGCACGGAACGCTTCTTTTCGTCCGCGAGGAGCTTGACCGATTCGTTTTTGCCCGAGGCGCGAACAGGGTAATCAGGTATGGTCTCGATCACCGTGAGACGCCTCGGCCTGATGGAGAACAACATGTCCAGACAGCCAGGCAGATCGACACGCCATCCCGGCGTGTACCAAGTAGACCAGCAAACATTTCGGATTCGGGTCAAGCGACTCGATCCGAGGAAAGGAAAGGTGAAGCAAATAGAAAGGCTCTTGAAGGGCGTCAGCCTCCAGGAGGCGGTCAGCAAGAGAGCCATGCTCGCAGAAAACTTCGGCGATACGAGCGTGGGGAAGGCACCGAGGGAAAAAGTTGGGGCCTTCGCGAAGCGTTGGTTCGACACGAAGCTACCAACCCTATCGACAAGCACGGCTGAGCGGTACGTCGATGGTTTGGAAAACCATGTTCTGAAAAGGACCACCGGCCTTGGCGAGTTCTACTTCGACTCGCTTCGGAGGATGGACGTGCAGGAGTGGGTGAACCGTGAGAACCAGGCTGGTTACGCGCCTGCCACCATACGCGGATGGTTTAACATCCTGCGGGTATTGGTGAGGGACGCCATGGCTGATCTGGGGATCTCGTCCGACCCGACGGTCAGAGTGATCCTTCCCGAGCTGAAGGATCGAACTTCGGCCAACTCCCTGACGCCCGACCAGCTTAGTCGGTTCCTTGCCGCGATGAAGGCCGACAGGCTCTACTCGCGGAACTATTGCCTGACGGTTCTGCTAGCTTTTACCGGCTTGCGATTTTGCCATGCGTCATCGCTGAAGTGGGAAGACATCGACTTCGAGACCGGGGTCATCAGGGTGGTACGGCGGCAGGTACGGGGGAAGGTCGGTCCAGTATCGAGGAAGAAAAGGGCGCCCAAGGAACTGCCGCTAGCACCAGCGCTCGCGGAAGTTCTGAAGGAACATCGACAGCACCTGATCAAGCGGCAGAACCCAGGTCTTGCCGAGGGATGGGTCTTCCCAAGCCTGCGTGGTGGACTCAAGACACCGGGGACCTTGACGAAGACATGGCAGGGTTGCCTGAGGGCAATCGGTGTGAAGGAAAAGTTCACCGTCCACGGGCTACGACGCACCTTTAACGATCTAACGCGTCGAATCGGCGTCGATGGGCTAGTGATCAGAGCCATTACCGGACACACGGGCGAAAATATGCGAGCCCTATACTCCACCATAGGCATGGACGAGAAACGAGCGGCGGTGGACGGGGTGGTTCGTCTGGTTCCACTCCCGAAAAGTGTGGACGCGAGTGTGGACGAGGGGGAAAAGAAAAACGGCCAGCTAGCGGGGCAACGCTAACTGACCGTGATGTTTGGTGAATCTTGTGGGCGTTGCAGGGATTGAACCTGCGGCTTCCACCGTGTGAAGGTGACACTCTTCCACTGAGTTAAACGCCCTAATGCCCATTGCAAATAATCGCAAATGGACTCGCTGTCAATGGTGCAGATGCGTCGGGCGAGGCGTTTTCAGAACGACGGGGCCAGGACGCCGTCTTCGTCCATCGAACGGGACGGGTGGTGGCCCTTGCCCTTGCGGCGCGCAACAGGGACAGACTTGGGCTTTGCTTTCGGCTCCGGCGCGGCCTCGGCGGCCGGACGCGCCTCCTCTGCGGGAGGCTGCGGGTTGGCGATCAAGGAAACCGCGAGCTGTCCGGGCAGCTCCGGGACGAAGGTTTCGATCTTGTCGCGGTAGCCTTCCTTCTTGAAGACGAATTCAATGGGCGTCTTGCTGGCCGGCAACTCGATGTCGACAGGGGTCACCCCGAGCGGTTCGTTGCTATCCTTGCGCGATACCGTGGCGCTATCCGGATCGGACTTCAAGCTCAGCCGGACCTTCTTCGGCGCGGCAGCGGCCGGCGCCACGGTCGCGGAAGGCGATTCGGTTTGCTCGCTGGATTGATGCTGGATGTAGAAATAAGCCCCGGCGGCCAGCGCAGCGGCGACGCCGAGTATCGCAGCCAGCCCTTTCCCGGATCGGCGCGCCCGGATCGGCCGGTAGCTCTTCTCGTCGTCGAGCATCTCCCCCGTTGCGTGTCGGAACGTCGACGGCATCGGGGCCGACTGCGCGCCCAGCTCCGGCGCGGGCGTGACCTGGCCGAACACGACCCGGCCGCTGACCACGCTGTCCGCGCGCTCTTCGGGTTTGGTGCCGCCCGCGGACATCAAGGTCGACGAGTGAGGGATGGGTTGGGTTCCCGCAAACTGTGGCGCGGCCTCGAAGTAGCTTTCCGGATTCTCCAGCGCGGCCCCGAGCTCTTCCATGGTCTGGAACCGTTCCTCGCGCCGCTTGGCGAGAGCACGCAGGATGATCGCCTCCACGGACGGAGGTAGCAGGGGATTGATGGCGCGCGGGGAGGGGACGGGCGCGGTGATGTGCTTGACGATGATCTCGCCGTAGCCTTCGCCTCCAAACGGGACTTTTCCCGTTACCATTTCAAACAGAATCACGCCCAGCGAGTAGATGTCGGCGCGGTGGTCGATATTGGCCCTGCCCTCGCACTGTTCGGGCGCCATGTAGTACGGAGTCCCCATCACCGATCCCGTGCGGGTCTTGTGGGTAGCCTTCTCTTCGCCCTGGGTCAGCTTGGCCAAACCGAAATCGAGCACTTTCACGAAGTCGCTGGTGTGACCGCGGGTGATGAGGAAGATGTTCTCCGGCTTGAGGTCGCGGTGGATGATGCCGTGCTGGTGCGAGGCGCCCAGGGCGTCGGCCACTTGGGCGGCAATCGCGAGAGCGCGCGTCGGGTCGAGCGGGGCCTGGCGCCTGAGCTGGTCGGACAGCGCTTCGCCCTGCAGGAACTCCATGATGAAATAGAATTCGCCGTCCCCGGTGGTGCCAAAATCGTGGATGTCGACGATATGCTCGTTCCCGATTTGGTTGACCGACTTGGCCTCGGTGACGAAGCGCGAAACAACCTCCGGGTTGCGCGACAGCTCGGGGTGGATCGCCTTCATGGCGACTTTACGTCCAATCACCGGGTGCTCGGCCAGGTAGACCACGCCCATCCCGCCCTCACCAAGCTTGGCCGTAAGCGTGTAGTTGCCGATGGTCTGGCCGACCGCGATCATTGGACTTGCTGCGAAATCACCCACGTTTGAGGCTACGGCGTATGAGGTCTACCTTCGGTCATTTCCCCCACCCCGTCAAGGAAGCCCCGACGGATCAATACATTAGACACCGCAGACGGGAAAATCAGCCAAAGATCACGGATCGACGTGACGCGAGAAGCTCGCCGATCATGTGATCCAGCTTGCCACGGACCGTCTCGGCCATTTCCAGGGTTTCCTCCTTCGATCCGGGCCCGGGCGGAAACGTCATCGGTTCTGCGATCTTAATGGTCCACTTGGTTGGCACCGGCAGAAGCCCCAGAGGGCCCAGCCAAGGAAAAGTCGGCGTGATCGGGATGTAGGGCAGGCCGAAGGGTTTCGCGGCCCGTGTCAGCTTGCCCAGCACCGGGTGGGTTTCCTCGGCGCCCACGATGGCAACCGGAATGATGGGCACGTTCGCCGTGCGGGCCAGGCGGACAAAGCCACCGCGGCCGAAATGGGTCAGGCGATAGCGCTCGCGGTAAAGTTTACCAACGCCGCGCAGACCTTCTGGGAACACCCCGATCAACTGACCCGCCCGGCAAAGCGCAAGGGCGTTGTCCATCGACGCTCGTACTCCGCCGATGCGCGCCATCACCGGCCTGATCCAACTGGACTGAAAGGCGAAGTTCGCCACCAGCGGGCGCAGCGCGCGCGCGGCCGGATGGTGCGCGTGGGTTGCGTGCATCAGCATGGCGCCGTCGTAGGGCAGGCCGCCCGAGTGGTTGGCCACCAGTAGCGCCGATCCGGTGGACGGCACGTTTTCGATTCCGATGAGGCGAACGCGGAAATACTTCGTCCACAGGAATTCCAAGACCGGCGCGGTCTGATTGAGGAGCTCGGGATCGAAGCCGAAGTCGGGCAGGGTGGCCGGGTCGGGCATCTTCTGCCGGACCGCATGGGCCACTGCTGCAAGCGCTGCCTTGATGGCTGGATCGAACATCGATCGTGTATCGGCGTTTTTGCGCGGAACGGAAAGCTAGCCCGCCTTCGCCAGCTGGTCGCGCAACTTGGCGGTCCAACCTTCAATGATTTGGGCCAGCGTCTGGCCGGCCGGCAGCGCGCCTCCGCCTTGGGCCATGTCGGCGCGGCCGCCGCCCTTGCCGCCGAGATCCTTGGCCAGCATGCCCACGATCGCGCCGGCTTGTACTCTGTCCTGCGCGCCTGGGGTGACCGCACAGACGATGGCGACTTTTCCCTCGTCGGCGCCCGCCAGCACGAGGACGCCGGGATCCATCCTGGCGCGCAGCTTGTCGGCGCTCTCACGCATGATCTTCGGGTCGGACACGCCGGCATCGTGAACCAGCAGGAAGTATTTGCCCACCTGCTCGCGCGCGGCCAGCGGGTCACGCCCGCCGCCCGACGCGATTTGCGCCTTCAGCTTGCCGATTTCCTTTTCCTGCTCGCGCAGCTCAGTGGTTTGCTTAGCCACCCGCGCAGCCACCTCAAAGGTGCCGCTGCGGAAGCTCTCCGCAGCCTCTGCCAGCTCGGCCTCAAGCCTGCGTAGGTAATCCATTGCGCCCCGACCGGTGACGGCTTCCATGCGGCGCACGCCCTGGGCCACGCCGGATTCCTCGACGATCTTCACCAGGCCGATGTCGCCCGTGCGTGCGGCGTGGGTGCCGCCGCAGAATTCCTTGGATTCACCCATGGTCAGCACGCGCACCGTATCGCCGTACTTTTCGCCGAAGAACGCGACCGCGCCCTTCTGTTTCGCCTCCGCGATGGGCAGCACTTCGGTCACCACCGGCAGGTTGCGCAGGATGTGGTCGTTGGCCAGGTCCTCCACCTGCCGACGCTCCTCGGCGGTCATCGGCGCCACGTGGGAAAAGTCGAAGCGCAGCCGGTCTGGGTTAACCAGAGAGCCCTTCTGCGCCACGTGGCCGCCCAGCACCTTGCGCAAGGCCCAGTGAAGCAGGTGCGTGGCCGAGTGGTTGCGGCGGATCTCGTCGCGGCGGCCGACGTCGACAGCAAGCTCCACACGGTCGCCGACCTTGAGCGAGCCCTGACTGACGGTTCCAAGGTGCACGGTCAGGGGCGAGAGCGGCTTCTTGGTATCGGTGACGGTGAAGCTGCCCTGCGGTCCTTTGACTGTGCCGGTGTCGCCCACCTGGCCGCCTTGTTCGCCGTAGAACGGGGTCTCGCGGCAGATCACGGCGACGGTCCCGGCGTGGCCGGCGGCGATGCTTTGTGATTCCTTGCCGTCGGCGACCAACGCCACAATCTCGCTTGCGGCCGAGGTCGATTCGTAGCCCAAGAACCTGCTTGAGCCCGCGCGGTCGAGAACGGTCTGGAAGACGGCCTCCACGGCCACTTCGCCCGAGCCCTGGAACTCGCCGCGGTTGCGCTGTTCGTCCATGGCCTTGTCGAAGCCGGCCTCGTCCACGTCGAGACCGCGGCTGGCGCCGATTACGCGGGTCAGATCCATGGGGAAGCCGAACGTGTCGTACAGCTTGAACGCCACAGTTCCGGGGATGGTCTTTCCCTTGAGCTGGGCGGTTTCCTCGTCGAGGATGCGCATACCGCGGTCGAGCGTTTCGCGGAAGCGCTTCTCTTCCAACTCGGTGACCTCCAGGATCAGCTTGCGGCGTTCCACCAACTCGGCGTAGATGTCGCCGAGCTCGTCGATCACGCGACCCGCGAGGCTGGCCAAGAACGGCTTATCGATGCCGAGCAGCCAGCCGTGGTAGATGGCGCGCCTCATGATCCGGCGCAGGACGTATTCGCGCCCGGTCTTTTCCGGAAACACGCCGTCGGCAATGAGGAACGCGGCCGAGCGCGCGTGATCCGCGATGGCGCGCATGGAGGAAGCCACGGCGCCGGGCGCATAGTCGGCGGGCACGAAGGCTTTGCCGGTCAGCTTCTCCACCTCGCCGATCAGCGGACGCAAGAGGTCGGTCTCGTAGTTCGAGCGGAGGCCCCCGACGACGGCGCACAGTCGTTCGAGGCCCATGCCGGTGTCGACCGAGGGCTTGGGCAAAGGCTTGCGCGTGCGATCCGGGAATTGCTCAAACTGCATGAAGACCAGGTTCCAGATCTCGATCCAGCGATCGCAGTCGCAGGCCGGGCCTTGGCAGGCGTTGCCGGCGGTCACTTCGGCGCACGGGATGTCGTCGCCCTGGTGGAAGTGGATCTCGCTGCACGGGCCGCACGGGCCCACGTCGCCCATGGCCCAGAAGTTGTCCCTGTCTCCCAAACCCACCACGCGGGAATCGTCGACGCCGGCAACCTTCTTCCAAAGTTGGCGGGCTTCGTCGTCGGTGTGATGGACGGTGTAGACTAGGCGCTTGGGGTCGATGGCCAGGCTCTTGGTCAGAAGCTCGTAGGCGAATGCGATGGCGTCAGGCTTGAAGTAGTCGCCGAACGAAAAGTTGCCCAGCATCTCGAAGAAGGTGTGGTGGCGCGCGGTACGGCCGACGTTTTCCAGGTCATTGTGCTTGCCGCCCGCGCGCACGCACTTCTGCGAGCTGGTGGCGCGTAAAACGGCGCGCGTGGTCTTGCCGGTGAACACGTCCTTGAACTGGTTCATGCCAGCGTTGGCGAACATCAAGGTCGGATCGTTGGCCGGCACCAGCGACGAGCTAGCCACTTCCTGGTGGCCTTTGCCGACGAAATAGTCGAGGAACGCGCGACGGATTTTCTTGGAGGAACGGTCTGACATGGGGTGCGGAGATTAGCACCTCGGAAAGGTGGACGTGCGGCAAAGCGGCGTCCGGTTTTCGCCGTTTTGTCGAGCGGCGGGCCGGTATCGTCGCGGCGGTGCAGTTACCAGGAACTCGATAAGGCGGCCGGGCGAAGGCCGCTCGGCCCACGCCCGGTCGTCGGAAACATCGTCAACCGCGGCGCTGGCCGAAACCGCCGTCGCCTGCCCCCGGAGGCGTGAAGCCACCGTCGCCTGCCCCTGGGGGCGTAAAGCCACCGTCGCCTCGGCCCGTGAAGCCGCCGTCGCCCGCCCCTGGAGGCGTGAACCCGCCGTCGCCCGCCCCTGGAGGCGTGAACCCGCCGTCGCCCCGGCCCGTGAAGCCGCCGTCGCCCGCCCCTGGAGGCGTGAACCCGCCATCGCCTCTGCCCGGAGGCGTGAAGCCGCCATCAATTGCCCCTGGAGGCGTGAAGCCGCCGTCGCCTGCCCCTGGAGGCGTGAAACCGCCGTCGCCCGGGACTGGAGGCATCGCCGCATCGTCTCTGCCAGGGCCGGGGCCGCCACCTGCGCCGCCGATCTCAGTTGATCCGCCGGCCCCCGTGCGACCGGCCTGACCTGTTTGTGGTCCGGTGGTCCCACCGGTTCCGGGCACACCGCCGCCGCCACCGCTGGATCCTCCAGTCCCGACGTTCCCCGCTGTGCTGCTCCGGCCCCCGGTTCCCGGCTGGCCACCAGGGCTTTGGCTTCCGCCATTGGCTTGGCTGCTCGCTGAGCTACCGCCGGTGCTCTGGGCACCTCCCGTAGCCTTCGCGCCGCCCGAGCCAGAGCTTCCTCCGTTGCCTTGACTGCCGCCGGTCCCGGTATTGAGTCCCGAGTCCGACGAGCAGGCGGCGATTCCCATGGTCAGGAATACCAGTCCCGTTGCCATGGCCGAAACGATGTTGGTCTTCATTGATCCTCTCCCGCGTATTGGTTGCAATGGGTAGACTCGCTGTCTCGACTACGGACACCACGCGGTCGCGATTGATTGCGAGCCGAATTCAAAAAGGCCTACGAAATTAGCTCGGACCCGGCGCTGCTCTTCAACATGGCGCTCTCCTACCACAAGGGCGGCTTTGCAAAGCTGGCGCTCTGGTCGTACCAGCAATACCTCATCAAGGTCCCGCAGAGTCCGCAGCGGGCAGTGGTGGAGGATCGCATCCGCGAGCTCAAGGTCGAAGTCGGCGAGCAATGAACGCAGTCGCGCCTGCCTGCGCGGCGCAGACTCCTGCTAGGATGCCCCGATGCTGTCGCAAATTCAGCGCACCATTCGCGAACACGCGCTCGTCGAGCGCGGCGACCGCGTATTGGTGGCGTTGTCGGGTGGTCCCGACTCGACCGCTCTCTTGCATGGCCTTCTGACCCTGGCCAAGCGGCTCGGAATCTCCGTGCAAGCGGCGTGCGTCGACCACGGCTTGCGAGCCGAATCCGCGGACGAAGCCCGAGGCGTCGAGGAGCGCTGCCGCGCACTCGACATCCCGTGCGCCGTGCTCAGGGTCGACGTGAGCTCGGCCCGGCGCTCCCACGTGTCGGTCCAGGATGCTGCGCGCACCGTACGCTTGGCGGCGCTGGCGGAGGCGGCGTTGAGCGTCGGTTGCAACAAGGTCGCGCTTGGACACACCGCAGACGACCAGGCCGAGACGGTGTTGTTCCGAATCCTGCGCGGCACCGGAATCGTCGGCCTGGCTGGCATTCCGTACCGGCGCGAGTTGTTCGTGCGGCCACTGCTCGATGTGCGCCGGACCGAGCTTTTGGCGTTTCTCGCCAAGCGGAAGATTGCTTTCCTCACCGATCCGTCGAACGCGAACCGTCGCTACGCCCGGTCACGCATTCGCCACGACGTCCTACCGATGCTCGCGCGCGAGAATCCCCGCGTGGTCGATGCGCTGTTGGCGCTGTCACGACAGGCACAGGGCAGGGGACCGCGGAGCTGGCGGGACAAGCTACCCGGTTCTGCGCACCTACCTGGGCGCGCGGCTGAAACCGTCGAGCGGCTGGTTCGCGAAGGTCGGGGTACGCGCCAGGTCGCCGCAAAGGATGGCGAGGTCGTCGTCAGCTACGGCCACGTGCACTGGCAGCCCAAGGTGAGCGTCACGCGCGCGTCGATCGCTCCGGGAGCGGTGAAATCGATCACCCCGGCGGGCGGCCGATTTCGGATCTTTGACCCACCGGCTCCTGAAATCGAGGTTCTGCAGCTGCGGCCTGTCCCTTGGCCCGACGGAAATCGAGCCTGCTTTGACGTCGCCGAGCTGCGCTGGCCGTTGTGCCTGCGGCCGTGGCAGCCGGGCGATCGAATGGCGCCCCGGTTGGGTCGCGGCACTCGTAAGCTCTCGGATTTGCTTATCGACGCCAAGATTCCGAGGCGTGATCGACGGACCTTGCCGGTGCTTTGCGATGGAGCAGGGACCATCTTGTTCGTCCCCGGACTGCGTCCGTCAGAGGCGGGGCGTCCCGATCAACGCACTCGGGAATGGATCGAGGTGCGCGTGGCGCGTTGACGACACCCCATTTGGTGTCAATATCTGAGGTACAACCATTCGATAAGGACGCCGGTGCGCAACAGTCACAAAACCATCCTTGTCTGGGTGATGATGATCTTCGCCTTCATCGTCGTCTGGCAGCTCATCAACCCGCGGCAAGTCGAGCAGCAGCTCAACTTCTCCGCCTTCATCCAAAAGGTGGACAAGACGCCGGAAGAGTTCAAGCCCGCGCCGCCGCTCGAGATCCGCATGAACGGCAACCACGCCGAGTTTCGCGGGGTCCTCAAGAAGAACGACGAAGCCTTCGTGACCACGGGTTTCATCGGCGAGCAGGTCCTGGAGAAGCTCAGCAAAGCCGGCATCGCCTACAAGATCGTGCGCGAAAGCGAGGGCGGCTTCTGGCAGCAGATCCTGATTACCTGGCTGCCGATTCTGGTGGTCGCCGTGGTGTTCCTGCTCTTCATGCGGCAAATCCAGGTGGGCGGCGGCAAGGCCATGAGCTTTGGCAAGTCCAAGGCCAAGCTTCTGTCTGAGAATCAGAAGAAGGTGACCTTTGCCGACGTGGCTGGTATCGAGGAAGCGAAGGACGAGGTCGAGGAGATTATCGCCTTCCTCAAGGATCCAAAGAAGTTCACCCGCTTGGGCGGCCGGATTCCCAAGGGCGTCTTGATGATGGGACCGCCCGGAACCGGCAAGACCCTGCTCGCGCGCGCCATCGCCGGCGAGGCTGGGGTTCCGTTCTACTCGATTTCCGGATCCGACTTCGTCGAGATGTTCGTGGGCGTCGGCGCCAGCCGGGTGCGCGATCTGTTCGAGCAGGGCAAGAAGAACGCACCTTGCATCATCTTCATCGACGAGATCGATGCCGTGGGACGCCACCGTGGGGCGGGCCTTGGCGGCGGCCACGACGAACGCGAGCAGACGCTGAATCAGCTCCTGGTCGAGATGGATGGATTCGAGTCCAACGACGGCGTGATTCTCGTCGCCGCTACCAACCGCCCCGATGTCTTAGATCCGGCGCTGCTGCGCCCCGGCCGCTTTGACCGTCGCATCGTGGTACCCCAGCCGGACGTGAAGGGACGGGCTGGCATCCTCAAGGTTCACACCAAGAAGACGCCCATGTCGCCCAACGTCGACCTCGACCTGATTGCGCGTGGTACGCCGGGCTTCTCCGGGGCTGACCTGGAAAACCTGGTCAACGAGGCCGCCCTCCTGGCCGCACGCACTGACAAGGATCAGCTCGACCGACACGATTTTGAGCAGGCCAAGGACAAGGTCCTGATGGGGCCCGAGCGGCGCTCGCTCATCATCAGCGAGAAGGACAAGCGGGTCACAGCGTTCCATGAGGGCGGCCACGCCCTGGTCGGCAAGATGATGAAGGGATCGGATCCGATCCACAAGGTCACCATCATTCCGCGCGGTCGTGCGCTGGGCCTCACCCAGCAGTTGCCGGTGGAAGATCGCCTGAATGTGTCGAAGGATCTGGCCAACGATCAAATCGCCGTCGCCATGGGCGGGCGCGTGGCCGAGGAGATCATCTTCGGCCAGATCACCACCGGCGCTTCCAATGACATTCACACCGCGACCGAGCTCGCGCGCAAGATGGTCTGTGAATGGGGCATGTCGGACAAGCTGGGGCCGCTTCACTTCGGCCGCAACGACGAGATGGTCTTTTTGGGGCGCGATTTCGCCGAGCACAAGGAATACAGTGAGCAGACCGCGCTCGAGATCGACGGGGAAATCCGACGCATCGTCACCGAGAACTACGAGCGTGCGAAGCAGGTCGTGTCCGGGAATGTGGACAAGCTGAAGCTGATCGCCGAGGCACTCCTGGAGCGGGAGACGCTGGATGGCGCCGAGATCGATGTGTTGCTCTCGGGCGGCAAGCTCGAAGCGACGCCGGCGCTGGCGACTAACCCGAGTCTGACCAAGAGCTCCGAGCAGCCTCGTGTGCAGCAGACAGCGAATTCTGGGGCGCCGGGCAAGTTCCCGATCCCGTCGCCCACGCCGGAAAAGGCGTAGCATCCCTCGGCACCATGCCGGTCCTCATCGTCGGTGTTCTCAACCTGACGCCGGACTCCTTTTCAGACGGCGGCCGATTCTCGTCGGTAGAGGGCGCCGTGAACGCCGGCGTGCAGATGGCCGAGCAGGGTGCGCATTGGATCGACGTGGGGGGCGAATCGACCCGACCGGGAGCGGTGCCGGTTCCGGAAGGCGAGGAAATCGCTCGTGTCCGTCCCGCCATCGCGGCGTTGTGCAGGCGGCTGGCCGGGCGCGCGCGAGTTTCCATCGACACCTACAAAGCCGGCACCGCGCGCGCGGCACTCGCCGCGGGGGCGACGGTGGTCAACGACGTCTCGGGCGGACTGCTTGACCCGGCCATCCTGGGCGTAGCGGCCGAGGCCGGGGCCGCCATCGTGCTGGGCCATCTGCGCGGCCCTCCGGCCAGCATGATGACCGCCATCCATTTCGGCGATGTGGTCAGCGAGGTCGCCACCGAGCTTCAGGATCGAATTGCGGCAGCACGCCAGGCTGGATGCAGGGACATCTGGGCGGATCCCGGAATCGGTTTCGGCAAGACGTCCGAGCACAATCTTCGCCTGCTGCACGACCTGGCCGACCTGCGCTCTGCGCTTGGCGTACCCGTCATGCTCGGGGTCTCGCGCAAGCGCTTCATCGGCGACTTGACCGGACAGCCCACTCAGATGCGGGTTTTCGGCACGGCCGCCGCAGTCACCGCCGCTATCTTGGGCGGCGCCGATGCGGTCAGGGTCCACGACGTGAAAGAGATGCGCGATGTGGTTTGTGTGGCCGAGGCCATCGCGAAGGTTCGCCCTGGCCCGAAAAGACACTAGAATAGGTTCCACAATGGCTGACAGTGCCCCCAAGCGTAGACTATTCGGCACCGACGGTATCCGAGGTGTCGCCAACCAGTATCCTATGACCGCCGAGGTCGCTCTGGCCTTGGGCCGGTCGGTGGCCGAGCATTTCCGCCAACGCGGGCGGCGCTGTCGAATCGTGATCGGGAAGGACACCCGACTTTCCGGATACATGTTCGAAAGCGCCCTGGAAGCCGGGATTGTCTCGGCAGGCGCGGATGTCATGCTGGTGGGGCCGCTGCCCACGCCCGCCATCGCCTTCATTACCTCCAGCATGCGTGCCGACGCGGGCGTGGTGATCAGCGCCTCTCATAACCCGTTCCAGGACAACGGCATCAAGCTGTTCGGCCCCGACGGCTTCAAGCTAGACGACGAGATCGAATCCGAGATCGAGTACCGCTTGACCAATCCCGATCCTTTGACCCCGGGCCCGGAACCCAAGATTGGCAAGGCGGTTCGCCTCGACGACGCCGAGGGCCGCTACGTGCAATTCATCAAGCACACCTTTCCGAAGGAGCGCACCCTTGATGGCGTGCGCGTCGTGGTCGACTGTGCGAATGGCGCGGCCTACCGGGCGGCGCCACAGGTATTCGAGGAGCTCGGCGCCGAGGTCACGACGCTCGCGTGCGACCCGGACGGCCGCAACATCAACGATGGCTGTGGTGCGCTTCATCCGGGAAACGTCGCAGCCGAGGTCCGCCGCACCCACGCCGCCATCGGCATCGCACTGGACGGTGACGCCGACCGCGTGATTCTCACCGACGAGCACGGCGAGATCTGCGACGGCGACCACATCTTGTCCCTGCTTGGCACTCGCTTGCTTGACAAGGGTCTTTTGCCCGGAAACACCGTGGTCGCGACGGTGATGTCGAACCTGGGACTCGAACGGTCGCTTGCCAAGCAGGGCGGGAAACTTCTGCGCACGGCGGTGGGCGATCGGTACGTGGTCGAGGCGATGCGCGAGGGCGGCTACGTCTTCGGCGGTGAGCAGTCGGGCCACATCGTGTTCCTGCGCGAAGCCACAACCGGCGACGGCCTTCTGGCCGCGCTGCAGGTCCTTGCGGTGATGGTGCAGGAGGAGCGCAGCCTGTCGGAGCTGACCAAGCAGATGACTCGGTATCCGCAGGTGCTGCTGAATTTCCAGGTTGCGCGCAAGGTTCCCATCGACGAGCTGCCTAGCGTCGGAGCCGCCATCGCAAAGGTCGAGAAATCCCTCGGCGATGACGGGCGTGTGCTGGTTCGCTATTCAGGAACCGAGTCGAAGGCGCGAGTCATGATCGAAGGCACCGATCAGTCCATCATCCAAGGCTATGCCGAAGAGATCGCGAATTGTATGCGCACGGCACTGGCAGGCTGAATCGACAGCGCCCGCAGCGGCATCAATCCTGTGGCATCAATCCTGTGGGCATCAATCCTGATGTAAGCAGACCGAACAGGGGCTAACATGGCGCCATGGCGCTCTTGCTGACTGCGGCCCAGATGCACGCCGTTGACGGCGCGGTCATTCATTCCCTCGGCCTGCCCGGGCTGGTGCTCATGGAAAATGCCGGGCGCGGCGTGGTCGAGATCATCGCCAAGGAACGGCCCCGTCTGAGTGGCCTGGATGTGCGTGTGGTTTGCGGCGCAGGACAGAACGGCGGTGACGGCTTCGTGATCGCCCGACATCTGCTCCGTCGCGGCGCTCGGGTAAGGGTCCTGTTGGCCATGCCGGCGGCAAAGATCGCAGGCGACGCGGCGGTCTTTCTCAAGGTGCTTCGGACCCTGGCAAGCGAGGCCATCGTCGACCTGTCCGCGGACGCACGGGCCGAGGAGTGGCAAAGGCAGCTCGACCGTGCTGCCGTGATTGTCGACGCCCTCTTTGGTACCGGGCTTCGCTCTGACGTGACGGGCGTGCCAGCCGCGGCGATCAATGGGATGAACGCGACGGACGCGCTGCGGGTGGCCGTGGATGTTCCCTCAGGTCTCGATGCGGACACAGGTGACGTTCGCGGCGTGGCGGTCCAGGCGCACATCACCGCAACCATGGGCGCGCGCAAGGTCGGCCTGGTGGTGAAGCCCGAGGCTGCGGTGGGGCGAGTCGAGGTGGTGGACCTCGGCGTGGCCAGCGAAAGCGTGCTCGATGCTGCCGCCAGCGTCGGGCCGCTCGGCTACTGGCTGGACGACGACGCCGTTGCCAAGCTCATGCCACGGCGATCGCCCGCCGGCCATAAGGGCACCGCGGGTCACCTGCTTGCCATAGCCGGCTCGGTGGGAAGGACGGGGGCGGGGCTGCTTGTGGCGCGCGCAGCCCTGCGCGCCGGCGCGGGCATGGCGACCATTGCAACCACCGCGTCTGCCCAGGCGGCATTCGACGCGAAGGTGGTCGCGGAGATGACCACCTGCTATGCCCAAGGCGAAGACGCCGACGCCAACAGCTTCGCGGATCTGAGCGCGCAGGCAGCGAAGATGAAGGCGGTCGTGGTGGGGCCCGGAATTCCGACCGGGGAGGGCATGGCGGCCTTGGTTCGTCGCCTGGTGGCCGAGCTGCCGCTCCCGCTGGTCGTCGATGCGGACGCACTGAATCTGCTCGGCACCGATGTTGCGCAAGTCGCGCGCAAGGCTGCCGGGGCCCGCGTGCTCACGCCTCACCCGGGCGAAATGGCCAGGATTTGCGGATTGGGCACGGCGGACATTGCCAAGGACCGACTTGGGGTTGCCCGGCGGCTCGCGGCCGACTCAAGCGCCGTGGTGGTTCTCAAGGGGGCGCGCACCGTCGTGGCAGTCCCTGACGGAACCGCCTACATCAATCCGACCGCCAACCCCGCCCTCGGGACCGCCGGCAGCGGCGACGTACTGGCCGGAACCATCGGTGCGTTCTTGGCGCAGGGACTGGGCGCTAAGGATGCCGCTTGCGCGGGCGTGTTCGTGCATGGCGCAGCGGCGGAGTACGCGACGCAAGCCGTCGGGTCGCAGCACCTGATGGCGACCGATCTGCCCGATGCCATCGCGCGTGCGTGCGAAGCTCTTCGGTCGGTGTACACTGTGTGCCCATGACCAAAGACACACTCCTGCAGGCCCTGGAAGCCGAACGCCTGAAGAGCGTCGGAGACAGCATCACCGTTCCGGAAGACCGCGATACCACCTTCATCATCGCGGGGCCGGGTGAAACGATTCAGGTCGGCAAGGTGGTCAAGGTCGAGCCGCACGACTCGGTCCTGTGCTTCGAGACTGCGAAGGGCGAACGGTTCTGGTTCACCTACGACTTGATCCTGGGCGTACGCATTCGCAACGCCAAGACCAGCAAGGATCACGGCGCCGGCTTCAACCGCTAGCAGCACCCTACCGGAACGACATCGACCAGCTTGCGATGGTGTTCTTGCCCCGGTACTGCGGCCAGCCGAATGACTGCATCTGATTCAGGATACAGTTCGCCATTCCGCCCGAGCGCTGGCCGTTGACTTGCACCGCTCTTATCCGGCCGGTGGGCTGGATGACGAAGTCCAGCTCTACGGTGCGAGCGCCCGACTGCATGGCGCAGGGAACGATCTTGCGGTAGTTGCCGCGCATGATTCGGTCGACGGTGCCATCGTCCAGGATTGCGTCGCCGCCTTCCTTGGTGGCGTCGCCGTAGTCCATCATGTTGTTGAAGTCCTCGGCGCGTCCTGTGGGACCGCCGCCGCCCGGGCGTCGCCGCCCGCCACCACCGCCCGCGCGTCGGGGTTGGGCGAATTCGATCTTGACGCCGTTCAGGAACTTGTCGATGTCGGCTTCGCTCACGCGCGACGCGAGCACGTCCTTCTCGTTGGCCTTTCGGTTCACCAGGAAGAGGGTGAGCCCGCCGGCGACCACGAGGACAGCAGACGTGATAATGGCAATCATCCAGCGGCCCTTGCGCCGCTCGGTGTGCTCGTGGGCCTGCTCGGCGCGGGTTCGGCGTTGCGCCTCCAGCTTGCGCTCGACCACGCGGGCGTATTCCGCAAGTTGGGGATGGTCTTTGATCTTCTGCCGGTCGCCCGAATCGGCGTCGACGATGAAGTGATCGCCGGTGAAGACGCCCTTGTCCATCTGGGCCATGACTTGCGCTAGCGAGAAGGGGCCGAAATCGAGGTTGTCCTTTTGGATGAGCCAGCGCTCGTATTCCTCGGAGATGCGTACGGCGTCCGCAACGCTGAAGGACTTGCCGAGGGTGAGGCGCGGCGCCGAGATGACCTTGTCCTGCTTGCTGGGGGCTGCCCCGGCCAAGAGCGCGCCGACTTCTGCAATCAGCTGCGACGGCCGGGCGAATCGCGTTTCCGGCAGCGACGCCAGGCCGCGGTCGATGATCTTGTCGATTCCCTTGGGCAGCTCGGCGTTGACTTGGGTTGCCGGCCAGGGTGGCGCGGAAGGGGCGTGCCCGGTGATAAGCTCGTACAGAACCGCGGTGAGCGAGAACACATCCGCGGCAGGTGATGGCGCGGCGCCGGCGGCCACTTCGGGTGCGAGATACGGAGCGCCGATGCCACCGTCCGCTACGCCATCACGCGCAAGGGCCGGCACCGCCCGCGTCAGTCCCAGGTTTGTTACCTTGATGCGACCCGCACCGGTTAGACGAATGGCCGCCGGGGTGACACCGCCGTGGCAAAGGCCAGGGTACGAGGCTTCGAGTCCATTGGCTGCGTGCCCCAAGAGGACGTGGCCGTGGGCCAGCCCGACAACCTGGTTCTGCGCGCGCCTCGACGCGATGATTTGCTTGAGCGTGGCTCCATCGGAAGCCTCGGTCGCCAGGTAGACGCGATCTCCTTCATAGCCCCAGGCGATAAGGGTTGCGAGATTCTTGTGCTTGGCTTCGGCGGCCCGCGTGAGGTCGCCCTCCAGAACCGGCCTCGCGTTCGCCGGGCAGGAAAACAGACGCAACAGAACCTGCGCGTCGCCTTTGGTGTCCACCGCCTGGTAGACTTCAGTTCCAGACTCTTGGCCGACAAAGGACTGAATCTGGAATCGACCACCGACGACGGTTGCGCTCGGAAGTGGCTGGGCGGACTGGGTTGGGTCGAGAGATGCTGCGTCGTTCATCGGAAAGGGCTTGCATTATAGGCCGGCCGCGTCCCCCCTTGGCCAGTAAAAACCTATGACAGTTTGAACCGACGAACCAACTCGCGCAAGCGACGCGACCCGCCGCCCTCCCGGAACATGAATTTGACGCCGGTTTGGTGAGGCCCAGCGTGATAGAGCACGCGGCCCGAGATGGACATTGGCGCGACCCCGCCAGGGGGAACGATTTCCACGATCACGTCGGTCCCGATGCCAGGCTGTACCGTCGCCGCGAACAGCCCACCGCTGACGCTGATTTCGCGCAGCTCGGCCTCGACGCCCATGGGATCGTTGCCAATGCGAACCTTGACGCCGAGTCCAACCGGAATTCGCGTATGTTTCCGCTTGGGTGCGGCCTGGCGCGCGCCCATCAAGGTCTGCAACACGAAATCACGCTTGCTCGACTCCTCAGCGGCGAAGCGCACGAAGGCGCCTGCGCGTACACGAAGGCGCGGCAGGGCGGGGCGCCAGGACATGACGATTCCGCGCACCAGCACCTTGTTCGGCAGCCCCTTGCATGCGATCTCGATCACAACCGGCGCCTCAGCGGCCAGCTCGGTGGTGGTTGGACAGAAGAGCACACCGTCGGGATGGTCAGTATTGTAGTGCTTGCGAAAATCTTCGGCGCTGCGACAGCGAACTCGGAGAATATTCAAATCTCCCTCTCTCCCAGATGACGACGCTACGTTGTGGCTTGAAAGCTCTCTTCGTACTAGCTTCGTCCGAGCCGCTTCCCATGTCAATCTGTGTCTATATCGACGGCCGAGTGCGCGACCCGCAGCGCGCGATGGTTTCCGTGTTCGACCGCGGGTTTCTCTTCGGCGACAGCGTCTACGAAACGGTGGCCTACCAGGGCGGAAGGGTGCTCTTCCTGCCCGAGCACCTTGACCGTCTGGACAGGTCGGCGCGGCTTCTATTGATGGAAACGCCTCCACGGCTCGCCGTGATACAGGCGATTCGCGAGGCTATCGACGCCTCCCGGGAGTCCGAGGCGAGGGTTCGCGTCATTGTCACGCGCGGTGTCGGCCCGGTGGACATCGATCCTGCCACGGCCGGGCCGCCGCAGCTCATCGTGATTGTCCAGCCCTTGGGTGCGCCAACCCCCGAGGTGTTGGCGTCGGGCGTCGCGGTCGAGGTGGTCAATCTTTCGCGCGGGGCGCCTGGAAATGTCGACCCGGCTGTGAAGTCAGGCAACTATCTCAGCAGCGTTCTTGCCATCGCCGAGGCCCGTCGCCGGAGGCCCGGGGCGGGTGAGGCGATCCTCTGTTCCGGCAACGGCAGCATTGCCGAGGGCGCGACCAGCAACGTGTTTCTCGTGCAGGACGGCGCGCTCGTCACCCCGGGAATCGAGGTCGGGATTCTGGAAGGCGTGACGCGAGGGAAAGTGCTGGGGTTGGCCCGAGGCGCCAACATACCGACCCGCGAGCCAGGTTTTGTCGCCCCGGGAGAACTTTTGGCCGCAGATGAGGTCTTTCTCACCAGCGCGGTTCGGGGGATCTTGCCCGTCACAACCGTGGACGGTCAAAAGGTTGGCGACGGCAAGCCCGGATCGGTCACACAGAAGCTCCTGGCTCTTTACCAACGGCTTATCAGCGAGGGAACATGAACATCCTTGTGCTTGCTCACCGATTCTTTGTGTGGAGCGGCGCCGTGCTCGTCGCAATTGCGCTGCTGCAACTGCGGCTTCGCCTGCGCGCGAAGGATGAGGGCTCGAGGCCGCGGCCGTTTGACGCAACCATGGTGCGTGTCTTGCTGTTCACCACCGTCGGTATTCTGGCCATCCTGGTCGGAGCCGGCGTGATACCCATGACACGGATGATGTAGGCACGCCGAGCCCATTGAATAGGAACCCCAGTTCCGCTAGAACCACGCCTCCGCAAATCGTGCTTTGGCATACCCAGAACGCCGATCGCGAACCCCGAGAGCGGAAGTCCCATGATTGATAGATACACACGGCCGATTCTCGCCCAAATATGGTCCGATGCTCGTCGCTACGAAACGTGGCTCGCGGTCGAGCTTGCTGCATGTCAAGCCATGGAAGAGGCTTCCGTGGTTCCGGCAGGAACGGCGACCGACGTGCGTGCGAAGGCGGAGGGCAAGCTCGACGCCAAGCGCATCCTCGAACACGAGGAGCGGACCCGGCATGACGTGATCGCGTTCTTGACGCACGTTGAGGAGCTGGCCGGCGCCAGCGCGCGCTGGTTGCACCTGGGGATGACGTCGTCGGATGTGCTCGATGCCTCGTTGGCCATGCTTCTGCGCGAGGCCGCCGATGCGATTCTGGAAGGCGTGGACCAGTTGCGCGAAGCCTTGCGCCGAAAGGCCGAGGAGCACCGCGAGACAGTGATGATCGGCCGCTCGCACGGCATTCATGCCGAACCGATCGTCGCGGGGCTGGTGTTCGCTGGGTTCTTCGCCGAGGTCGGCCGTGCGAAGCGGGCGGTCTTGTCGGCGCGCGAGGAGATCTCCGTCGGCAAAATCGCCGGCGCAGTTGGCACCTACGCCAATCTGAACCCGGACATCGAACGCAAGGCGCTTGCCCGGTTGGGCCTGCGGCCCGAGGTGGTGCCGACCCAGATCGTGGCGCGCGACCGACACGCCGGGTTCTTCGCGGCCCTTGCCCGGCTTGGCGCCGCGGTGGAACGCATCGCCATGACGGTTCGCCACTGGCAGCGCACCGAGGTGGGCGAAGCCAGCGAGGCCTTCGGCAAAGGGCAGAAGGGCTCGTCGGCCATGCCGCATAAGAAGAATCCGATTCTGTCGGAGAACCTGTGCGGGATTGCGCGCCTGCTGCGCGCCTACGCGGATTCGGCCTTCGAAAACGTCGCCCTTTGGCACGAACGCGACATTTCGCACTCGTCGGTAGAACGGGTCATTGGTCCCGACGCCACCGGGCTTGCGGATTTCATGGTCCGCCGGGCGGCCGGCCTGGTCGACGGCTTGGTGGTGTACCCGGATCGCATGAGGCGAAACCTCGACTACACCGGCGGCCTCTACTTCAGCGAGGGCGTGATGCTAGCCCTGGTTCGTACCGGGCTGCCGCGCCAGACGGCATACGAGATGGTGCAGAAGCACGCCCTGGCGGCATCGGCCGAGCTGGGGACAGGGGTGCCGCCAAGCTTCAAGGCGCGCCTCGCCGGCGACCCGGAAATCTCAGCGCGACTGTCAGCGTCCGATCTCGACCAAGCTTTCGATTTGCGACATCACCTGCGCTGGAGCAAAGCGATCATCGATCGTGCGCTCAGCGACCAAGAAATGTAGAACAAGGAACACGCGATGATCTCAGACGACCTTATCAAAGCCCAGCTCGCGAAGACCTTGGAGTCCACTGATTTTCCGGTGCTCGGCCAGAAGTACGCCGGCAAGGTCCGCGACTGCTACACCAAGGACAACCGCCGCACCATCGTGGTCACCGACCGCATCAGCGCTTTCGATGTGGTGCTGGGAACCATCCCGTTCAAGGGCCAGGTGCTGAACCAGATTGCGGCCTACTGGTTCGAGGTTACCAAGCACCTGGCATCGAACCACATCATCGAGGTGCCCGATCCGACGGTGACCATCGCAACGGAGTGCGAGATCATTCCGGTCGAGTTCGTCATGCGCGCCTACGTGACTGGCGTGACCACCACGTCGATTTGGTACCACTATTCGAAGGGCGTACGCCGATTCTGCGGGCACGACCTGCCGGAAGGGATGCGCAAGAACCAAAAGCTCGACCGGCCCATTCTTACGCCGTCCACCAAGGCGGAAAAGGGCGGGCACGACCAATCGGTCTCACGTGACGAGATTCTGGCGTCGGACGCACTGACGCCCGCCGAATTCGACCGCGCCGCCGAGATGTGCGCGCGCGTGTTCGCCTTTGGACAGAGCCTGGCCGCGCAGCGGGGGCTTATCCTGGTGGACACCAAGTACGAAATCGGGCGCCGTCGCGACGGCAGCCTGTGCTTCGTCGACGAGATCCACACGCCGGACAGCTCGCGCTACTGGTACGCCGACGACTACCAGACGCGCTTCGAGGGCGGCGAAGAGCCGCGCGGCCTCGACAAGGAATACGTTCGCCGCGCGCTGGCCGCGCAGGGCTACACCGGCGACGGAACGCCACCGCCGCTAACCGACGAGATCCGCTGCGAGGCCGCGCGTCGCTACGTCGCCCTGTACGAGCTCGTCACCGGCCGCGAGTTCGTGCCCGACTTCGACGAGCCGCTGGCGCGCATCCGCAGGAACTTGAAGTTTTAGGCCGTGACTTCCGTTCCCAACGTTCGTTTTCGTCGGGTGCGGCCGGGTGCAGTCCTGCCGCGCTACATGACCGAGGGCGCCGCGGGGATGGACCTGGCCTCGGCCGCCGACGGGCCGATCACGCTGGCGTCGGGGCAGCGCCTGGGCGTTCCCACCGGGTGGACCATGGAGCTACCGCTTGGTTTCGAAGCGCAGGTGCGCCCGCGCTCCGGGCTTTCGCTTCGTCACGGCATCACGGTGGTGAACGCGCCCGGCACCATCGACAGCGACTACCGCGGCGAGATCATCGTGCTCTTGGTGAACCTCGGGCAGGAGGCGTACACCATCGCGCCGGGCGATCGCGTGGCGCAGATGGTGATTGCGCCGATTTCGCAGGCCACCGTCGAAGAAGTCACCGAACTGTCGCAGACTACACGCGGAACCGGGGGATTTGGGCACACAGGATGATTGATCTGCCGCCCGTCAGTGTGACAAGTTTCGCGTATGAACGAAGCTAGCGAACCAGCGAAACACGTGTCAGTGGGCATCGTGGGCGTCTCCGGGTATTCCGGGATGGAGCTTGGGCGCTTGCTCGCCAGTCATCCAACCTTCCAGTTGTCGCTCGTGACGACGGACAAGTGGCAGGGCAAGCGCTTGGGCGATCGCCTGGCGATCTCGGGGCCGGCAGCGGATCTGATGTGTGTCGCGCACAGCGATGGGCAAGCGCGCTTTTCCGATGTGAAGGTCGTGTTCCTCTGCACGCCCGCCGAGGTGTCCATTGCGCTGGCGCCGGTCGCCATGGCAGCCGGTGCGCGGGTCGTGGACCTGTCAGGCGCTTTTCGTCTGACCGCCGATCAATATCCAGCGTGGTATGGCTTTGAGCACGGGCGGCCCGAACTGCTCGCCGAGGCCGTGTACTCCATGCCCGAGGTGACCGACACCGCCGGAAAGCTGCGCACCGCCAAGCTGGTCTCCAACCCAGGCTGTTACCCCACGGCTTCGGTCATGACGGTGCTTCCGCTCTTGCGCGCGGGGCTCATCGAGCCCGATCCCATCTTCATCGACGCCAAGAGCGGCACCACCGGCGGCGGGCGAAAGGCGGCCGAGGACTGGTCGTTTTCCGAAGTGGCCGACGACATCAAGGCATACCGAATTCTGCGCCACCAGCATCAGCCGGAAATCGAGCGCGCGCTCAGCCTGGGTGGCGTTGCTTCGGCAACCATCGTCTTCACCCCGCACCTCTTGCCGGTCAGGCGGGGAATTCTCGCCGTGGCCTATTCTCGCCTGCGCAAAGACGTCGGCCCGGATCCTGCCGCGGCGGTAAAACAAGCACTGGCTTTGTTTGCGCGCGAGAAGCCCTTCGTTCGCATCGTCGCCGGCGAAGAGGTTCGCCTGCAGGGCGTGGTGGGAACCAACCGCGTCCTGCTCGGTGCTGTCGTGGACGCCAAGCGCGGCGTGGTGGTGTCGCTGGCCGCAATCGACAACCTGGTCAAGGGCGCGGCCGGCCAGGCACTGCAAAACGCAAACTTGATGTTCGGATTACCCGAAACCACCGGCCTGACTTCGGCCGCGGGACATTTGCCATGACCGACAACCCAGAGATCGAATCGCTCGCCCGTCGGCGTGACCTCATCGTCGACGCGCTTAGGTACATCCAGAGGTTTTCCGGCACCCGCGCCGTCATCAAGTACGGTGGCGCGGCCATGGTGCAGCCCGAGCTGAAGCGCAGCTTCGCGCAGGACGTGGTGCTGCTGCGCGCGGCCGGCCTGAAAGTGGTGATCGTCCACGGCGGCGGCCCGGAGATTACGCGTACGCTGGAACGGCTTGGCCAGAAGAGCGAGTTCATCGATGGGCAGCGCGTGACCGGCACGGCAGAGATGGGCGTGGTCGAGATGGTGCTGACTGGCAAGGTGAACACCGAGATCGTGGGGCTCATCAACACCCTGGGCGGCTCGGCCATGGGCCTTTCCGGCAAGGACGCGCACCTCATCCACGCGCGCAAGCAGATTCCCAAGCCGGGCAAGCCGGACCTCGGCCTGGTGGGCGAGGTGGAATCCATCAACAGCGAGATCCTCGACATGCTGATGGACAAGAACTACATCCCGGTGATTTCGCCTGTGGGCCTAGGCGTGGACGGCACCAGCTACAACATTAACGCCGACCACGTGGCGGCGGAGATCGCTGTGGCGGCGAAGGCGCGCAAGTTGATCTTCCTAACCGACGTGGCCGGCATCCTCGACGAGAACGGCCAACTTCTGTCCGAGCTGAAGACCGAGGAGCTGGAGGGCCGCCTGCAAGCCGGCAAGGCGGTGAAGGGCGGCATGGCGGTGAAGTCGAAGGCTGTGCTGCGTGCGCTAGAAGGCGGAGTGGAGGCCGTCCACGTGGTCGACGGGCGCGAACCTCACAGCGTGGTGGTGGAGCTGTTCACGGACAAGGGCGTGGGCACGGTGGTGACGGTGTAAGCCGCTCGCTTTTGAATCCTCAGTTCCCCGTCGCCGGCGCAAAACCCGGACCGTGGTTGTTGAGCGTGCCCCAACTTGCTGCGCGCCAGTGAGATCGGTGGGCGAGGTAGACGCCGGCCAAGTCGCGGAAGTAACGAAGGGCGAGGGGGCGCTGGTCCTTGAGGTCCTTCTTCTCGGCCGGGTCGGCGATCAAGTCGTAGAGGTATTCCTCGCCGGCGTAGTCGACGATGTAGTGCAGCCCGAGCGAGCGCAGGGAATAGCTGCGCCCATACTCGGACGGAACCACCCGCGGCACCCACGGGCCCTGCCGCAGAATCATAGGCAGGAGGCTCTCGCCCTGCACGCGCTCATCGGGCGGTACGCCCATCAGGTCCACGATGGTCGGCACGAGATCGGCGTGGCTGACCACGGTCGGGATCTTCTGTCCGTGACCGAGGCCGGGCGCGAAGAAGGTCAGCGGCACGTGGGTTAGCTCGGCGTATTGACCGTAGGCGTGGCCCAGGCTGCCGTGCTCGAGGAAGCCTTCGCCGTGGTCGGACAGCAGCACCACCGGCGTGTTGTCGGCAAGCCCACGCGTGCGCAGTCCGTCCATCAGGGTACCGAAGCATTCGTCAAGGTGCTCGACCTCGCCGTCGTAGAGCCCCTTGAGCTGCCCCCACTTGTCAGGCGTCATCCTGATCCTTCCGCTGAGGATGGCGGAGAAGGTCACGCCATCGGGATGTTTGCCGATGGCCTCGTCGAAGGCGCCCGCGTAGTAGTGCTCGGTGATGCCCTGGTGATAGATGTAGGGCGTGTGCGCCTCGAACGCCACCGACGAGATGAAGAAGCGATCATCCTTGTGCTTGTCGACGAAGGCGAAGATCTCCTTGACCACGCCCGAGCAGTCCCCGCCCTTACCCTCGGCGTTGGGCATGTGGAACTCGGTCCACTTGGACACCGGCAACAGCCGTCGCATGGCGAAGGACGCATCGCCGATGAAATCGGTCGCGATGCCCGCCTTGGCCAAGATCGTGCTGACCATGGGCGTGCCGGGGTTGACCTTGCTCTTGTCGCCCAGAATGCCGTGTACGCGGGGCATGCAGCCGCTTTGGATACTGGCGTGTGAAGGCGGCGACGACGGCGACGCCGCGTGGGTCGAGGTGAAGCTGACGCCGATGCTTTCGGCCGCCTCGGCGATGTTGGGCGTGCGCACCCGGGTTTCGGCGAACATCGGCAGCTTGTCGGCGCGCAGGGCATCCGCCACCAGCACCACCAGGTTGCGCGCAGGCTTCGGGCGTGGGTCGCTCTTCGCCTTTGGCAACAGAATTCGCGGTGCAACCCAGGCGGCGTCGGCAGGATGGCCTTCCGTCACGGCGAGCTCCAGCGCGACCAGCTTGCCGGCAAATTCGGCCAGGGAAAGCCGGCGCTCGTGCTGGGTGCCCGCGTCTTGCGGCTCGTCGAGCAACAGGGTCGCAGGCTTTCCCTCGAGGGTGGCGGAAATGCGGAAGCGCACGTGGCCCGCGGTCGCCGCGGTGTCGACGACCAGCCAGCCCTCTTGCGGAATTTCGGTCGGGATCATCATGCGTGCAAAACCGGTCAGTGCCGGCTGCGGTCTTCCGCCGATGGATACCGTCGCTACCGGCGAGTCGGCAGGCCAGCCTTCCGCTTTGCTTTTCCCCGGCGTGATTTCGATGGAGTGGAAGACGCCATTTTTCTTGCCCGCGGCGATTGCCAGGGTGTTTTCGCCTGGCACAAGCAGACGGGCGGGAATGGTCGCGGTGACTTCCTGCCAGCCCGCTTCGAGCGTGCTGTTCTTGACCGGCTTGCCGTTGAGGCGTAGCGACAGCTTCTTTCCGCAGCTTGCGCCGTGGGCACGAAGCACCAGCGTCGCTTCGTCAGTTGCCATCGCCCACGGGAAGTGCAGTGTCGCGGCGGTAGCGCCCAGCATGCGGCCGGTCCTATCGTCGACCCTGGTCGTCGCCCTCCAGGGATTGCTGTACTCCTGGCTGTATTTGCGGAAGCCCTCGCTGGTAAGCGGAATCACCAGGCCTTGCCGGTAGAGGTGCCAAAGTGCGCGCGAGGCTAGTAGATCCATCTTCGGGCCGGTCTCGTCGAGCACCGGGCCCTGCGCAGGCGCGGGCGGTTCCTTGGCGGTCACCCTGGGCGCGGATGTGCTGCGGTTTTCGCTGACTTTCGTGGCCTGGCACGCAAGGCCGATGGTCGCCGCGAGCGCGATGAGCGCGTAAAGCCCGAGCTTCGACATGCTCGGGTTCTACCTTCTTTCGCCCGGCCGATGCCAGGTGCCGACGCAGATTCCCGCAAGGCAACTCCCTAGGTTCCCAACTTGATCCCATTCTCGTCTATGATGGAAGCAAAGGGGTGTCATGTTCTCCCGTTTCGCCCACGCGCAAGACGCTTCCTCTCGACCTTTTCTGGCGGCGACGCTGGGGTCGGTGATTTTGCTGGCCTGGACGCTGTGGTTCTTTCTAGCGCGGGTGTCGCTTTACGAGGCAAGTCGGCAGGCGCGGCTGGAGGTAGAAGCAGCGCCCCACGAGGTGGACGCGCCGGTGTCGGGCCGCCTGTCGCGCAGCAACCTGGTGCTCGGCGGCCATGTCTCCGCGGGCGATCTGCTCATCGAGATCGACGGTGAAGCGCTAAGGCTGGAACGCCAGGCGGAAGTCAACAAGGTCCTGTCCGTGGCGCCTCAGATTGCCGCGCTCGAGCGTGAGCTTGAATCCGACGAGGAAGCCCTGCGCGGCGAGGATCGCGCCTTGGCCGCCGAGGTGAGCGAAGCGCGCGCGCGCCAGCGGGCCTCGGACGCGGTGGCGCAGCTCAAGGCCTCCGAGCGCGCTCAGGTCGAATCGCTACGCAGGCAGCACGTGGTCGCCGAGGTGGAGCGACAGCGCATGCAAGCGGACTACGAACAGCATAACGCAGAGTCCGATGCAGCTCGCGCCCAAGTCGGACGGCTCGGTACCGAGGGCGTGGTCCGGCGCAACGATCGCCGGGCCAAGCTCGCGCGCCTGCAAGCCGAGATCGCGCGGCTTGAAAGCGTGCGCAACGAGGCCGCCTCGCGCATTCCGATCCTCGATCAGCAAATTGATCTGTACACGGTCCGGGCCCCGGTGTCGGGACGGATCGGCAACCTGGTCAATCTCCAGCCCGGTTCGGTGGTGGCGGCGGGCACGCGTCTTTGCACGGTGGTTCCGTCGGGCGGACTGCGTGCAGTCGCGTTCTTCGACGCTGCGACGGCGGCGGGCCGCGTGAGAGTTGACCAGCCGGCTCGCATTCGCCTGTTTGGGTTCCCTTGGACCAAGTTCGGCGTGCTTCACGCGCACGTGGAACGGGTCGGCTCCGAGCCGCGCGATGGGCTGATTCGCGTCGAGCTGGATCTGGATCCGCAGCAGAAGTCGCACATTCCCATGGAACACGGGCTGCAAGGCAGCGCCGAGGTCGAGGTGGAACGGGTCGCCCCGGTTGCGCTGGTTCTCGATGCGGCCGGGCGCTATTTGATGAAGTCCGGCCCGGCGGCGGTGGAAAAGCCATGAGCGACGAAGATTCCGCGAAGTCGTCGTCGCGCAGGTTCTTCGTGCCCGAGGCCATCCAGACCTCGAGCATGGACTGCGGGCCGGCCACGTTGAAATCGCTGCTCTCGGGGTTCGGCATCAAAGCCAGTTACGGCCGGCTGCGCGAGGCCTGCCACACCAGCGTTGATGGCACGTCCATCGATACGCTTGAGGATCTGGTCAACGCGCTTGGGCTTGAGGCCGAGCAGGAAATGATGCCGGTTGAGCACGTGCTGTCGTCGGTGGCGCAATGCTTGCCGGCCTTGGTGGTGACGCGCCTTCCGTCGGGCCTGACCCATTTCGTGGTGGTTTGGCGCACGCTTGGACCGTGGGTGCAGGTGATGGATCCCGGACGCGGCCGGCGCTGGATGAAGCGCGCGACCCTGGAACGAACCTTGTACGTGCATCAGAGCGAAGTTGGCGCCGAAGACGTCTCGGGTTGGCTGGTCTCGTCGGCCTTCATCGATCCGCTTCGGCACCGCTTGAAGGTGCTGCTTGGTGCAGGCGTGGCCAAGCGACTGCTCGGGACCGCGGTAGAATCGGGCTGGGAGCGGGTGGCGGCGCTGGATGCGGCGTTGCGCGCGACGCTGAACCTCATCGACGAAGGTGCCGCGCGTCCCGCGCAGGCGGCGCATGTCCTCGATCTGCTGCTTGCCTCGACCTCGCAACAGGATCCCTGTGGCCTGATTCCCAAGCACCTGTGGACGGTGCGGCCGAGTCCCACGGAAGCCGGCGCGAAGCCGCAGCTCGTGGTCCGGGGCGCGGTGGTTCTGGAGGTGGTCGGTCAGCAGGAGGCACGGACCGACTTGGCCCCGGATCTGGCCGCAGTGGTGAAAGCTTCGGAAGAAAGTGCGGGGCGGAGGCTCCTCGGGTTCTTACGCGCGGACGGCCTCTTGCATGTCCTGCCGCTGGTCGCCGGCTTGGCGGTGGCAGGCCTCGGCAGCGTGATCGAGACGCTGCTGTTTCGTGGCGCCTTCGACATCGGAAACCGGCTGGAGGTCTTCGAACAGCGGGTGTTCGCCGCACTGGCTCTGCTCGGGCTCTTGCTGGCCCTGTCACTCATCGAGTGGCCGGTGGCGCGGGGCCTGTGGGCGCAGGGCCGGCGACTGGAGATCCGCCTGCGTCGGGCGTTCCTGCAAAAGCTGCCGCGGCTGGGGGATCGCTATTTTCAAAGTCGGCCCATTTCGAACATGGCGGAAAGCTCGCACCTCCTGCACTGGCTGCGCCTTCTGCCTGGGCACGGCGGGCAGGTGATACGTTGTCTGTGCGAGCTCGCCGCCACGGTGGCGGGTGTGGTGTGGCTCTACCCGCCGGCTGCCCCGCTGGTGCTCTTGCTCGCGTTTTTCATGGTGGCCCTGCCGGTCTTCTGTCAACCGATCCTGTTGGAAAAGGATCTGCGCATGCGCGGACACGCTGGCGGCCTTTCGCGATTCTACTTGGATGCGTTGCTAGGTCTGTCGGCGATTCGGGCGCACACCGCCGAGGGCGCGGTCACCGCCGAGCATGGCACACGCCTACGCGAATGGGCGCGCGCCGCCCGCGACGTTGCGCGTACGGGAATCGTGGTCGAGACCGCGATGGGGATCATCGGCTTCGGGTTGGCCGCGGCGGTCGTGTTTCATTATCTTTCGACGGCCGACGGATCGGGCTGGGCGATCCTGTTCGTGTACTGGATCTTGATGGTGCCGGCGCTGGGAATGGAGCTCGCACTTCTGGTCCAGCAGTACCCGCAGCATCGCAACGTCACGCTTCGCCTGCTGGAGCCGCTTGGCGCCGAGGAAAGCGCCTCCGACGAGGAGGCCGAGCGCGTCGGCGAACCGGAAACCGCGTCCTCGGCGCCTTGCCTGACCCTTGACCAGGTCACGGTCCAGCAGGCTGGCAACCAGGTGCTGTCCGTGCCCAAGCTGGAAATTGCAGCAGGCGAGCAGGTGGCGATCGTGGGTGTTTCCGGCGCCGGCAAGTCGAGCCTGGTTGGCCTCCTGCTTGGATGGTATCGCCCCAACACGGGCCAGGTGCTCGTGGACGGCAAGCCGCTCGTCGGGCGGGTCCTGGCGCAGCTCCGGCGCCGGACCATCTGGGTCGACCCGACGGTGCAGCTTTGGAACCGGTCGCTGCTTGAAAATCTGCGCTACGGCATGGAAGGCGAGCGCAAGCCGCTCGGTGATGCAGTGGAAGCGGCCGAGCTGGACGAGGTTCTGGCGCGCCTGCCGATGGGGCTGCAAACCGGAGTAGGCGCCAACGGCGCGCTGCTGTCCGGCGGGGAAGGGCAGCGCGTGCGCCTGGGACGGGGGCTTTGTCGTGGCAAGCCCAACCTGGTGATTCTCGACGAGGCCTTCTGCGGTCTCGAGCGCGCGCGGCGAAGCGCCTTGTTGTTCATGGCTCGGCGGCGCTGGCAGGGCGCAACCTTCCTGTGCATCACGCACGACATCGGCGAGACCATGTCGTTTCCGCGCGTGCTGGTCATTGAAGGCGGGCAGATCGTCGAGGATGGCGAGCCCGCGACGCTTTCGGCTCGGTCAGAGTCTCGCTACGCGCGTTTGCTGGCTGCGGAAAAGCGCGCGTTGGCACGCCTAACCGGCTCGGAGTGGCGCCGCTTCAAAGTCGAGGCCGGCTACGTGGGCGCCGACTTCACCGAGCGGGGTGCACGGCCATGAGCGAAGGTGAGAGCGCGCCGAGCTTCGCCTGGCGGGCCGACCAGCTTGGCCTGGCTCTGGAAGCTGTCGCAGAACGCGTGTTGCCGAGACAGCGCACGCGCCGGTTGTCGTCGGTGCCCTCGGCAGTCGACGAAGCCACCTTGCTTGACCTCGGCCGTTGGCTGGAAGATGCCAGCGCGCGACTCGGCATGATCGCCGAGGCCAAGGAGCGAACCGAGCTGACCGCGGCGGCGATGCTGGCCGAGGCTGGACCTGTCTTGGTGGTGCTGCCGGCGCAGCCCAAGCGGCTCTTCCTCGTGCTACTTCGCCTGTGCAACCGAGGGCGCGAGGTCGAGCTGCTTTTGCCAACCCGCCAACCCTTGCGCGTGCCCATCGCCGAGATCGACGGCGTATTGGCTGGCGCAGGCGAGGCCAACCGAGAGCTGCGTGCCTTTTGCGACAAGGCGGGATTGGGGCCGGGGGCGGCGGGGATCGCGGAGCGCGTGTTGCGCAGGGGCGACGGCAGAGGCGAGCTTTGCTCGGGCTTTTCCTTCGCACCGGCCGACAGCGGATTCGTCGCGCGCTTCATCGAGGCTGGCGGCCGGTCGCTGCTGGCGGGAACTGTGACCTCTTACCTTCTGGCATTCACATTGTATCTGGCGTCCTGGTGGCTTATCGGCTCAGCGGCCATGGAGGGCCATCTTTCGCGCGGCTGGCTGTGGGCGTGGGCCATCATGTTGTTCTGCTTCGTGGTCTGCCGAGGGGCCGCCATCTGGGGGGCGGGGCGGTTGGCCGTGCACGTGGGCGGCATCACGCGCGAGCGGCTTTTGGGTGGAATTCTGCGTATGTCCACCGACAAGGTCCGGGCCAGCGGCATCGGATCGTTGCTGGGTGTCGTGCTCGACGCCGACGCGCTGGACGCGCTCGCGCGCACCGGCGGTCCGACTCTGCTGGCCGACGTCGCCCAGTGCGCATGCGGCTTGATGGTGCTTCTTGCCGGCGCCACGCCGGTCTCGCACGCTTTGCTGTTGCTTGCCTGCCTGCTGCTCGCTGCGTATCTGGTTCGCCGGCTGCACCGTCGGCTGCTCGACTGGGCCGACGCGCGTCTTGCGCTGACCGACGACCTGGTCGAGACCATGGTTGGCTATCGCACCATGGTGGCCCAGCTTGCGCCGGACAAGCGCCACCTGGGTGAGGAGAGGGCGCTTAGCGAATACGCACGCAAAGAGGCAGCGATGGATCGGGAAATGGCCCGGCTGGCCGTCTTGGTTCCGCGCGGCTGGTTGATGCTGGGCGTGGCGGCGCTGATCCCCGACTTCGCGGCGGCGCGGGCCGCGTCGACCCAGGTGGCGGTGAGCCTTGGCGGAGTGCTGCTGGTGTACCTCGCCTTCCGTCGGATCGCCCTGGAAACCGGCCCCGGCCTGGCCGCTGCGTTCGTCGCCTGGCGCAGCACCAAGCCCATCGCCGCCGCCGCCAGCGTTGCGAACGAGCCGGCCGAGCAGGTTGCCGTGCTACCCAACGAGGTCGACGAGGCTACGCAAGGACGCCGGGCTCTGCTGGTCGGGCGCGACGTCAGCTATCGCTATCCAGGGCGACTTGAGCCGGTTCTGCGCGGTGCGGATTTTGAGGTCTATCGCGGCGATAGGGTTCTGGTGGAGGGCCGGTCGGGCTCGGGCAAGTCGACCCTGGGCGCACTCTTGTGCGGGCTTCGCCAACCGTCAGGCGGCTTGCTGCTCTTGGGCGGATTCGATCATCACAGCCTGCGCCCCGAACGCTGGCGCCAGCGCGTGGCCTCGGTGCCGCAGAGCCACGACAACCACATCCTGTCGGCGCCGCTGCTCTTCAATATCGCGATGGCGCGGCGCTGGCCGCCCAGCGACACCGACATCCTCGAATTCGAGACCATCTGCGAAGAGCTCGGGCTCGGCGGCGTGCTGGCGCGGATGCCCGCGGGGATTCAGCAAATGGTGGGCGACAGCGGGTGGCAGCTCTCTCACGGCGAAAAGGCACGGGTCTGCGTCGCGCGGGCCTTGGCGCAGCAGGCGGACGTGCGCGTGCTGGACGAGAGCTTCGCCGCGCTGGACCCTGAGACCTTGGACGGTGTGCTGGAGTGCATTTTGAGGCGAAGCGAAACTTTGCTAGTCGTTTCACACGCCTGAATTCGCTTTCCGCTAGACCATCCATTGACATGGGTTGACTACGGACGCGCGATATAGGACAGTAGGGCTTCAAAAAAACGTTGAAGAGTTCGAGAGAAATGAGTGTGACCGAATGGGTCTAGCCGCAGTCAAGAAAGCAGAAGTCGTCAAGAAGTTCGCTCGCAGCGAGGCCGATACAGGCTCGCCCGAAGTTCAAATCGCCCTCTTGTCGGAACGTATTTCCTACCTCACGGAGCACTTCCGAGTGCACGCGAAGGATCACCACTCGCGCCGCGGTTTGCTGATGCTCGTCAGCCAGAGGCGCCGGTTGCTCGACTACTTGAAGAAGAAGGACGTCAAGCGCTATCGGGACCTGATCCAGACGCTTGGCATCCGCAAGTAGTGTACGTTCCGGCAGGACGATAAGCGCGGGTGGTCGTAAGGCCACCCGCATTCTGTTGACGGAGGCCCCGGTGCCTGCGTTCATCCTTTTTCCCGCCGATCCTCGCTGTCCCCGGAATCGGGCTCAGCAGCGCCAGGACCTGCGAGACAAGGGACGAAGCCACAGGGGCCCGATGAAAAGAGAGGAGTCTCCCATATGTTCGTACGTGAAGGTGTACCCCTAGGTGGCAAAGAGCTGAGTATTGAAATTGGCCGCATGGCCAAACAGGCCGACGGCGCGGTCGTGGTCCGCTACGGTGATTCGATGGTGCTGGTGACGGCGGTGGCGTCGGCCGGTGTGAGGCCGGGCATCGATTTCATGCCGCTCACGGTCGACTATCTGGAGAAGACGTCTGCCGCAGGAAAGATTCCCGGCGGCTACTTCAAGCGTGAAGGTCGTCTGACCGAGGTCGAGGTTCTGACCTCGCGCCTCATCGACCGGCCGTGCCGTCCGCTCTTCCCGAAAGGGTGGCGGTTCGACACGCAGGTCATCGCCATGGTTCTCTCCACCGATCGCGAGAACCTGACCGATGTGCTGGCCATGACCGGCGCCTCGGCAGCGCTGCACTTGTCCGACGTTCCCTGGGCGGGCCCGTTTGCGGGCGTGCGGGTGGGGCGGATCGGCGGCGAGTTCATCGTGAACCCGACCGCGGCCCAGCGCGACGCTTCCGAGCTGGACCTGATCGTCGCAGCCAGTCGGGATGCCATCGTGATGGTCGAGGGTGGGGCGCAGCAGGTTGCCGAAGACGTCATCGTCGACGCCCTGATGTTCGCGCACAAGGCGGCCCAGCCGCTCATCGACCTGCAGGAAAAGCTGCGGGCCGCAGTAGGCAAGCCGAAGCGCGAGTTTTCTCCGCCCGCGGTTGACCCGGCCCTGGAGGCCCGGGTCATGGAATTTGCCAAGGGCAAGATTGGCGCTGCGATGGCGATCCGCGAGAAGCTCGATCGCTACGCGGCCCTCGACAAGGCCGCCACCGAGACGCTGGAAGCGCTCAAGCCCGAGTTCCCCGAGCGTGACGCCGAGATCAAGGAGATCTTCGACAAGGCCAAGAAGAAGAACCTGCGCGAGCTGGTTCTCGACACCGGCCGCCGCATCGACGGTCGCGCCACCGACGAGATTCGCCCAATCACGTCCGAGGTCAGCCTGTTGCCGCGCACGCACGGTTCGGCGCTCTTCACCCGCGGCGAAACCCAGGCCTTGGTCACCACCACGCTCGGCACCAAGCAGGACGCCCAGCACATCGAAGGTCTCGGCGAAGAGTTCGAGAAGACCTTCATGCTTCACTATAACTTTCCACCATTTTCCACAGGCGAAACCAAGCCTTTGCGAGGTGCCAGTCGCCGCGAAACCGGCCACGGCCACTTGGCCGAGCGCGCCCTGTCGGTGGTGCTGCCCGACGAGAAAACCTTCCCGTACACCATTCGTGTGGTGTCGGAGATTCTCGAGTCGAACGGCAGCTCGTCCATGGCCTCGGTGTGCGGCGGCGCCCTGTCGATGATGGACGCCGGGGTTCCCCTCAAGACCCCGATTGCCGGCATCGCCATGGGCCTCATCAAGGAAGGCGAGCGCGTGGCCGTGCTGTCCGACATCCTCGGCGACGAGGATCACCTGGGCGACATGGACTTCAAGATCTGCGGCTCGAAGACCGGTGTTACCGCAGTGCAGATGGACATCAAGATTCAGGGGCTTACGCGGCAGATCCTCGAACAGGCCCTGCAGCAGGCCCAGCGCGGTCGCTTCCACATCCTTGGCAAGATGGCCGAGGCTCTGGCGGCCCCACGCGAGGAGCTGAACAAGTACGCCCCACGCATCTTCACCATCAACATCAAGCCCGACAAGATCCGCGACATCATCGGCCCGGGCGGCAAGACCATTCGTGGCATCACCGCGCAGACCGGGGTCGCCATCGACGTGGAGGACGACGGCACCGTCCACATCGCATCACCCGACGGGATACTGGCCCAGAAGGCCATCGACATCATCAAGGGCCTGACCGCCGAAGCCGAGGTGGGCGAATTCTACATGGGCGTGGTCAAGCGCCTAGCCGAGTTCGGCGCGTTTGTGGAGATTCTGCCCGGCACCGATGGGTTGGTCCACATCAGCGAGCTCGACGAGAAGCGCGTGCGCCAAACCAGCGACATCTGCAAGGAAGGCGACGAGATGTTGGTCAAGGTGATCGGCGTCGACCGCGCGACCGGAAAGATTCGCCTCTCGCGCAGGGAAGCCCTCGGCCAGACGCCTGACGTGGTGCACAACTTCCGCTCGTCATCGTAGGCGGAAGTCTACCGGGAAGATCGGCCGCTCGTGCCAGGCATGGGCGGCGCGATGCCTTTGCAGCGGGTGTCGACCCCGAAGCTGGCGAGGCAGACGTAGACGAGGTATTCCACGTCGGCTACCGCAGCCTAAATTGTGGCAACATCGTCACGACGGACGAAGAATGCTGGCAAGAACAAGCTGCGCGCGTGACTGCGGCTTCGGGGGTGCCGGGCCCGTGAGCCCTGGTACCGAAAGCCCGTGGCGGAGATGGCGCGTGGCCTTGCCAGTTGCTTTGTTTGTCCACCTGCTGTTCTGGGTTTCGCTACCCACGGGGCTGCTCAATCCCTGGTTTAACGATTCCGTGCACCGGATTGGAAAGGGCGGCGACTTCCTTCAGTTTTACCAGGCGGGCGCCAACCTCCTACGGGGGCACTCGATCTACCGGTACACGAGTCTCGACCGGGTGTCGTACGGGCCGACCAACAAGTACCCCCCGCTGCTCCCGGCCACTGTCGGTGTCGGCGCACAGCTCGTGGGGCCGGGGACCGCCTATGTGCTTTGGGCAATCGCCATCGGCGGTCTTTTCGTCGCCCTGCAACTCCTGCTGAGGCGACTGGTCGGCCCAGAGCAGTTCCCAGCCGTGCTTTGTCTGTCGCTGGCTTTCACGCCGCTGCACCTCGAGATCTTCCATGGGCAGACCAACTGCTTGATGGCCGTGCTGCTGGCGGCGGTCCTACTGGCCCTACAGCGCGGGCCGCGTCGGCACGACATGCTGGCGCTGGCCCTCAGCTTCAACGTGAAGCTCAACACCGCGCTGTTGCTGCCCGCAATGCTCAGGCGCGCCCATCTTCGATGGCTGCTCGGTGCGTGTGCCATCGCCGTTCTGTTGTTCCTGCCGTACTTCGCCTTCTTCCCCGACGACCTCCGCTACTTCTTGCACTACGCCTTCGGCCCGGCGACCTCGTACTTCTACCAGGCGGGAAATCTAGGCACCTATCCGCTCATCGAGGAAGTGGTCTTCCTTTTCAGTTACAGCGAGCGAGCAGTGGCCACGACACAGATGGGTTGGACGGGCGTGGCGCTGCTCGTCACTTGCTTGGTGCACTGGCGCGCCCGCCGCGCCGATGCGGTGGACCTGGCCTCGCTGTGGATGTGCACCTACTTCCTGGCCTTCAAGTTCATCTGGGAGCATCACCTGGTGATGCTGCTGCCGATTCTTGCCGTCGAGTACGTGCGTAACCATCGCCGCCTGATCGGGGTGCTGTGGATACTCCTTGCGCTACCCACGGTCTTCGTCCTGCTCGACGTTGATCTCGGCCCGGGCTACACCGAGGTGCAGCCGTACTGGACCGGCGCCACCAGCGCTCTTTACCACGCTAGCAAAGTCGTGCCGCTGCTCGCGCTCTACTATGCGGTGGCGGCTCGTCTCCTCGCGCGGCGTCCGCGCCCGGCGGTGATCGCCACGACCCTAGCCTCGCTATGCCTGATGGGCGGGCTGCTGTTTACGCTGCATCCGGCGGTCTCGAAGGACGAGTGCTCCCGAGCCATGCGCAGCCTGCGGGCGAGTGATGTTCCCCAGGCTCGGCGGCATCTCGATGCGAGCATCGCGGCTGCGCGGCCGTGGTCTACCAGCTTCTTTCTCTATTCCGAGCTGCTCGATCGTTTGGGTGACCGTGAAGGGGCACGCGAGATGCGTGAGCGGCAACCGGCTTCCGATTAGGGCTCGTGCAGCCCGCGGGATACCGTAGGTGAGAGATACGGACTCGGTCAAAGGCCTCCGTGGAAGCGACCAAACGCGTGGGCAAGCATCAGGGACATGGCCACCACACCCGCACCGAGGACGACCACATGCTTGGTGTTCCGCAGGTCGAATTTTCCGACGCGGCACACGAGCAGGTACCCGATGGCCAGGTTCAGCAGGCCCCACAGGACGTTGACCGTCGAGGAAGATAGACCTTCTCCCGGCGGCGACGCAAATGGGCTTTGGAAAGGGTGTCCTGAGATTCCATTCCCGAGGTGCGGGAGTGTGTTCGCCAGAAAGGCTCCGCCCAAAAAGTACGCCAGGTAGTGATACCAACGCATCGTTGCCTCCGTTCGTGGGGCCAATTTCCTGCCAGGGGCAACGGGTGTCAAGCCCGCGCGAGGGAGCTTGGTAGTGGAGTGCTGTCGCAGGGATTCCAGGATCATCCGTCCAGGTCGCCCCCACTCCAGAATCGGCGCCACCGCAGACCGTCTGCAAGTGGGGCGAGTAACCCCTGGCAGCCGCTCGCGTGTCATCGTCGGACTTCCCAAGTGGCCTGGTGAGGATGATCGACGAGGGCGCGAAACTGGCGGCAGGCGCTGACCACGTCGCCGTGGCGGAACAGGTCGCCGCCGATGAGTAAGCCGGTGTCCACGCCATAGAAGCTCACCTGCTCGGGAACGCGAGCGAGGGTGATGCCACCGGCTGGAAACGGCACACAGGCACGCAGCCCGGACATGGGCTGGAGCGCGCCGGCGCACAAGTCTCGACACTCGTCGGGTGTGAACGAAAACCTGCCACCATAGCTCGGGAAGATCGTCGCATCGGCGCCCGCGAGCCGCGGCAGGCGGCCGTACAGGACACGGTGACTGTAAGCGCCGCGGTTGGCCAGGAATGCCGGATGGCAGAGAACAGGAAGGGCCAGCTCGTCGTCATCGGCAAGCATGCGCAGGGTGTCCCATCCACCGAGACCTGGCGAAAATAGCAAGGCGCGCGCACCCGCCTGCTTGGCAAGGCGAGCCCGCTCGTGGGCCACGGGCGGCGAGGCGGTCACGTTGGGGGCGTAGACACACGTGGTGCCGGACTCGCGGTTGGCCCGCTCGATGGCGCGTCCCACGGCCACGACCCGCTCTGCAAACGGACAAAAGGGCTGATTCGCCAATCCATGATCGTCCTTCACCACATCGATTCCGCCACGCGCGAAATCGGCTGCGAGCGTGGCGAGCGCCTCGGGAGATAGCCCCATCGGCTTGATGGCGGTGAGCAGAATCGGCCGGGCATGGATGCCGAGGTAGTCGCGCAGCCCCAAAAGGCCGAAGCGCGGACCGCGCGAGGTCGCCGTTAGCGCGGAAGGCAGCTCGAAGTCGATCAAACGGACGTTGGCCTTGAGGCTGGTATTGCCGAACAGCAGGTTGAGAAGCTGGGTGAGCTCGGCGCCGGCCAGCTCAGCGGCGAACGAAATCCGGGCTTGGTAAAGGTTGGGCGCAAGGGGCGCGATGGCTTCGACCCGTCCGATGACCTGCTCGCGAATCCACGCGTCGTCAATCAGCTCGGGTGGAAACTCGACACTCTGCTCAACGCCGATCTCGCGCGCCCACGCCTCGACCTTATCGGACGGCGCCTCGATTTGGTACGTGACGACGAGACGCTCGCCAGACAATCGCCTGCCTTCCATCATAGATCCTCGGCCTTGGCGGGGGCGTACGCAGGATTTGCATCGGGAAGATTCGCGGACGGTACTACCAGATCATGCGCGGCAAGCTCGTCGTCGGTGACCTGGTTGGCGATGCCAAGGCACCTGCAGACCGCGCACGCGATGGCGATGGCGTCGATTTCGTATTCACGCATCAGGTATTTGCGACTCGCGCCGTGGGCGTAGGAGCGCAGACCCAAGCGGACGAGCGGAGCGCAGCCACCGTGCTCGGCCATTACTTCGGCTACCGACGAGCCGAGACCCCCGGACGCCAAATGGTTCTCCACGGTCACGACCCCAAGTTTCGCACCGAGTACGGCCCCGACCAGCGTAGCATCGCCGAAAGGTGCCAGCGTCGACACGTGCACGTGGCCCACCGAAAGCCGCCGCCGCCTGAGTGCCGCCACCGCGCGCATGGCTTCCTCGGTGCACACGCCACTCGACACGACGACAACCGCGTCGCCTTGGCAAAGCAAACGCGCCTTGCCGAACTGCAAGGGCGCATCTGCGGGAAACAGACGCGGGACTTCGCCGCGAAGCATTCGTATGTAGACCGGGCCGTCGATGGCTTGCGCGACTTGCGGGGCGCTTTCGACCTCGGTGGCGTCGCCGCATTCGAGGATGCGCATGTTGGGGATGGCACGCATGAGCGCGACGTCGTCGATTGCCTGATGGGTCACGCCGCCGGGCGTGGTGAGGCCGGGCAAAAATCCCAGAAGCCGAACCGGCAGGTTGGGATAGCCGATCGACATCGCCACCTGATCGAAGGGCCTTCGCGTGATGAACACCGCGAAGGTGTGCACAAATGGAAAGAAGCCTTCGCGCGCGAGACCGCCGGCAAAGCTCATCAGGTTTTGCTCGGCCATGCCCAGCGAGAAGAAGCGCTTGGGATAGCGGGAGCGAAATTCGTCGGCTTCGCACGAGCTGGTGAGATCCGCGGACAAGACCAGCACGCGAGGCTTGTCGGCAGCCCAGCGGGTGAAGGCGGTTGCGTGCGGGCGTCGAACGATCTCCATGACGAACCTCCGGGCGGCGGTCAGCCTCTCGCGCTGGCGGCGTCGAGCCGCGCGAGGGCTTGTTGGAAGGTGGCGCGCTCTTTGCCGTCGGTGAAGCGGACGTAGTGGAGATGAGGAGCGCGAGCGCGCAAGAGGGCGAGCCCATGGCACGGATCGGTGCGGGCGATGACAATAGTCGGGATCCCTCGCTTTTTCCCGGCCAGGGCCCGATCGATCGCGCGCGGGCTGTGACCATCCACCTCGTGCACGTTGGCGCCGAAAGCGCCGAGCCTGTCGGCCAGCGGCTCGATGTGACCCACGGTCGCCAGCTTGCCGTCGCATTGCTGTCCGTTGGCATCGATAACGATGGCTAGATTGTCGATGCGATGCTGTACCAGGGCAGCCAACGCCTCCCAGGTTTGACCTTCTTCGAACTCGCCGTCTGACATGAATACGAACACCCGACCAGGCTCGCCCTTCAGTCGGCGCCCTAGCGCAATACCGGCGGCCTGACTGAGCGCCTGGCCGAGCGAACCGGCAGTGACTTCGTGCCCCGGCGAATGCTCGGCGCCGATGAGCTCGACGGTGCTGCCGTCGACGTTGAAGTGCTCGTCGAGAGCGGCGGGTGTCAGCCGGCCCACCTCGATCAGCGTCGAGTACAGCACGAGCGCGTAGTGAACCGGAGAGAAGGCGAAGCGGTCGCGGGCAGGGCTCGAAGCGCCGTTGTAGCCCGCGCCGCTGCACGAGGTGGCTTCACTTCCCGGAACGCCGACAAAACGCGGCGGATCTGGCGGTGCCGTGCTAGGGCCGAGCCGCATGGACCGCAGATACAGCGTCGCGAGGATTTCGGCGCTCGAACAAGCCTGGCTGAGGTAGCCGCCATTGTTGCGAAGGGTGAAACGCAAGACGCGGCGGCGAATGTTCGCGGCGACCTTGGCTACGTCATCGCTCCAGTCGAGCGCGACCCGTCGACGTCGAAGTGAGACAGGCATTTTGCGTAACTTGCCACAGAATGCGGTCACTGCCCACGGCATCGCGGAATAGACGCCGGGTTACTACAGCTTCAAGCCGTCGAGAGTGTCGATGGTCTTCTTCGCCTTTGCTTCCTTCTTGCCAGCCCCGTGGCGCTCGCGTTCCGCGACCAGCGATTGCTCCATGCGCGCCCGCCACTTGGTGGCGTCTTTGTGGCCGGGGAAGCGGCGAAGAAGGTCGCGGTAGGCCTCGGCCGCTGCGTTCCAGTTTTCATCGGCGAACAGTCGATCTGCTTTGCGCACGCTTTCTTCAAGAGACGGCCCGGGCTGACCCTTGGCCGACTTCTTGTCCGCGCTCTGGTTCTCTAAGTTCGCTGCCGGCGCCTCGTCGGCGTTGGCCTCCGCCTCCTTGCTCACCGCTGGGGCGGAATTCTTGGCTGCGGCCGCCTTCGATTCTGCCACGACGCCTGCAGCCGGCGCCTTGGCCCACGCACCCCGGCCAGGCGCGGCCTGGTTCGAGGGCATCGGCACGGCGGCCGGCGGGACCGCTGCTGGCGCCGACGCTGGCGGCGTCGCCGGGGCGCGAGCGGCAGACTTGGCCATCTCCGACATCGGCTCTGGCGCCGCCATCGGCTGGGTGGGGACAGGTGTGGCCCGGCGCCCGACGAAGTCGCCCATCAAGTCGTCGATGTCTTTCGACGCCTTCGTCGCACGAGCGGGCGCTGGACTTTGGTCTTTGGCTGCTCCGGCAGGCCCGGCAACTTCCCTCTTCGGACTCGGTCGGAGCGCATCAGTCGCCGCGGAGCTGCTCGCGGCGTGGCGGGACGGCGGTGGCTCGGCGAAGCGACCGGAGCTGCCTGCGCCAGAGGCAGTCCCGTCGAACGACAAGCCGCTCAGCGGAGCCATATCGAGCTTTCGCTTTTCTCGGATCAGCCCCTCGGGTCGAGCCTTTTCGCCAGCCGCCTTTCCTGCGCCTTGGGCCGCAATGCCCAGCCCGCCCGCGCCCTCGACGGCGGAGCCTCTTCTCTTCGAGATGGTGCTCTCTCGGCCTCGGGCACCGGCCTTCTCCGTCGCCTCTGAAACCGCCGATGGCTGGGCCTCATCGCGCCGGGGCTTGCCGGCGGCAGCTGGTTCGGCTGCGGGCGCTTCCGCCGGCGTGGCTGGTGCGGGCTCGGCACGCTCCTCGATGGACTGCGGGCGCTGTCCCGGGATGACCTCGGGATTCTTCAGCACGCGAACCAAGAACACAACCGTCGCCACCGAGGCGGCACCGAACGCCGGTAACAGCCACGGCGTGCGCAGAAGCTTGGCGAGGAACCCTGGCTCGGGCTCGCGAGTACGCCGAGCCGTGACGGGCGCTGCCTGCGCCGTCTGGGCAGCCGCCAGCGCCGCTTTCATGACGGCGTCATGCACCCGTGGGGGTGGTTCGGTCGCAAGCGGCCCCGACAGGGCAGCGCGCGCGTTGCCCAGCGTCTTCTGGTAGCTGGCCACCTCGGCCCGGCAAGTCGCACAGCCCTGTACGTGCTCCGCGAAGGCCGCGCGCGCATCGGCCGCCAACTCGCCGTAAAGGAAGTCGACCAGATGCTCTTTGACGCTGTTGCAGTCCATCTAGACGCTCCCTACAGCCACAGTGTCCGGTTGATCCGAGAATTCGCCCAAGGCTGTGCGCAGCCGCTCCAGCGCGTAGCGCATGCGGCTTTTCACGGTGGGCTCGCTGGTCTTGGTGGCCGTCGCGATTTCGGCGAAGGACATCTCCATCGCTTCGCGCATGAGAAAGACCTCGCGCTGCTCGACCGGCAGCTCGGCCACCGCGCGGTCGACCCGGTCTGCGATTTCGCGATTCATGGCTGCCTTTTCCGCGTCGGGATCCGATCCTGCGATCTTGTCGATGCGATGGGGACCGGAATCGTCGCGGTCGGGGCGCGGGGTCTGGTCCAGCGAGTCGGCCTTGCGAAATACCCCGCGTCGGGCGTTATCGGTGCATAGGTTGCGGGCGATGGTGTAAAGCCAGGTCGAAAACTTGGCCGAAGCCTCCCATTCCGCCGCGCCTCTCACCACACGCAAGAAGACCTCTTGCAGGAGGTCTTCCGCGGTCGCCGGATCGGTCACGAAGCGCCTGACGAAGTTCCATAAGCGCTTCTCATGGCGACGGGCCAGCTCGGCGAAAGCTGCGACGTCGCCTTTCTGGTACGCTGCCATGAGAGCTTCATCCGTCATCCAGGGGTGGAGTCTACAGTCGCCGGCCGACCGGAGACAATCAGTAGCGCTGCCAACCCGCGGGCGGCGAGGCGTAGCGGCGCGGGGACACCGGAAAGGGGTCGGCGGTGCGGCGCAGGTCGCTGTCGCTGGGCCATGGGGAGATGCCGTCCACGTTCACGCCCATGGCGACCAATCCGTCGTGGTCGTTGTAGCGAACGCCCAGGACGATCGACGGTGACGAGGGGTTCGCACGCACGAACTCGACCTCCTGGATTTGCGAATTCACAGATTCGCCGAACTCGGTGCCCAGCCCCGGTCGCTGGCGGCGAGCCGGCGCGTAGTCGGCCGAGGACTTGCTGCGCGACGCGCTGGGGCTTCCGGTACCGCTGGCCTCGGCCTCTGCCGCCGGGGCTGGCGCTGCCGGCTGTCCGGCGCTCTTGTTGGCACCGGCCGGGGCGTCACGATACCCAAGCTCGTCGTCGCGGTAGTCGATGCAGCAGGGCGGGGTAACCGGAACCGGGCGCGGGCGATACACGCGTTCGGGGAAGACCGCCACGCCGATGACCCCGACCTCGCGCGCGTTACCCATGCGAGCGGCGTAGGAATCCGCTACCGGCGAGAATCGGAAGGCGGCGGCGTGCGATTCGGACAGGCGCCAGCCATCGATGTCCACGTGACTCCAGGCAGGAACCAGGTAGCCCCGCTTGTTGCGGAAGTCGCCCGGCTTGCCATCGACCACGTCGCGCCCGTCCACGCTGACCACGGCCTCGATACGGCGGCCGCTGTGATTTGACACGCGGATGATGTAGCGGTCGCCGGTGTGCCCCAGCACGTAGCTCTCGCCGTCGTGCCAGAAGGTGGGCGCGGGCGACCCGTCGACCAGGACCTCCACCTCGTAGCCGGCGGCGGACGCGCGCAGCGGGCGGCTTTCGGCGTTGCGGGCTGGTGCGGCGCAGGCGACGAGTCCCGCGACCAGGATGGCGAGGCGCGAGTGACGCGGGATGATGGCGGACGACTTGGCGATGTTCTTCTTCATGATGACCCTCCACGTAGGTTGAACGCAGGAGTGGGGAAAAGGATCTGGAAGGCCACAAATCCCTGGAGGGCGTGTGATTTCCGGAGTTTTCACGGGGAGAGGGTCAACATCCGGGCGGACCGAGGGCGAGCCAGTCCCCCGTAAGACACAAGGCGTGTGCTATACAAGCCGGCCAGTGTCAGACCCAGTGCAGAAGGCCGACAACGGCCCGAGTGACTCCATCCAGGTGGCGGGAACCGTCGCGATCTTGGGGCGGCCCAACGTGGGCAAGTCGACGTTGCTCAATGCCATCGTGGGCGAAAAGCTCGCCATCGTTACGCCGAAGCCGCAGACCACGCGCAACCGCATCGTCGGCGTCTGGAATGGCAAGTCGACCCTCGGCCTCGACGATCCGCGCGGAGCGGGGCGGACCGCCAGCGGGCAGATCGTTTTCGTGGACACGCCCGGCGTGCACGCGGCGCGATCCAAGCTGAATCGCTTCATGGTGCGCGAGGCGATGGGCGCCATCGACGAGGTCGACGCCGTCCTGATGGTGGTCGAGGCGCACGAAAAGGCCACCGCGCTGGCGCCGTCGGCCAAGTTGCCCGAGGCCGAGTCCTGGATTCTCGAACGCCTGGCCGCAACCGGAAAGCCGGCCGTGCTTTGCCTCAACAAGGTGGACAAGGTTCACGACAAGGGGCAGATTCTGCCGCTCATCGAATGGTGGGGCAGGGCCGCGAAGTTTTCCTCGGTGGTGCCGACCTGTGCGACCCGGAAGAAGGGGCTCGACGGCGTTGTCAAGGAGCTCTTACGCCTGTTGCCCGAGGGCCAGCCGCTCTACGGACCCGACGTCCTCACCGACCGCACCGAGCGTTTCTTGGCGAGCGAGCTGGTGCGCGAGCAGCTATTCCTGCTCCTCCACCAGGAGCTGCCGTATTCGACCGCCGTGATGGTGGAAGCCTGGAACGAGCGTGAGAAGGGCGACGTGGTCATCGATGCCACCATCGTGGTCGACCGGGAGAGCCAGAAGGCCATTGTGGTAGGCAAACGCGGCGCCATGATTCGCGACGTGGGGACCGCGGCGCGCAAGGAGATCGCCGTCTTGCTCGGCCGTCCCGTGCATCTCCGCCTGAACGTGCGGGTGGAGGAGGGCTGGACCACATCCCCGGCCGACTTGGCCGAGCTGGGCTACAGCGAGGAGGAACCATGAGCCGGCGGCGACCGCAGGGGCTCGACGCCGCAGCCGAGAATCTGCCCGCGCTGTCGCTGGTGGGACGTCCCAACGTGGGCAAGTCGTCCCTCTTCAACCGCATGGTTGGGGGCCGCCCGGCGCTGGTCGAGGACATGCCGGGCGTGACCCGGGACCGCCGCTACGGAGTCTGCTCGTGGGACAAAACCCGGTTTCGCGTGGTCGATACCGGCGGGCTGGATCCGAACGCACGCGGCATCCTGGCGGCGATGCGCACGCAGACCCTGCGCGCGGTGGACGATGCGGCAGCTCTGGTGCTGGTGCTGGACGCCGCCGAGGGGGTGACCGCGGTCGATCGGGACGTGGCGGACCTGCTTAGGCGCACCGGCAAACCAGTCTTGGTGGCGGTCAACAAGGTCGATTCCCCCCTGCGCGATTCAGCCTTGGCCGAGGGCTACGCGCTTGGCTTCTCCCAGGTGTTCGGCGTGTCCGCGACCCACGGCCGGGGCGTGGGCGACCTGCTCGACGCGGCGGTAGCCACCATGGGGCTCAAGGCAGGCGAGGGCGAGCGGCAGGAGGAGGCCGTGCCTGGGCCCGCCGAGGGGCCGCAGCCGGGTGAGGTCGAGGCGCCCATCAGAATTGCCTTCGTCGGCAAGCCCAACGCGGGCAAGTCGTCGCTGGTAAATCGGCTCTTGGGCGAGGATCGCGTCCTGGTGCACGACCAGCCGGGCACCACCCGCGATCCCATCGACACGCCTTTCCGGGCCGGCGACCGCGAGTTCGTCCTGGTGGACACCGCAGGGCTGCGCCGCCGCCGCGCCATCGATACCCAGACCGAAGCTGTGGCCGCCAAGATGGCCCGCGACCAACTCGCCCGCGCCGACGTCGTGGCCTTGGTAATTGACGCAAATCTGGGCGCCAGCGCCGAGGACGCCAAGCTCGCCAGCTTCATCGAGGAGTCGGGCCGGGCAGCGATGGTCATCTTGAACAAGATGGACCTGGTCCGACGGGCCGAGACGGACGCCCGCATGAGCGCCGCCCACGAAGTCCTGGACTTCATCGGATACGCTCCCTTCTTGCCGATGTCCGCACACACTGGGCGCGGGGTGGGCGCGATTGTCGATCTTGCGGTGCGAGTGTTTCGTCAATGGACGCGCAGGGTTCCTACGTCAGATCTAAACAAAAACTTCGAAGAAATTGTGGCCCGCCGGCTGCCCCCGTCCGGCCCGACCGGCAGGCACGTGAAGCTCTACTTCGCCACCCAAGCCGACGTGCGACCGCCGACCTTTTTCGTGAGCACCAACCTGCCGAAAGCCATCGGACATCCCTACCGAAGGTACTTGGTGAACCAGCTTCGCCAGGTCTATGGCTTCGAGGGCACGCCGCTGCGGCTGGCCATGCGCGAGCACCGAAGCAAGCGCAAGGCGCCGCCCAAGTCAAAGGCGTAACCGACCCGCTGGGTCGTCCCATCGGGACGCTATTGACCGGCGTCCGGGGCTGGGGTAGCCATGAGACGATCGAGCGAAGTGCTCGATGCAAGTTACCATTGCACCGAGAAGGAGACACCCCATGCGCAAGTTCCTGGTTGCCGCGATCCTGACCGCCATGACCATGTTACCCGCCGCCGCGCGAGCCGGGTTCCTGCTAGAGGCATCGGTAGGCCAAGGCTACCAGACTGCGCCGACGCCGCGGCAGTGGGAGCAGACCAACCTAGAGCTCTCGCCCGGTTGGGCGCCGTCTTTGCCGGTGCTGTCGTGGTTCCGGCTGCAGCTTGGCATCGTGGCGGACTTTGCCAGCAGGTCGGGCACCTCTACGAACATGGAGCTGCGTCCGATGCTCTCGTTGGTTCCTCCGGTCTTTCCGATCTACGGACGGCTTATCTTCGCGGTGGACAACCTTTTCGAACGCAACGGTAGCAAGCGCGAGATCATTTACGGTGGTGCCCTGGGTGTGCGGGTCGGGTTGCCTGGGATCGCCTTTGTTCCCGCCATGGGCATCTTCGCGGAGGCCGGCTTGATCCCGCGCAGTCGCGACTTCCCATCGGGTGCCGCTGGCACCACGTCGAAGACCGCTTGGGTCGTCGAAGGCCGCGCCGGCGCCTATATCAATTTCTAGCGCACAAGCCGCGAGATACGGACCGTGGCGTTGGCGTCGTTCTGGAATTCCAGCAGGTTCTCCCGGGACCGGTCAGGCCAGATGTCGTGCTGGGGCAGCGGCTTGTGCGTGCCGAGATCGATCTGCTGGACCAGGTAGATGTCGTAGTAGAGGCGCCTGGAAAGGGAATCCAGCAGGCTCGCGTCCTGCTTGGCCGAATCGAAGTCGATGGCTCCGTACTCCATGATGGTGTACAGGCCCGGGCGGTCGGCGATGATCAGGACGCGTTTTTCGTGCAGGCTCTCGAAGAAGCGCCAGGTCGTGGAGGCTTCGCGGGTGAGGGTCAGCTCGTTCAGAATCCTGAACTCCGAGGCGACCGGCAGGTAGATCGCGAAGATGGCCACCGATACAAGCACGGTCAGGAAGGGGCGCGTGCGCTTGAGGATCTGAACCAGGGCCCACGCCGCCGGGAAAGAGAAGAATGTGTCGATGGTGATGACCAGTCGGGAAGCAGCCGGGTGCTGGGCGCGCCCCCAAACGTAGGTAAAGACGATCACGAACTGCAGCAGCATCCAGCCTATGACCATGGCCCCGAACTTCAGGTCGGCGGACTGCCAGTCGCGGGCACGCACACGCCGGAAGCACCCAACAAGCCCCAGCACGCAGCCGACCACGCCCAGCCCGATGACGATGGCCGAGTGGGGTGGGTGGAAGTTGAATGGCGAGAAGATGGGCGCGAAATAGTCACGCGAGTTTTCCAGGAAGTTGTGCACGCTGAAGGTAATGGCGCCGGGATCTTGCTCCGGCACGTTGCCGCGCAGGACGGATTGCCAAATGCGCGGCAGCAGAAACCCCGGCGAAAGCGCATAGACCAGCGCGAACGGCCGCAGGTAGTCGAGCCTGACCAGGCGAAACGCAAGCAGAAGGCCGATCGTCGGCGGGACGAACAGGGCGGTTTCGTAGCGAATCTCGGCGAACATGCACAGGTTCATCCAAAGCACCGCCAGGGTCTCCGCCGACGGCTTTCTGGCGTGAGCGAGGAAGCTTTGCGCGACCAGCAGGACGAACAGGGTCGCAAAGAAGTCGAACCCTCCTGAACGCATGGAGATCAGGGTGATGGGGTGGCAGGCCACAAGCACGGCCGCCGCCAGTCCGAAGATCTCGCCGCCCAACGCTTTGGCCAACCGATAGCTCACCAGCACGAACACCGGGAACATCATCAAGTTGAACAGGAAGACGTTGCTGTACGAGTACCCTCGCAGGACGTGCAAAAGGCTGACCAGGAACGGGAACAGCGACGGGCGTCGGTCGATGACCACGCCGGCATCCCAGAAGTTGTCATAGTAGTACTTGCCCGTGGTGGTGAAGGTGGCGGTCTTGCTGAAGAAGAAGTTCTTGGACGTGCCGAGCAGGTTGGCTTCGTCGGAAAGCACGCGCAGGGCAGGGTGAATCGCCAAGCCCGCGATGGCCGTGGCCAGCAGGGCTACCAGGAGCCCAGCCTTGTTGTCCTTGATCCAAGCGAGCACGTCCGCCTTGCTTAGGTCGCGGGCTGCGTATAGGTAGGTCGCCGCCCAGGTGACCACGGTGACCAGCAAAAAATAGTAGGTGGTGTGGATAAAGAGGGGCTCGGCGTAGTTGCGCTGGACCGTGCTCACGATCAGCAGGGCGAAGAGGAGAACGGCGAGCGTCGCCAGGACGACCGCTTTCCAGGGAAAGCGTCCATCGGAAGAGGGGTGTTTCGGTGTCATGGATTCCGTCATCCTATCACGAGGCGTCGCTGTTCTCGCGCGGCGGCTGGCTAACCCAACGGCGTCGGTCCGCCACGTAGGACTGTACGCGGCAAGCGTGCTACGATTGACAGGCCATGAAGCGACACTGCATCGCCCGAGTCGTTCTGCTTGTCACCTTGGCCGCCGGCGCCCGCTCTGCACTTGCCCAGACCTGTCCGGTGCAGCCGGGAACCAATCAGGTGAACGTCTGTCCAAGCGCAGCGGGGAGCGACTTTGCGAACACCCTCGGCTACAGCCCCGAGCAGCTCGCGGCGATGATCCAAAACCAGATCAACGACCTGTTCCAGGTCGGGGATGTCAGCAAGTTCCTGCAGAGCTTTCAGAACGCTCAGGCCTTTTCCTCGAAGGGGCTGGGCGTCGACTATGCATCGGAAGCCACCCTGGTCGAGGTGGGGGCGACGTTGAGCTTGGTCAGCAACGTCGACAAGGCCTACCAACCTTCGGGCGCTTACAAAAATCCCCCGATTTCCGGCGGCGCTGCGAACTTCTCGCTCATGGGAGGGGTCGGACTCGGACTGATTGGCCTCGACCCGGTGATGATCTTCGGCAACTGGTTCAAGGGCAGCGCGACGCTGGGCCAGCTTAACGGCAGCTATGACAACTGGGGCGTTCACGCCCAGCTTCGCCTGTTTGGGCCAACTCGCAAGTCGTCGGTCGCGAAGTTTGTCGTTCGGTGGGGGGGCATTGCGATAACAACGGGAGCCGACTATTCGCGGATGACCTTGAGCGCGAGCCAGTCCCTCAGCTCGTCGTTCAATCTGCCGGCTGCTCCCGGCAACTCGACGGTGGGCAACGTTTCCGTCACCGGCGGTGCCAAGGTCGGTGGCACGCTCTCGTTCATGTTGCAGCAAACAACCTGGACCGTTCCGATCGAGGTCACCACCAGCCTGCGCCTGCTCTCGCTCATCACCGTCTACGGAGGTCTCGGCATGGACCTACAGCTCGGCGGGGGCAGCGACATGCAGGTGAGCATGTTGGATGCTTCCTTGAGCGGTCAGATTCCCGGAGCCACGGGCTCGACCGATCTCGGAAAGGCATCGGTTTCGGTGAGCCAGCACGTCAGTCCCAGCCCGGCCAGGCTGCGTGAAATCATTGGGCTGCAGCTCGGCATCTTCGACATTGTCCGGCTGTTCCTGCAGGTCAACACCACGGGTTCGAGCCCGATGTTGACCAGCCTCGCGGCCGGGTTGCGGCTCGGGATCTGACCTCCGACGTGCGTTGAGCACCTGCATGCGCCGCGACTTATTCCGCGGCAGTTTTGTCCGTTGACAGGCGCGCACGGGTTACCTACTCTTTGCGGCTGTTTCCCTTCTGACAAAGGCGACACGATGACGAAGGCTGAGCTTATTGCTAGGGTTGCTGGGCGTAGGGATCTTCCCCGCACGTTAACGAAGAAGCAGTACACCAAGATCATCGACGCTATCTTTACCGAGGTCGGGGATTACTTCATCCGCGCCCGGGCAAGCTCTAACAATCCGCCACGGCTGTCGTACCCGGGCTTCGGCACGTTCACCAAACGGCGGCGCAACTCGCGCGTGGTGCGGAATCCTCGGACCGGCGTGCCGGTGACCATTCCATCCCAGTGCACAGTGGTGTTCGTGCCGGGACAAGATCTCAAGAGCTTGATGAATCGCCTGCCACCGAAACACGCATCGTCGGCGGCGTAATCGGCGGGCGCTACTTGCCAGCTGGGCGGTGTTCTTCAAACGCCAAGAGCTCGGCCTTTAGCTCGACCAGGGCCTTCTGGTAGGCGGGATCGTCCGCGACGTTCTTCATCTGCTTGGGGTCGGTGGCGAGGTCGAAGAGCTCGAAGCGCCGTTCGGCAACTTTGTGCACGAGCTTCCTCGATCGGTCGACGACGACAACCTGGTGATCGGGCGTCGCCGTCGACGGCAAAAGCTCTGAGAAGATCGGTCGCGGCGGCAGGGCGCCGCCGTCGATGATAGGCAACAGGCTCCGTCCGTGCAGGTTCGAGGGCGGAATGACGCCAATCAGGTCGAGCAGGGTGGGTCCGACGTCGATCAGCCCGACTTCCTGGTCGGAGACCACAGGCTTGCGGCCCGGGATCGCGATGACCAGAGGCACCCGCGTCTGCTCTTCGCTCAGGTCTTGGCCGTGAAAGTAGATCTTGTGCTCGCCCCACGCCTCGCCGTGGTCGCCGAAGACGACCACCGTGGTGTTGTCCGCCAGCTTGGTTTCGTCGAGGGTCTTGAGGATCTTGCCGATCCACGCGTCGTCAAAGGCAATCTCGTAGTCGTACTTTTCTTCCAGCCCCTGGACGCCCGAAAGATGGGTCGGGAACTCGGGGTGCGGCATGTAGCTTGAATGCGGCTCGAAGAGGTGGGTCCACAGCACGAACCGTTCTTTGTTGGCCGCCGCCTTCTTCAGTCGCTCGATGACCCTCGGCACGATGCGCGGCGCAGCAATATCCTTATTGGAATCGGCGATGTTCTTGGCGCCCTCGTCCGACCATTCGGCAAAGGCCTTGGAAATGCCCCGGTCGGAGGTGAAGTAGAAGTGCGAGAAGATGCCGATGGGGCGCAGCCCGGCGGCGGCCATCGGCTCGAAGAAGGTGTGGGTCGACGGCAGCAGCGGCGAATAGTTGAGCGTGCGCTTCTGCCAAGCGATCTCCGACGGATACTGCGACGTCACGAACGATGGAAACGACCGCGGCGTGTTTGGCGCTTGCGACCAAACCCGACGGAAGTAGGCGCCCCTCTTAGCCAGCGAGTCGATGTTCGGCGTGAGCGACTTGCCCGGCGGCCGGCCGTAGCCGGCGACGCCAAGGCGATCGCCGCGGGTGGCGTCGACGGCGATGATCAGAAGGTTGCCGGCAAACGCACCCGACCGTGCCAGGACCGGCTTGGCCGGAGCATCGGCCTCGGCCATCTCGGTCAGAGCCGTGGCGATCAATGGCGCATCACCGCCCTCGCAGTTCTGGTCGATGCCGTCACCAGGGATGTCCTCTGCCCCGGGGTAGACGTCGGCGCGCTTGTCGTCGCAGTCGCCGCCGCCGAACAGGGCGGAATAGCCGTCGCCGTCGCGGTCGGTGAGCTTGCGGGCAATCTTGAGCGCGAGCTTGATGCCAAGCCCTCCGTCGTCGATGGCGGCATAGCTTGGCGAGCTTTCATGAATACGACTGCCGACGATGAGCGCGATGAGCACGACGACGGTGACGGCGGGGCGGACGATGCGCGATGGGATCTTCACAAGCAGCCGTTTACCAGCCGACGATCGGTACCAAAACCATCCATGTCCAATGGCCAGGCCCAGCGCGATGGCTGCCGACGCGAAGGGACCGAGGTCGAGCACGCGCCAATCGGCGCGTGAGAGAGCGACGACGAAAGCCAGCACGCCGAGGGCGGCGAGCGCCAGCGCGACCACACCGGTTCGCCCCAGCTTGGTCGGCCTGGGCGAAAGACGCTGGGCCAGGCGCGCCGCCGGTTCCCAGGTGGCGAGGAAGAGTACGGCCGAAGGCAAGAGCAGTACGAACGCCATTCCGCCGCTCGCGATGGTGGCCAAGGTGCGGCTGTTCATGTTGGCGACAAACAGACTGTGGGAAAGTCCCGTGCCGACGGCCAGCGCGCCCCCGCCCAGCGTGCCGGCGAGCAGAAAGCCACACACCTTGGCATCGAGGGCCGGGTCGTCTCGCAAACCCGCGAGCCCGCCTGGAATAGCGGCCAGCACCTTCGCGGCGGCCCAGCCGAACGCTACGCCGGCGATGAGTCCCATCGTCCCGTAGAGCCCGACGGTAAGAGCGACCACTTGGAACAGGCCGGCGTTGTGACCGCGACCCAACACCACGAGCGCGTCGACGACGCCTGCTCCGAGCATGCCAGCGAAAATCGAGGCGGCGACGGGAAAATGAAGATGGGAACGATGCTCTGTCATTGAATTCCCCGCAGACTAGCACAAGCGGGTTTTCTGGTCGGGCCGCCGGATTGCTGCGGTTTTTGCCGCTGGGTCATCCACGGAGGTCTTGACCGCGGACTCTCAATTGCGCAACCTCCTGCCGTGCAGACCACCAGTCCTCCCGAACGTCGTCCTTTCCATTCCAGTGTGTACGCCCTCTCCCTGATGCTTCTCGTAGGGTGCGGAAAGTCCCCCGGCAAAACGCCCGAGCCGTCGGCCGGACGGGGATCGAGCAGCGTGTTTTCCACCGCCCAGGCAGCGCCGGCCGCGATTGGCAAGAACGACCTTGGCGGCTACCGCCTAGCACAGGACCTGCTGGCAAGCCGGGTGCACGCCATCGTGCACCTCGGGGGTCGCATGATCTTGCCCGCCGGGAGCGTCGACTTCTACAAGTTCGTGGACGGCGGTTGGAAGGAATCGTGGATCCTCGGCCAGAAAGACGGTGAACGGCGGGTGGCCTACCTTTCGGGCGTGTCAGGGGCGTTCATGTTCCCCGTCGACATCGACGGGGACGGCGCGGTCGGAACCTCGCTCGCCGACGTGCAGATGACGCTCGCGATGCGCTCCATCGCCCCCAATCAGCGGCTGTCCATATTCGCCAACGAAAAGCCGGTGGCCACCATCGACGTGGGGAAGGATCGCGCGGTCTACAACGTCACCGTGCCCGCGGCCGCCCTCGTCGAGGGCGAGAACCGGGTCCGGCTGACCTTCCGCAACGCCGCCGCCATCGCGGGCGGCAAGCGCTCGGCGGCGGCCATCGAGAGCATCGAGCTTGGCCCGGCGCGATCGGCCAGCGCCGAGGGTGGCGTGCGGCCCGTGCGCGGCGCTCTTACCCCCAGCCAGAAAGACGTTGCTGGTGAAAAGAAGCAGGCGCTGGAGCTCCCCGAGGCATCGCGGCTTTCCTACTACGTGCAAGTGCCGTCCAAGGCGAAGTTGGTACTGTCCTATGCTGCCACACAGCCGGGCGTTACCGCCATCGTGCGGATTGCTCGCGATGGAGCCGCACCGACGGTGCTGCTGCAGGGCCCGGCACCCCAGCGCTACAGCGAAGCGGCGTGGGACTTGTCGGCCTTCGCCGGTCAGGCGGTGCGGATCGATCTCGTCTCGCGTGGCGGGGGCATCGTGTGGGCCGAGCCGCGCCTGATGGTGCCGGGGTCGGCGCCCGCGCCCGTGGCCAAGCGCAAGTATGAGCACATCTACGTATGGATGTGCGACACCCTCCGTGCCGACAAGGTTCACGTGTACAACCCGAAGACCAACGTGATCACGCCCAACTACGACGCCTTTGCGAAAGACGCGACCCGTTTCGCATGGGCCCAGGTGCAGGGCACATGGTCGCTGCCGTCGCAGGCGTCGATGCTCACCGGCGTGTACCCGAATGTGCACAAGGCGACCGAGCACGAATCGAAGATCAACGCGCAACTTCCCATCGCCGCCGAGCTGTTCAAGAAGGCGGGCTTCCGCACGGCGCTGTTTTCGTCCAACGGCTACATTTCGTCGAAATGGGGCTTCGGCCGCGGTTTCGACGAGGACGTGAACTTCGTGCGCGAGAACAAGCCAAACGGCGCGGACAACCTGTGGGCCACTGCCAAGAAGTGGATCGTGCCGGGCAAGGCGAAGCCTCAGTTCGTCTACCTGGCGGTGATCGAGCCGCATGTCATCTACAACCCCAAGAAGCAGTTCCTGGTCAAGTACTGGAACAAGCCCTACGGCGGGCCGATCAAGCCGGTCTTGACCGGTATCCAGCTTGGCAAAATCAAGCAGGGCACCTTGAAGGTGAACGACACCGACAAGGCCTATCTTGAGGCTCTGCACAATGCCGAGATTACCCAGTCAGACACCGCCTTCGGGGTCTTCCTGCAGGATCTCAAGGACGCGGGTCTTTACGACAACTCGGTGGTGGTGGTGATCTCCGACCACGGCGACGAATTCTGGGACCACGGCGACGTGGGCCACGCGCAGGCGCCGCACCAGGAGCTGGTGCACGTGCCGTTCATGATTCACGCGCCCGGGCTGCTGCCGTCGGGACGTGTAGTCGAGACCGACGTCGAAGCCATGGACCTTGCGCCTACCATGTTGGAGCTGGCCGGCTTGCCCATCCCCGATTCGATGCAGGGCCAGTCCGTCCTGGGGCTGGTCGAGGACGAGGTCGCTCATTCGCCGGCCAGCAGCCTGACCCAGACCGGCGCGCTGGGACGCGGGCTCAAGACCGGGCGTTATCGCTTGATTCACGGGGGCGTGGCCAGGATGGAGCTCTTCGACGAAATCGAGGATCCGCGCGAGCAACACGACGTCGTCGGTAAGCGCCCAATCGCCCTGCGCCAGATACGCAACGTCTTCTCGCTCCAGGTCGGCTTCGAGAATCAGTGGAAGGAACGACTGTGGGGCTCCCCGGCCAGCCCCGTCGAAGCCTTCTACCGCGCGAACGGCGAGTAGCTTCTTACAAGTCGAGCCGCTCGGTCCAGGACGTGCGCTGGTAGCGATCGGGACCGGCGTTGTTGAAGATCTGCTGTGTCTTGCTGAAGGTTTCGCCGATGCTGATCGAGGAGGGCGTCGAATCGCCGATCATTCCGTCGACGAACAAGCCGGTGCCGACGAAGTTGATGCCGGTGAGGGCTGTCTTGGTCAGGGTCACGCCCGCGATTTGGTACCAGGTCCCGTCGGCGCCAAACTCATGTACCGTCACGTAGCTCGTTCCGTAGCTGAAACCGCCGCTCGAGCAGTTGTTGCTCATCGCAGTCGGATCGTACCACCCGGTGATGGCCTGGAAGCCAAGCCCGTCGCCTCGCAGCGTGATGGTGGGCGTTCCAACCGGACGCGCCGTCGCAGGCAGCACCGTCCCCCCCGCTACCGCGCAGGTTTGCGTCGATGTCTTGAGCGAATTGGTGAACGCGATGGTCGTGCCATCGGGGTTGAGCGACTGCAGGCAGATGTCGGTACCGGCATTGAGAACGAGGGTCCCGGTGCCGGTCAGCTTGTTGTACGAGGTGTCTATCTGAGGCGGGTTCACGTTGCCGTCGACCTTGGTCACCGCGAGCTGGGAGGGTGGGTAGCTGCTGGAGACGGGCGCGGTCAGAGGATCTAGGGCGGAACCCGTGACTTGCACGAGATATATGAAGTGCTTGGAGGACGTATCCAGCTTTGCCCGGTCGAGCTGCGCCACTCCGGGTGAGAAGTAGATCGGCTGGTCGCATTTCTTGTTGGCATCGCTGCCCAAGGTGTGAAGGAGTGACAGCGCTCCGGGCACGTACTGGAAGGTGTTGCCCCAAGTGTCGACCACATAGGCAGCCATCAGGTTCTGCGAGCTCGCGGCGGAGGAGTAGTCGCGCGCGACCACGACGTCGCCCAACACCGCGTGATTCTGCGCGCAAGCAGGGCTCTGCGGGGAGGCGATCACCTTTGGGGTTTCCATCACCTTCCCGGTCGCCGCGTCAGCGTTCAGGAGGGACAGTCCCTGGTTCTGATAGCTGCCGGTTCTCGTCTTGGTTGGGTATCCCGAGGCAAATAGGACGCGATTGTCCGCGCCGTTGGTTCCTCCGTAGCCCGCGAAGTAGAAGGCCGGAACGGAGGTTGTCTCGCCGAGCGCCTGGTCCCAGGTCGCGGTGTCAGACCGGGTCGCCGCACTCCAACGCAAGCTCATGTTTTCAGGATGCAACGCGGTCGTGTCGTCGACGACGACGTTCGTGATGTCCAGGGCAAATGGCTTGTTTCCGCCCATTCCCTCGGGCATGACCAGAACCGTGTGCCAGCTACCGCCGGTGGAGTTCGCACAAGAAGAATCTGCCGACGCGCCGCCGGTGCCATCGATACACATGTCTTTCACCTTCGGCGAGGATGCAAGACCGAAGATGTGTTGGCTCCTATCGGCCGAAAGGGGTTGCCCGCGTTCGGCGTACAGCTTGTTGATGGTCGGAAGCATGTCGTACGGGATAAACGCGAAAGCCTCTTCGCCGGGGTAGTAGTCGTGCCCGCCAAGTGTGATCTTGTCCTTGTCGGCAAAGGCGAAGAACGCGTGCAGCATTCCATTATCGTCCCCGACATAGACCAGCGGCGGCCTCTTCCAAGTGGCCTGGGAGTATTGGGTTGAACCATTGAGCCCATTCGGGGCGCCCTGGCCCACAACGATGGGCGTGGACCATGTGGCGGATCCCATCACCGGGGCGGGGTTGCCAAGTCCTGGCTTGCCAAGGAGCCATTGCATGATGAGGGCTGCTTCGGTGGCGTTGGCGCCCAAATGCGCAGAGTAAAGCGTGCCTCCGTCGATGCTCCCGCCGGCAAACACTGGATGGACCCCACCGGTCTGGTCAGAGAAGTAGATTCTGCGCTGGTCCCAGCTGCTGGGGTGATGTTGGACCGTTGCGGTGTTGACGGCGTCCCATTTCCACTGCACTTGGGAGGTCGTATCGAAGGCGTAGACGTTCCCGGCCCAGGATGGATAGCTGACCCTGGCGTCGTAAAGCATGTTGCTATAGCTGATGACTTGAGTGTTCGGATCCTGCGTGGTAACGCCCGCAACGGCGCCGGTGGTCGTGTACATATAGTGATAGGAGGCCGCGGCGATCTTGTCGGAGATGGCCTTGTACACCTCGTCCTCGGTGGTGCCGAAGCTCGCCACGCCGTCGTGGTTGGGGCTGCCCGCAAGCGCGAGGTTCACTAAGAAGGCGTGGGTGTATTGGTATCGCGTGCTCCACGACAGGGTGTCATTGGCTGAGTTGGGGGCGTTGACCACGACGTGGGTCTGGATTCCGGATTGGGCGAGAGTGAACGCCTTCGTTATGGCGGTGCAATTGCAATTGGTCAGGCTCGCATTGGTAGCGGCGTTGTAGGCGCACTGGTCCGAGGCGCAATTGATGGTTCCGGTGGCATCGCTGTCGCCGGGTCCATTGGGCTGGCCGTCGACGACCAGAATGATGTTGTTGCTCCAACAGGGTGAGTGGTTGCCGTTGTTGGATACGTCGTTGCTGTGGACGGTGGTCATGTAGTTGGAGGCGTCGTTGAGGGAGCACGCCGCCGGCTCGACGCTGCCCGTGGCATACACGCCGCCGAAAGAAGCCTTGTCCAGTCGGGCCGCCAGCATCAGGGCGCGCTGGGAAGTCGAGACGGTATGGTTGTTGAAAGTGAAGGTCGCCGTGCTGGTCGCGGTGCTGGTATCGGTAAGTGACAGGTTCATGAAAGGAACCACGGCCGGATTCCAGATTGCTCCCGTAGTGCAAGACGTTCCGTTGGCTGCTCCGGCCCATGGCAGCGTCGTGATGGAGGTTTCCTTGCTGGTGTCGATGGCGACCGAGGTGCCGGTGCCAGTGCCGGTGGTCGTGACCGTATAGGGGGATGTTGCGCTGCCAGCCAGGGTGTAGGGCAACCGGTTGAAGACGCCATCGTTCACGACTTCGGTGCGCTCGGCGTCGATGGCGTTGTAGCAGGTGCCAAGATTGTCGTTGTAGAATTTGCCGAGATACGTGTTGAAGTAGTGCGGCTGGGCCACGCTACCGTCGCCGCTGGCGGCTGGTGTGCCCTGCGCGTACGTGAATTTGTAGTAGCTGCCCTCGTAGAGGCCGGTGCCGGCGCTGAACTGGCAAGCAGGCAGAATTGTCGAGGACGCACAAGTCGACCAGTTCGCAGACTGATGAGTAAGCTTGCCGCTTCCGTCGGTGCGCGGGATGCCCCAGATGCTGTCATTCATGCCATCCAGCGACGAGGTCACCAACGTGTACGCAATCTGATTCGAGCTGGCACTGGAAGAATTGATGGCGCCGGCGCCGCCGTAGTCGATGTTGCAGGTCGAGGTGGGGCCGGTGCTGGGGCTGAAGCAGCTGGCCCGTTGCAATTCGCCGACCGGAAGAAACTTGGTCTCCGTGACGTTGGTGGTGCCGGAGCAGGGCACCTTCACATACGGGAAGATCGCCGTGCTGGCATCGGTGGCGGTGCTTGGGATGGCCCGGCCCTGGTAAGAGTTCATGAACCCGAAGTTGACCCTGTCGGCGTAGTCGCCGATGGCCCTACGCAAGGCACGCTTGACCGTCATCATGCGCGACGTTGCGCCGACACAGACGTCTGTGGTCGCGCTGCCCGGACAATCGGCGTTTGATCCGGGTCGACACCAAAGGCCGCTATCGGAACACATCTGGGCTGGCTGTCCTTCAGCGCAGAAGTCACCGAGTGGCGACGTGCAGGTCGTGGCTGTCCAGGACGAACAGGGGGTGTTGTTGGTGGTCACGCCATGTTTGCAGGAACCGGATGACCAGGTAGAAGCGCTCGGGACACAGTAGTCGGCGCGCTGTCGGCCCGATCCGTCTAGGGAGGAAATGTACCTGCAGAAATCGCCGTTGGTCGAAGCACAGGCGACCTCCCCGGAGCAGCCGGTAAGTGATGAGACGTTACAGTAGCCGGTGCTTGGGTCCGGGGCGCCCGTGCAAGGAACCGGGTCTGTGTTGCCCACAAGACCGCAGGTTGAAGTCTGGGTTGTAACTGACGTCGTCGTTGGGGTCGTGGTCGTGTAGGACGTGGTGGTGGTGGTGTTCGTCGTGGTTTGGTACGTCGTCGTGCTGGCGCTGGTCAACGAGGCGGTAACGGTTGCCGTGACAGTCGCGCAGGCAGTCATGGTGGCCGTATTAGTTACGGGCTGAGTGGGGTTCCAGGTCAATTGTGCCGTTGCGGTCTCAGTTTCAGCGCCAGTCACCGATCCGCTCACGGTCACAGTACCTGTCGCGCTGACAGTCGCCGTGCCGGTCACGGCCACTGAAGCCTCGGTAACTGTTGCCGACCCGGTCACGGTTGCGCATGCCGTCCCGGTTTGGGTAATCGTGGTGGTGGCACACGACGTGGAGCTCGAATAGGTTACGGTCGACGACGACGTTCCGGTCGAGGTCCACGATACGCTCGATGGAACATTGAAATAGTTCGTGTCAGTGGACGTCCAGATCGCTGTGCCGGTGAAAGTGCGGTTCCCGTTGAACGTCTGAGTCGTTGAGCCGGTATAGGTGCCGTTGTTGACCTGTTGGCTGTGGCTTCCGACGGCGGTCGTATTCAAGGTGATGGTCGCTGCCTTGGTCTGCGTCGACGTGTCTGTGAGCGTGACCGCTGCTGTTCCGGTTCCACTTCCGGTCATCGTGCCAGCCGAAACCGCCACGTTGGAAGCGGTAAATGTAAATGTTGAGCTTGTTACGTTGGAATTAACCACCACGCCAGTCTGTGATGCGGTCCAGTTGAGACTGCCTTTGCCGGTACCCGTGACTGTTGCGCCGGCGGTGACTGTCGCGGTCCCGCCGGGATTCGTAGTGACGGTGTTGGTGGTGGCGGTTCCGCCGCCGGTAATGCTGGCGGTCTTCGTGCCCGTCCCGGTGTTCGAGGCACTCGAAGTCCAGGTCGCGGTGGCAGTGTTGCTGGCGATGTTGCTGGTGGTTCCCGTGGCGGAAACCGTCTGGACCACCGTATGGGTGCCGAGCGCCGTGGTCGAAGCGGTCCCGACAATGTTTCCGACCTGGGTCCCGGTTTTCGAGAGGGTGGTCGAGTTGGTGCCGGTGGCCTGCACGGTGGTGGTGCCTACGTTGGTTCCGGAGACCCACAGCGTGAGCGTCAGGGTCTTGCTGCCCGTGCCGGTGGCGCTAAGTCCGGTGGCGGTTCCCGTCACCGTTCCGGTGGAGGTGACCGAACCCGTGACCGTGACCGTGGCGGTGTTGGTCGTGGTACCGGTGAGGGTGAGCGTGCCACTTTCGGTCACGGTCGCGGTTCCGCTTACGGTGCCGGTCAGGGTTCCGGTCTTTGAGATGTTCACCGTGCCGGTCACGATCGTGGTCCCCGAGCTGGTCGTGGTCAGCGAGCCCACCACAGTCTTCGTGTCAGAATCGGTCTTCGACGTCCCGGCTGCGGTGGATGAGCTGGCTGCTTTGGTCGTGCTGACCACCGTCGTGCTCGACTGGGTGACGGTCCAGGTCCCAGTACCGGTCCCGGTCGCGTTTTTCGTGGCCGAGCTGGTCGACGTCCCGCTTCCGGTAGCGGTCTGCGAAGCCAGAGCGGTCGCAGTATCGCTGACGCTGCCCGTCCCGGTCACGCCCGAGCTGGTGCTGGTCTGGACCGTGGTGGGCGTGGTTGTGTTGATGGTGGTCTGGACCGTCGTGGGGAGCGTAGTGTTGGTCGTTGTCAGGCAAGCGGATGGGACATTGCCGAAGAGCATCCCGCTCTTCCCCATCCCGGAGAACTCCCAGCGCCCGTTTTGCCCGACCAGGCGGCAGAAGCGGTTGCCGTCCTCGCAATCGGCACCGACCTCGTTGTATCTCGCCTGATTCTCGCCCGGCAGTCCCTGCATCGACTGGGGCGTTTCCAGCACGATGAGGACGTTCGGCTTCAGGGTGTCAGCGATGGTCTTGACGGTTTGCAGCGGGTAGAAATCCGCGTGCACCGAACCGGGAAATGCCCACGTCAGGGCCAACAGCGCGAGCGCCAGGCACAGACGACGGAACGTGGCTGACGGGGCGGATTTCATACTACTGACCTATTCTCATTCGCATGTAGCAAGCCAGCGGCCACTTCCATCGTCCACCCAAACGCCAGCGAATTCAATGTTTGCGAGGCGCAAAAGGAGTGGGGTCCCGTATGGCTCTGTACCGCCGGAACCTACCTTCGTCCCTGCACCCATTGCGGACCACGCAACTTTTTCAAACCGCGTTGGCTACCCCTACCGCAAGAGGCGCGAGATTCGAATCGTGGCGTTGGCATCATTCTGGAATTCGAGCAGTGTCTGCTTGGGTCGGTCCGGCCAGATTTCGAGCTGGGGCGTCGGCTTGTTCGTGCCGAGGTCGATCTGCTGGACCAGGTAGATGTCGTAGAACAGCCGGCGCGCGAGCGCGGACAGCAGCGTCGAGTCCTGCTTGGCCGACTCGAAGTCGAGCGCTCCGTATTCCATGATGGTGTAAAGGCCAGGTCGTTCGGCAACGATCAAGATGCGCTTTTCGTGCAGGCTCTCGAAGAACCGCCAGGTCGTCGCTGCTTCGCGGGTCAAGGTGAGCTCGTTCAAGATGCGGTACTCGGACGCCACGGGAAGATAGATGCAGAAGATCGCGCCCGCCACCAGGGCGGGCACGAACGGCTTCCAGCGCCTCAATAGAAGAACCAGGGTGTACGCCGCCGGGAACGAAAAGAACGTGTCGATGGAGATGACCAGCCGGGACGCGGCCGGGTGCTGGGCCTGCCCCCAGTAATAGGTGAACACGATCACGAGCAGCATCACCATCCAACCAAGGACCATGATTCCGAACCTGACGTCGGGGCTCGTCCATTCGCGTCGGGCAACGCGACGACCGAGCCACCGGAGCCAGAGCACGGTGCCGACGATTCCCAGCGCGATCACCATCGCCGCGTGGGGTGGATGGAATTCGAACGGATTCAAGATGGGCTTGAAGTAGTCCGAGGCGTTCTTGAGGAAGTTGTGCAGGCCGAAGGTGATGGTGCCCGGATCCTGTTCGGGCACATTGCCGCGCAGGATCGACTGCCAGATGCGGGGGAGCAGGTAGACCGGGGTCAGCACATAAATGAGCGCGAAGGGACGCATCAGCTCCCAGCGCATCAGCCTGAAGACCAGCATCAGGACGATCACCGGCGGAAGGAAGAGCGCGGTCTCATAGCGCGCTTCTGCGAACACGCACAGGTTCATCCACAAGACAGCCAAGCGTTCGGGCGAAGGCTCGCGGCAATGGTCGAGAAAGCTCTTGAGCACCAGCAACGCGAAGAGCGCGGCCATGAAATCGAAACCGCCGGAGCGCAGTGAGATCAGGCTGATCGGGTGGGCAACCACCAGGATTGCGGCGACGATGCCGACCAGCTCGCCGCCGAGAATCTTGGCTACGCGATAGGTGACCAAGATGAGGATGGGCAAGAGGGTCAGATTGAACAGAAAGACGTTCTTATACGAGTACCCGCGCAAGATGTGGACGAAGCTAACCAGGAACGGAAACAGCGATGGTCTCCTGTCGATGACCACGCCGGCGTCCCAAAAGTTGTCGTAGTAGTACTTGCCGGTGGTGGTGAAAGTGGCGGCCTTGCTGAAGAAGAAGTTCTTCGACGTGCCAAGTAGATTGGCTTCGTCCGAAAGCACCCGCAGTGCAGGGTGAATCGCCAGGCCGGCGATCAGGGTCACGAGAGCCGCGATGACAATTCCGGCTCTGTTCTCCTTCGCCCAAATCACGACGTCCTTCCCGCGGAGATCTCGAGCGGCGTACAGATAGGCGGTTGCCCAGCAGACCACGGTGACCAGCATGAAATAGTAGGTGGCGTGGATGAACAGCGGATCTACATACTGGCGGCGGGTGACAGACAGCCCCAGCAAGGCCAACAGCGAGATCAGAATCAGGACGAGCGCGATGTTCTTGGCCGTCCACCTTATTTCAATGGTGTAAGACGAATCAGATTCCATGGGGAGCAGAATTGTATCACGGGGACCTTCACGCTTCGCGCTTCGTCCGCCATTTCAGAGTCGGGGCGCGTCTGCGTCCACGCGGGTGGCGCTGGGCTCGGCCGGAGCTGGCGGGCCACGCTTCTTGAACATGCACATGATGCTATGGAGCGCGTTGCTGGCGAGGTGCAGGTCAGCGGTCTCCACTTGGGCGTCAAGATACGCGATCTCCCCTGGGAGCATGTATTGGCTGCTGAATTTCGGGACTGGGCCGTACACATACTTGAATATCATCCCCAACGTTGTATTTCCCTGGTCGGGAGCAACGCCGAAGCCGGGGTACAGGCTGGGCAGCGACGTGTGGATGTCTTCGAGCGAATAGAATCCGCCAGGCCGCACGTAGGGGAAGAGAAACCCCAAGCTGACCTGCTGTTGTTCCATCGAATGGCCCCCGTCGTCGATGATGATGTCGAACTGCCCGCCGAACTTGTCGAGACATTTTTGCAGTTGGTCGCGCTTCGCTTGATCGGCCACGCAAGTCATGACGCGAGCATTTTCGAAGCGCGAGGACTCGTTGATGTCGACGCCGTAGATCTTCGCGCGCGGGAAATACTCCTGCCACATCAGCAACGATCCGCCGGATTCGATGCCGATCTCGAAGATGCGGATGGCTTCGTCCCGCCAAACCTGGAGAAATCGCTCGTAGGTCTCGGTGTACCCATGTCCAGGGAATCCCTTGTCGGTTCGACCCTTGGCCGCCCTGGAAAGGTCGCCAAAGGGCGTGCGGCTGGGCTCAGGCGGCGTTTCTCTTCCCGAAACGTAGAGGATGCTTGCGACGAGCCCGAGGGTGACGATAGCCGTGACCGACCAGAACAGCTTCTTCGAGATCCGGATGCGCATGTGCTGCAATGGTATCATGGGCTCCTTTGCCGCGCGGAGAGCGGGGCGCGAGCCCACGGGATCCACTGAGCCGGGGCCAGAGTGTCTACTGGCAGAACCCGTAGATCCGGAGCGAGGAGTCGTAGAAGGCGTGGCAGGGCATTCCCGACGGGCAGGTGGTGGGCGAGTTCACCTTGCAGGTCCGTCGACATATGCCCCCGCTAGGCCCTGCGTCGGTGCCCGCGGGGAACACGCAGGTCAGCCCGGCAGCGCAGCCTGCACAGGCAGAATCGCCGCCGCCGCATCCCGAATTCTGCGTGCAGACGGCGCCAACGCCGCCGGATCCGGGACAAGCGCAATCGGTGGTATCCACGCCGTAGACGAAGCAGGCAAGCCCAGGGCCGCAGCCGCCACCGGAGTTGTCCGTCGGATCGCACGGGCGCGAACAGGCCGTGAATTGCGCGGTGGGGCCGCATGGGATGGGGACGTTGCAGTACGCATTCGGATCGCCGCATGTGGAATCGTCGGTGCAGAACCTGAGGCAGGTCATCACGCCGCACGCGCCGAAGGTGAGGCATTGCGAACCGGGTGCGCAGTCGTTGTTGCTGGCGCAGGTGTCGCCGGGATTTGCCGTGCCTCCGCCGTAGCACATGCTGACTGCGGGATCTTTCTCCGGACACAAGAGTGCGCAGGTCTGGCCGGTCCCGCACGCGGCGGCGGGGGTGTACGGATCGCAGGACAGCTCGCCTTCTCCGTCGGGCGCGCCGGCATCGAAGGGATGCTCGGGCCGGAGAGCTCCCGGGACAACCCGCACGGTGACCTGCGATACGCTGCCGCCGTCGATCGCGGTGGTCGCCTTGCCATAGCCGAGGACGGTTCCGTCATGCGAGAGCGACTCGACCTCGAAGGTGGCCGGACCAGATCGGGAGGTGTCGAATTCGACCGAGAAGGTCACCCCGTGCTCGGTGTCAAGGTGCAGTGCTTGCGAGGCCTGCCGAGGATAAAGAAGAAGACGCTCGGATGCGTTGTTGCTTACGTGCACCCGAAATTGGGCGACGTCGTCCAGGGTCCCCGAGTAGGTCGCTACCGACACGACGACAAAGGAATCATCGGCGCAGGCGGCGAGGAGGAATGGCAGCGCAAGCCACAGGCGGCTCATGGGCTGAACTCTTGATTGCCGAGGTTGGTCGCCGGCGACGCTTGGCCACGGCTTGAAACCACGATCACCGCAACCGTGGCGACGGCCACCGCGCTGACCGCGGTCCAGAACCACCAGCGCCCAAGCACCGACGGGGGCGCCGGCTCCGGCGTCCCTGCGCCGACGTTCAGCCCCGGTGCGACATGTTGCGGCAAGCGGGACTGCGTCGGCGAAGCCGCGGTTTCGTCGGCGCTGGGGGTAGGGGCCGCACTAGCCATGCCGTGGAGAAAGATGCCGAAAACCACAAGGAAAACCAGGATACTGCGCCCCGCATGTCGCGAGGGGAAAGGACGAGGACCCGTCGCGAATGGCATCACGAATGAGAGCTCCTTGCCGGCGATGAGAGAATTGCTTGCTTCGGGCAACGATACCTTGACCTGGCACGCGAGTCATCCCACCATATCGGGCGCTTGGACCGGGCTGCACAGCCCTCGGTGCCAAAGTCACTTGAAGAATCAGCCCGCTTTCTTGCTCTAATCACGTGTCCAGTCTCAATGAGGTTGTTCCTGATGCAAAGTGTTTCTCGTCTCGCGCTCACATTCGTGCTGCTGACTGGGTGTATTCCACAGGGTGGCGGCGACGGTTCAGGTGGACGTGGCGGAGGGTCCGGTGGGAATTCTAGCGCGAGCGGAGGGACTTCAGCACGTGGCGGCAGTGCCGGATCGAGTAGCTCTGCGACCACCAGCTCGGGCGGCTCCGCCGGGACGGGCGAGGGCGGCTCGGGCGGAGCGTCGACGACTCCGGGTTCGGGTGGTGCCGCCGGCAATACGCTCAGTGCTCAGGGCGGGCAAGGCGGCGGTTGGGCCGGTGCGGGAGGCGACGGGCGAGGAGGCAGCGGCGGCTCGGCGATGGCCGACGCGGGTCCGGGCAGCGGCGGCCGGGGCGGCGCCGGGGGAGTCTCGGCGCCGGGGGGGGCCTCGGGTGGTGGCGGTGGCAATGGTGGCAGCGCCGGCGCTGCCGGTAATGCGGGATCGACCGCTCGAGGCGGCGGCGGGAGCGGGGGAGGGACGGCCAGAGGCGGATCGGGGGGCGGTGGCAATGCCAACGGTGGCATGATGGGCAGCGGCGGTGGGGGCGGCTCGACGGCCAGCACGGCCCCAACCGCGTGCAGTTTTCCATCGGCCTGGACGCCGGGCGGCGCCACCTACACGACCTATACCCTGCCCAACGACACCACGGCGTGCGGTTACAACCGCGCCAGCACGGACAACATCAAGAACATCGCCAACGCGACGTATTTCGCGGCGATTCCCGGGAACAGCTCAAGCGATTTCAACACCAGCAACCGATGCGGGGCTTGTGTCCAGATTGGTAGCGCCATCATCACCATCGTCGACGAGTGTCCCTTCCCTGGCAATTCACCCTGCCAGGCCAATCCGACCGGACACCTGGACTTGAGTCAGGCGGCCGCCAGCGCCGGCGGGGTAAAGGGCGATCCCAGTCTCCACAACCAGAACCAGTGGAAGTTCGTTGCTTGTCCGATCAACGGGAATGTGATCGTTCGTCTCAAGACGGGCAACAGCAACGAGATGTTCATCGAGAACCTGATCCTTCCCTTGTCTGCGGTGACCTGCGGCGGCCAAACCGGGTCGCGCACCAGCTACGGCGCGTGGCATTTCAATTCGAATATCCCGGGCGCAAGCTGCGATTTGACCGACATCGCCGGCCGGAAGATTACGGTCACCGCGGGTAGCACGCAGGGCCAAGACGTCGACACCAAAGTTCAATTTCCGAAGTGCCAGTAGCGCCCGTCGCACGTGACTGCCGGCGGCGGTAGCTGTCGACGGCCACGGAGCAAGCGGGTACTATGGTCTGCGTTGATCGCAGCGAATGCCGATATCACTGAGGAGGTCGAGCTGGGCCGGACGCTCCTCGCACAGGGCCACCTGGAGACTGCACAGAGGGTTCTGGTCAAGGTCTGCCAGACGCAACCTGACTCGGCGCAAGCGTTGCGGCTCCTGGTCGAGGTTCTCGAGAAGCGCGGGGACAACCGGCGGGCGCGCACGCTGGCCGACTATGCCGACGAGCTCGACGCGCCCAAACCACCCGAGATTCGGGCGCCGCTAGAAGAGTTGTCCTCGGAGGCTCAGACGCGCCAGACCCGGCTAACGCCGAGGACCGGCTTTCGGCCGCCCGTAGTTCGAAGGACTCCGGATCGGTTGGCGACGCCGCCGGCCCCGGCTGCCGTCACTGCCGCTCCCGCGGCGCCGAGCGCTTCGCGACCCGCCATCGTCAGGGCGCCCATGATGCCAGAGACGCCGCTGTCGCTGCCGACGCCGCAGGTGTCCGGCCCGGCCTTGTCGAGCGGGCAAATGCCGAAGGCTCGCCGTCGCGGAGTGGTCGGGTTGTTCGTCGTTCTCGGCGCGGCGGCAGCGGCCGGGGCAGTGGTCGGATACACCCACTACAGTCGCGGCAAGACGGCCCGGCCGAGCGCGCGCGAGGAATTGGACCGCGCTCTCGTTTCCGGTTCGTTGGAGGTGCTGATGCGTGCGCGCGAGGTTGCGCGCATGGAGCTTGATATGCGGACGCCGGATCCCGACGACTTGGTCCGGCTCGGCCTCGTGAATGCGCTCCTGGCCTGCGACTACGCCGTGGATGCCGGCAAGGATGCGGATGCGGCGCTCAAAAGAGCGGAGGCGTTTTCGGAGCCGCGCAAGGACCGGGTCGCGCTGACAGCGACGGCGAGGGCGTTCCTGGCCTTGGCGGCCGGCGACCGCGTCCTGGCCAAACAGCAGGCAGACCTTGGGGTGGCTGCCAATGCTCCCGATGTCCCCGCGTATACGCTGCTGGCCTCGGCCCGCGTGCGCCGGCTCGCGGGAGACGCGGACGGTGCCGCGAAGGATCTCGACCGCGCGCTCGGAATCGGTGCTGAGCTCCTGCCGGTCGTGGTGGACTGGGCCGCGTCTCGCATCGACGGTGGCGATCCGGTGGTCGCGCGAAGGACGCTGTTGGCGGCGCTGGGCAAGTCGCCCGACAATTCGCGCGCGCGATTGGTCTTGGCCGACGCCGAGCGCGCCCTGGGCGAGTCGGGATGGACCAAGCGGATCGAGGCCGCCTGTGGCAGCGATAGCAAGATCTCGCGTGCGATTCGCGCCGCGTGCACGGTCGAGTCTGCGCAGGAGGCTCGCCTGGACGGCGATCGGGCTGGGGCTGTTCGTAAGGCCAGGGCGATAGCGCAGGCGACGACCGATCCGATGCTCTTGGGGCAACTTTCGCTCCTGCTTGCGTCGCTAGGCGAGATCGATACGGCGGACGACATTTTGCAGAAGGCACAAAAGGGCGCCGAGGCCGGTGCGGTCACGCTGCAGTGGGCCTGGTTCGCCATCCGCCTCGGCCGTGGTGAAATCCTGCAGCCGAGTCCGATTCTCGACCATCCGGCGGGCCCCGAGCGCGACATGGTCGTCCTTCGGGCTGCCTACGCTCGCTCTGGAGCGGACGGGCTGGCTGCGGCTCTCAAGGGGCTACCGCCTGGGATTCTCGATATCGACTGGGACATGCGCGCCCTGGCCTTGCTGGCGCACCCAGGCCAACCGCCCAAGTCCGAACTTGCGGCGTTCGAGAAGGGGGGCGAAAAGGGCAACCCGGTGGCGGCGTATGTGCTTGGCGCGCTGGCGTTGCAGAACAAGGACTTCAAGTCGGCCGCCCGGCGGCTGGAACGTGGTCTGTCCTTGCACGGTGACGCATGCCGGGCCGCGACCCTGTATCTGCAGGCCTTCGACCAGCTTGGACGCGGTGCGATCCTGAACAAGGCTGGCCTGCGCACCTTGCGGTTGCACAACGCACGATGCCCCTTGCCCGAGATGTAAGGGTTGACCTTGGCGGCCGGGCAGGCTAAATCCGCCCATCCAAATGGCTTCGTACGATACATCGGACATTCGCAAGGGACTTAAGGTCATGCTCGACGGCGCGCCTTACACGGTCGTCGAGTTTCAGTTCGTCAAGCCCGGCAAGGGCGCGGCGTTCACACGGACCAAGCTAAAAAATCTGCTCACCGGCGGCGTCATCGACCGCAACCTGCGCTCGGGTGAAAAGCTCGAGCCGGCCAACGTCGAAACCAAGTCGATGCAGTACCTGTACAAAGAAGGCGACTCGTACGTGTTCATGGACACGAGCACCTACGACCAGGTCCACATCCCGCACGAGACCATCGGCGACGATTCCAACTTCATGCCCGAGCAGATCGTGGTCGAGGTGCTGTTCTTCAACGACCGCGCGGTTGGCGTGACCTTGCCGAACTTCATCGAGCAGAAGGTCATGGCGACCGAGCCCGGCTTCCGCGGTGACACGGCAACCGGCGTGACCAAGCCTGCGAAGATCTCCACGGGCGCGACCGTTCCGGTGCCCTTGTTCATCAACGAGGGCGACATCATCAAGATCGACACGCGGACCGGCGAGTACCTGGAACGCGTGGGCCGCGCCTAGGTGTCGCAGTCTCATGGGAACCCTAAGAGTGTTCCCAAACCCTCCCGCGCTCTGGCTACTGCGGGCAAAGCCCGCCTTCGCCAACGCGAAAGGGTGACGCGTGGATGAGCATACACGCCTGACCGGACGGCATTCCGCTCTCGTGCTGCGGGCTGCCGTGCTGCGAGCGGTGCGCGCATATTTCGACGGACAGGATTTCCTTGAGGTGGAGACCCCTGCGCGCGTGCGCTCGCCGGGGCAGGAGATCCACCTCGACGCCATCTGTGCCGGCCGCGACGGTCAAGCTGCGCGCTTCCTCATCACCTCACCCGAGTACCACATGAAGCGCCTGGTGGCCTCGGGGCTGCCGCGCATCGTGCAGTTCTGCCGCTGTTTCCGCGCCGAGGAGGCCGGCCCCAACCACCAGCCCGAGTTCACCATGATCGAGTGGTATCGGGCAGGTGGCACCATGGACGATCTGATGCGCGACTGTGAGGCCATTGTCGAGGTTGCCGCGCGCGCCGTCGGCAGCTGGCCGAACCCGAACGTGCCGCCTGCGCGTCGGGGTGCGCACGGCGCCGATGTCGTCCGCGTCGACGCACCCTTCGAGCGAACGACCGTGCGCGCGCTGCTCCAGCGGCACGCCGGCATCCTCCTTGGCGGCGATGAGAGCGAGACAGAGATGCGCGCCTTGGTCGAGCGTGCGGGCTGCCACGTCGCCGCCGACGCCGCGTGGGACGACTGCTTCTACCAGGTCTTTCTCGACCGCATCGAGCCCCATCTCGGTACTAGCCGGCCCGTGTTCGTCGAAGACTGGCCGCTGCCCCTGGCCGCCCTGGCGCGACGCAAGCAGCCGCTGACCGCCGAGCGCTTCGAGCTTTACGCCGCGGGTCTGGAGCTGGCCAACGCCTTCGGCGAGCTCACCGACCCCGTCGAACAGCGCCGGCGTTTCGAGGCCGAGTCCGAGATCCGCGCGGCCCGCGGTAAGCCCGTCTATCCCCTGGATGAGCGCCTCCTGGCCGCGCTCGGCCGCATGCCACCGACCTGCGGGATAGCCATGGGCTTTGACCGGTTGCTGATGCTGGTTGAAGGTGCGTCATCCATCCGTGAGGTCTTGGCCTTTGCGGACGACGAGGTGTAGCAGCCCAGACTCGGTTTCGGCCCCAGGTCCGGTTTCAGCATCCTTGCTTGACCCGCGATCCCCCCTCTGGTAAGCGTTTGCCCTCGTGACTCAATTCCTCATCGCATTGGCTCAGGCAGCAAATTCCACTCCGGCACCGTCTTCCGGGCAATCGTCCGGCGGCTTTGGCGGCCTTGGTGGCAATCCCATCATCTTGATGGTGCTCATCTTCGCGGTGATGTACTTCATCGTGATTCGCCCGCAATCCAAGCGGGCCAAGGAAACGCAGAGGATGCTGTCCGAGCTGAAGAAGGGCGACGAGATTGTCACCAGTGGTGGCGTCATCGGTCGGATCTCCGGTTTCAAGGAGAACAGCAACGAGATCATTCTCGAGGTGCAACAAGGCGTGCGCCTCAGGATTCAGCGAAGTGCAGTGACCGGCCGGCTCAAGACCTCGACGGAGCCGACCAAGACCGAGGCCAAGGCCTCCTAGCTCGAAGAGGAACACTCGATGGAACGATCGTGGTGGTGGAAGGCTGCGCTTTACGGCGCGGCAATTGTCGTGGCTGTTCTGTACCTGGTGCCGACCTTCGTCACCAACGACCAACAGATGCCAGCCTTCTTTCAAAAGTATTTCAAGAAGCGAATGCAGCTCGGTCTGGATCTGCAAGGCGGCTTGCATCTGGTCTACGAGGTCAACATCGAGAAGGCCGTGTCGAGCAAGGTCGACCGCTTGGCCAACGACGTGGACGACGCGCTCAAGAAGAAGGGTGCCGAGACCAACGTCGTACGCGAGGGGCGCGACAACATCACCGTCGCCTTCAAGGTGCCGGCCGAGATGTCCAAGCTGGATGACGAGCTGCTAAAGCCGTTCCGTCGCGACCTCGATGTCGTTAGCCGCGACCCGGCCACCGGCACGGTAAAGCTGAAGTTCGATTCCGACCGTGTGGCTGAGATCGAAGACTTGTCGCTTCGGCAGGCCATCGAAACCATCCGCGGGCGCGTCGACGCCTTCGGCGTGGCCGAGCCTACCATCATCAAGAAGGGCACCGACATCGTGGTCGAGCTGCCGGGAGCCAAGGCCAAGGACTTCGAGCGTATCAAGAGCATCATCGGCCGCACCGCCCAGCTCGAATTCAAGATCGTTGACGACGAGTCGGCCTACATGGAGAAGGTGGCGGCCGCGGTTCCCAAGGGCGGCGCCATCGCGGTCGAGCCCGAGTCATGGACCGAGAAGCAATCGGGCAAGCAGCACAAGGACGTCTACCTGCGCGTGAAGGAGAAAGACAAGGACGAGCTGACCAAGTTCATCGCCGGGCTCGCCGGGGATTTGGCCGTGCCCAACGACCGTGAGATCGCACTCGAGACCATGAGCTCGCGCGAGGTCAGCGAGGGGACGCCTGACCGGTACATCCGGACGTACTTGTTGAAGAAGCGCGCTGGGGTCACCGGCGAGTACCTGGCCGATGCGCAGGAGAGTTGGGACGAGATGCAGCGCCCCGAGGTTGCCTTCACCATGAACCGCCAGGGCGCGAACATGATGGAGAAGCTGACCGGCGAGAACGTCGGCCGCAAGATGGCCGTGGTCCTCGACGAGAAGATCACCAGTGCCCCAGTCATCGAATCCAAGATCGGCGAGCGCGGCCGCATCACCATGGGCGGCTACGGCGACCCGTTCAAGCTGCAACAAGAGGTCAAGGATCTGGTCGGCGTGCTGCGTTCCGGCGCCTTGCCTGCGCCGCTCAAGAAGTCGTTTGAAACCCAGGTCGGTGCGACCATGGGTCAGGATGCCATCGAGAAGGCCGAGTACTCCATGGGAATCGGCGCCCTGGCAGTCATCCTGTTCATGCTCATCTACTACCGAATCTCGGGATTCATCGCCAACCTGGCCATGACGCTCAACATGCTCTTCATGATGGCGATCCTGGCGGCCTTCGAGGCGTCGCTGACCCTGCCGGGCATCGCAGGCTTGGTGCTGACCATCGGTATGGCGGTGGATTCGAACATCATCATCTACGAGCGTATCCGCGAGGAATTGCGCCTGGGCAAGTCGCCGCGAACGGCGGTGGACGCGGGTTTCCAGCGCGCGTTCTGGACCGTGTTCGATGCCCACGTCACCAACTTCGTGGCCGGTATCGTGCTGTACTCGTACGGTTCGGGCCCCATCCGAGGGTTCGCGGTCACCTTGCTGGTTGGCATCATCACCAACCTTCTCACCTCGGTTTGGATTTCGCACTGGATGTTCGCCGTACTGGTGAGCCGCCGCGGGTCGGTGAAGACCACGCTTTCAATCTAGGACGGCAGGAGACACTCCTATGGCGGATCAGCAGAAATTCTTCGAAATCATCAAGTCGGGCACCGATATCGACTTCATCGGCAATCAGAAGTACTGGATCGGTGCCTCGATCACGTTGGTGCTCATCACCTTCTTGATGTTGCCTATCAACGCCTACCTGCTCAAGGACCGCGGCCACGTGCTCAACTGGGGCGTGGAGTTCAAGGGCGGCACCGAGCTGGTCGTCGAGTTCAGCAAGGCCATCGAGGCGTCTCAGGTTCGTGAAGCGCTGACCTCGGCTGGGCTAAGCAACGCCGACGTGGTGAAGTACGGGCGCGAGAGCGCAACGCCATCGTACATGGTCCGTCTCGGCGCGGTGTCCGTGCTTTCGTCCGACCAGACCAAGCAGGTGGAAGCCTCTCTGGCGCGCGTTGGTGACGCCAGCCTGCGCAAATTTGAATCTTCGGAAGGTGGCGACAAGGTCTACCTGCGCTTCGACAAGGCGGTCGACGGGGCCGCTCTCACTGCGGCGCTCAAGGCGGCTGGCACTGATGCCGCCCACGTGCAGCCTTTCGGGCCGACCCAGGATTACACCTACGAGGTCACCCTCATCGGCATGGAGAGCGTGGTGCGCAAGGCCCTCGACGCCAAGCTGGGCGCCGGCACGGTTCAGGCGATTCCCGCGGTTTCATCCATCGGCGCGAAAGCTGGCAAGCAACTCCAAGTCGACGGGGTGCGCGCGCTCCTCGGCGCCATCCTGCTCATCGTCATCTACGTCGCCTTCCGGTTTGATTTCCGGTACGGCCCCGGCACCATCGTGGCCCTGCTTCACGACGCCGTCATCACCGTCGGCGCCTTCGCCGTGACCTACAAGGAATTCTCGCTCACCACCCTGGCGGCCATCCTGACCATCATCGGCTACTCGATGAACGACACCATCGTCGTGTTCGACCGTATCCGCGAGAACGCGGCCAAGTACCGCGATCGCAAGTTCGACCGGGTGGTCAACCACGCCATCAACGAGACCCTGTCGCGTACCATTCTGACCAGCGCCACCGTGTTCTTCGTGACCTTGGCCATGAACATCTTCGGCACCGGCGTGATCCGCGACTTCGCTTTCGCCATGAACGTCGGCGTGATCGTCGGCACCTACTCGTCGATCTTCATCGCCAGCCCGATCCTCATCTGGCTCAACGACAAGTACGTGGCCATGCAGAAGCGCCAGGCCGCACGGCCCGAGCGGAACGTGCGCAAACCAGCGCGCCGCGACGAAGAAGAGCCCCAGGAAACCTAGCTCGGGCCACCCATGGCCGAGGCTTGGCGGGTCCGACCGGCAGACGAAGCCAGGGCGAGCGGCCTTGCCGCGAGCCTCGGCATGCGGCGACTCACGGCGAGGATTCTTTCGGCACGCGGATATTCCACCACAGAAAGCGCGGCTCGCTTTCTGACGCCACGGCTTTCCGACCTGCGTCCCCCGGAAGGGATGGCGGATTTGGAGCTCGCCATCGATCGGATCGTGCGCGCGGTTGCTGCCGGCGAGAAGGTCGCCGTGTTCGGTGACTACGACGTCGACGGGCTGACCACGGCCGCGATTCTGGTTCTCATGTTGCGCGCGCTTGGGCTCGAGGTGGTGGCACGTATGGCGAAGCGGGCGTCGGGCTACGGCTTCTCGCCAGGTGATGCGGCCGAATTCAGATCACGGGGATGCTCTCTGGTGCTGACCGGCGATTGCGGCACCAGCGACCACGACTCGGTCGAGCTCTGCGCCCGCAACGGCATCGACGTCATCGTCATCGACCATCACCACGTCCCGACCGGAAAGTCGGACGCCTTCGCCCTGCTGAACCCACACCGCGAAGATGACAAGTTTTGCTTCAAGGGGCTCGCGTCGTGTGGCGTGGCGTTCTATCTGTCTGCGGCCGTGCGCACGCGCCTGCGCAGTCTGGGCGATGGCAAGGCCGACGCGATCGAACCGCGGTCTTGGCTGGACTTGGTCGCCCTCGGAACCATTGCCGACATGGTCCCCCTCACCGACGAGAATCGTATCCTCGTGGCTTGGGGGTTGCGGGAGATGTCGGCGGCAAGGCGGCCGGGCATTGCGGCCTTGGCAGAGATTGCGGGTCTTGCGCCGGGCGGTCTTAGCACCACCGATGTCAGCTTCAGGCTGGCGCCACGGCTGAACGCGGCCGGTCGGCTGGGCGATTCGCAGCTTGCCTTGGATCTGCTTCTGGCCGCCGACCAGTCCACTGCAAGAGGATTGGCCACCGAGCTCGACGACCTCAATCGCGAACGGCAAGTCATACAGGAAAGAATCTGGTCAGAGGCGATCGCGTCCGCCGAGGCCTTCCGCGACGACCCCGCGCTGGTTCTGGGCGCCGAGGGCTGGCATCAGGGCGTGGTCGGGGTGGTCGCCGCCAAGCTGGTGGAGAGGTATCAACGGCCCGTGGTGGTGGTCGGGTTCAGCCAGGGACGGGGCAGGGGCTCCGCGCGCACCCTGGGAGGCTTCGACCTCTACCAGGGGCTGAGCACTTGCAGCGAGCACCTGACCCTGTTCGGTGGTCACGCGATGGCGGCTGGGGTGTCGTTGGAGGCGGTGAAGCTGGCGGCCTTTCGGGCGGCCTTCGTGGCGGCGGCGCGAAACCATTTCGCGGCGGCGCCGAGGCAAGAGGCCATCGAGGTGGATGCGGTCGCCCGCCTGTCAGAGGTCGACATGGCGCAGACCGAGGAACTGGCGCGGCTGGCACCCTTCGGGAGCGCGAACCTCGAACCTCTGCTCGCGATTCCTGGCGTGGTCGCGCGCAGCACGCGCGTGGTCGGAACATCGCACCTGCAGCTCACCCTGGTTCACGAGGGCACGATCTGCGATGCCATTGGCTTCGGCATGGCCGACCGCGACCCCGGGCATGGCGCGCACCTGGACGTCATCGGGAGCGCCGAGGTGGACCAGTTTCGCGGTCAGCGAAAGATCCGCTTGCGCTTGCGCCATTTGCTGAGGAGTCTTTCCTGACATGCAGCCCGAAGACGACCGGCCTCCCCGCGAGCCCGACGAGCTTCCCCGTCAGACCTTCTGGGCGGCATTTCCAAAGCGAACCTTCATGCGCATTGTGATGCTGCTCGCTTTGCTTGGGGCCATCATCTATCTGCGCGAACGCACCTCGGCCATCGCGGGTTGCATGTCGAACGCGTTTCGGGCCCTGCCGCCGGCGCCGCCCGAGTCAGCAGGCGGCGCGGTGAGGGCGCGCATCGACTTGCGCTTGGACGCTTCCGCGAAATCGGCACGATGACCGCGGTCGGTACAGCCATCCCGTGGGTTGTCTTTTCGGTTCTGGTGGTGTGTGCCCTGGCGTTGGATCTCGGCATCTTTCATCGCCAGCCGCGCGCCCTGGGGATGCGCGAGGCGGGCCTTTGGGTCGGGGTCTGGGTGCTGCTCGCGGCTGGCTTCGCCGCATACGTCTTCCAGACCCTGGGCACGCAGAAAGGACTCGAATTCGTCCAAGGGTACTTCCTCGAATGGACGCTCTCGACTGACAACCTGTTCGTCTTCCTGCTCATTTTCTCGTACTTCCGGGTTGAGGCCGCGTACCAGCACCGCATTCTTTTCTGGGGCATCGTCGGGGCGGTTCTGACCCGGGGGGCGTTCATAGCGGCTGGTACGGCGGTGGTGCACCAGTTCCGATGGGTTCTTTACGCCCTTGGCGCGTTCCTCATCTACGCCGCCATCAAGTTGCTGATCGGCAAACCCCAGAACATGGATCCGTCGCGCAATCTGGTACTGCGGATGTTCCGCCGGGTGGTTCGCGTGGCAGAGGATGCCAAAGGGCCACGCTTCACCATCCGGCGCGACGGCAAGCTGTGGGCAACGCCGCTTCTAGCCGTGCTGGTCGTGGTTGAAGCGGTAGACGTGACCTTTGCGGTGGATTCGATTCCCGCCATCTTCGGCGTCACCACCGACTTCTTCATCGTGCTCACCTCGAATGTGTTTGCCATCCTCGGCCTGCGCGCGATGTTCTTTCTCGTGGCAGGGCTGGCGCGCAGGTTGGCCTACCTTGGCTACGGGATCTCGGCGGTGCTGGGGTTCATCGGCGTGAAGATCGTCGTCCAGCCGTTCTTCGCCATCCCGGTCGTGGTTTCACTGCTGGTCGTGGTCGGGGTGCTGCTGACCGCGACGGTGGCGTCGCTCTGGTCGGGTCAACGGCTGAGCAAGTAGATCAGGATACCAACCACCACGACGATGGCGCCTATCACGACGAACACGCGCTTGGCTTCCTTGCGGGTCGCCCCGACGTCCATCGCGCCGAAGCTGTCGTTGACGGCGGCGCGTAGCTCATCGGTGTTGGCGTGGCGAGCGTCGCGCGACTTGGCGCACATCTTCTTCACCAGCTCGTCGACAGCCTGGGGGATTCCCAGCTCCGGCTTCAGCGACGACGGCGGGGGCGGCGGGGTTTGCAGGTGGAACTGGATGATCTCGGTGGTGCTCTTCGTCTTCTTGAAAGGCAGCTCGCCGGTGAGCATCTCGTAGGCGACCATCCCCAGGGCATAGATGTCCGAACGACCGTCGAGCGGCTTGCCGCGCAGTTGCTCGGGCGACATGAATTCCAGGGTTCCCACGGTCTGCCCTATGGCGGTCAGCGCAGGCCCACTCCTGCCGTCGCCCGACACTATCTTGGCGATGCCGAAGTCGAGCACCTTGACGAAGTCCTGGCCTTCGCGCTCTTCCACCATGATGTTTTCGGGTTTCATGTCGCGGTGGACGATGCCGAGGTCGTGTGCTTCACCCAGCGCCTGCGCAACTTGGTCGAGAATGTTCAGGCAACGCTCGACGGGTATCGTGCCCGACCCCCGCTGGATGTCCTGCAGGCTCTGCCCGCGAACCAGCTCCATCGCCAGGTACAGCACGCCGTCTTCGGTCTGGTCGAAATCGTAGATGGTCACCGTGTGCGGATTGCGGAGCTTGGAACAGGCCTCCGCTTCGCGGCGGAAACGCGCCACCACGGTGGGATCGGAAACGCTCTGCGGATGGAGAACTTTGAGGGCTACCGGACGCTCGGTGGCTACCTGCGTGCCCTCAAAGACCGCTCCAAAACCTCCTTCGCCAATCTTACGCTTGACGAGGTAGCGGTTGTTTAGCGTGCGCCCCACCAAGCTGTTGAGGGAGACCGGAGCTGGCTCGCGTCCGATGGGCGATGGGGTCGGAAGTCCAATCGGCCCGGAGCGAGACGCTGGCATGGGCAGGGGAACACCCAGGGGCGGGCTCACGTGGGGTGGCGCTGCCTTGGGCAGCCCAGACAACCGGTCGAGGAGTTGGCCGTGCTCACGCTCTCCTGATAGCGGCGCGGGCGAGAGAGAGGCGCCACAGACACCGCAGAAATGGGCCTCCGCATCGGCGGTCGAGCGACATTTGGGACAGTATCTTGCGGCGGCCATGGTCACTGCGGCGCTTGGGCTGAGGACGAATCGGGCCTCTTGCCCGGTGCCTGTGCGCCTTCTGGCGCGCCTCCCGACGATGGCACGCGCGCCTGCGTCGGGCGCTGCGGAAGATCGGGCAGGTTGGACTTCTGGAATGCCAGGAAGAGGGCTCCGCCCAAGGCCGCGAGTAGGGTCACCAGCACAAAGGTCAGGAACGGTCGCGAGGCTGCCTCTTCGGCGACCTGGACGTTTGTGTTGGTCGACGGGGTGGAAGCGGTGGGGTTCACCAGCGTGGTGGGCAGCGCCCCTGGCGAGGTCGACTCCACCGCTTCCGCGTGTACCGGGACCTCGGCGGTGATCTTGTCGGACGACGGCGGTGGCGGTCGTTTGTCCGGCTCCGGGTCCTCAGGATCTTCCCCCGGATCATAGAGGACAAAGCCCACCGTCGGGTCGGCTTCCGGAAGAGGCAGGCCGTCGCCCTCGAAGCGCACAACCACCACGCTGATGTTATCTGGACCCTCGCGTTCCAAGGCTTTTGCGACCAGGGCTTCGCACGACTTCTGCGGATCGGGTTCCGCGAGCAAAATGTCCCGTATCTCCTCGTCGGCCACCGGACCGTGCAGCCCGTCGGACGAGACCAGCACCACATCGCCACGGCAAAGGTCGATGCTGGACAAGACGACATCGACCTTCTCCTGCACGCCCAAGGCCTGCAGGATGATGTTGGCGTGCTCGAAGCTCTTCGCCTCTTCCGCCGTCATCGCCCCAGCTTCGATGAGCTGCCACGCGAGCGACTGGTCCTTCGTGATGAGCCCAAGCTGGCCCGAGCGCAGGACGTAGCAGCGCGAATCGCCGACTTGCCCGACCACGAGCTTGCGACCGACCAGCCCGGCCGCGGTACAGGTCGTGCCCATGCCGCGCTCGTTCTGGTTCACACGCGACTGGACGTTGATCTTTTCGTTCGCGCTTTCGATGGCCCGGCGCATGCAGCGCGCGAAGCTCTCGGTGCTAATCCTGGCGCCGCTTTCCATGTCGCTGGAAATGGAATCCACCGCCATGGTCGAGGCGACCTCGCCCGCCGCCGCGCCACCCATGCCATCGCAGACTAGGAAGATGGCACCTTTGGCCCCGAGCTCGAATTCCAGGTTCTGCTCGGGCGACGAGGTCCGCAGACCGTTCTCGACGTTGGCAATGAGGAAGTTGTCTTCGTTGTGCTCGCGAATGAGCCCCACGTCGGTCTTGCCGAAGGCGGTAACCTTGATATTCGACGCGCTATCCATCCCGAGTCTGCTACAGCTTCGCTCTAACCTGGCTCGAAGCGCAAGAGCTCATCGCCGAGGCGAATCATCTGGCCCGGGTCGAGAATGTGTTGCCCGGTGAGGCGAACGTAGGTTCCGTTCGAGCTGCCCTGGTCGGTGATGAGCGCCCGATTGCCGCGGAACTGCAGCAAGGCGTGTCGCCTGGACATGAACTCGTCGTCGGAAAACACGATGTCCCCTTGCTCTCGTCCGATGATCAGATCGCTGCGGGTCAGATGGTATACGTCGCGCGAGGTGCCTGCCGCGGTGATCTGGCGCAGGCGGCCCCACGGCGATTTGAGCGGCGTGCCGAATAGGATCATGCCGTGCTCGACCGCCGGGCGCAGGGTTTTCTCGGCGTCGGGGACCGCTTCGAATCGCAGCACCTGTTTGCCAACCAGAACGTAGTGGCCGTCCTGCAGCTCGACCGGCGCGCTGATACGAATGTAGATGCCGTTGCGGCTTTCGAGCGGGGTAATGACGTACTGGCCGGCCCGCAAAGTGATGCGCGCGTGACGTTCCGCTAGGTGCTTGTCATCGAAGCGCAAATCGCCCTCGGTACGGCCGATGTCGATTTGCTCGCCGAGGATGGGATACGATTCGCCGTCGGTGCCGTCTCGTCTGACCGCGACCAGACGGGCAGGACCGGCGCGCAGGGGCTGCGAAGGCCGGGCGGCCACGGCTGCGGCCAAGGCGGCGGAGGCGTCGGCGTTCATAGGGGTGGTGTGACCTAACCGCCGACCGCAGGCGAAGCAGAAGTTCGTGTCAACGGGATTGCGATTGCCGCATCCCGAGCAGATGAGGGCCGAGCCACCGCCCGAGGCATTGGCCACCGGTGCGCCGCAGCGCTGGCAGAAGGCGGCACCATCTCCGACTACGCTACCGCACTGGAAACAGTTCAGCATCGGTGCTCAGGCTATCCCAAAATGGCGTCGGCGGGGACGGGAAGCAGAAAAGAATGGCCATGGACCCAAGAAGCAGCATTGCAAGATGGCCCGTCCTCTACTAAAAGGCTGGCGGCAACATCCTTGTCGTTTCTGGGCGAGTTGCCCGGCCATTCACAGTGTCCACATTTCTAGCAGCGATCTCAGGAAGCGTCAATTCTCGTCGACGGTCCGCGGCGACGGGAATCGGCGGGAAGACCCGTGGGCGAACGCGGCTTTCGATGCTTGCGCTCGCGCTCTTGGGTCTTGGCGCTGCGTGTGGCCCCGGCATCGCGGAGGCCCCCTTCGCGCTTCGGCCCGACACCCTCCAGCCCGGGGATCTCTTGGGGCCTTTCGACGGGATGGTCATCGACGCCGAGACCGAGCGCCCTATCGCCGGGGCAACGGTGGTCGGTTCGTGGGCGTTTGAACGTGGTCTCGGGCTGCGCGGGCCGGCCGGGATTCGCGAGGCCGCCGTGGAGACCGCGGCGGATGGACGTTACCAGATCGCCAGCCCAAGCGACGTTCCCACAGGACGTTCGATGCGGCTGCGGCGCTTCACCCTGATCGTCTATCGGCGTGGCTATGTCGGCTACCGGAGCGATTTCAAGCTGAGCGGGGATGTCCGCCACGACTTCAGCCAGCACGCCAACCGGGTGCGACTTGAGAAGTGGCAGTCCTCGCTCGAACACCGGCGGCACCTGGCATTCCTGGGCGGTGGGCAGCCCATTGCCAAGGCAGCCGGTTGGGAGGCTCAGCCCGCCAGCCTCGAAAATGAGGGACTGGCAGCGCCTCACATGGCCGAGCCTTCCCCCGGGGAGAAAGCGCCGGCATTGAAGCAGGCGCTGCTCGACGCCTCGCCGCTGTTGTCGGTCGAGGAAGTGCGTGGCGTAACGGGCTTTGCCGGCGACTTCGAGGTACGGCGCTTGACCGATCGGGTTCGCACCGACGCCTACGACAGCAAGCATTTTCGGGCCAAGGACAAACCGGAAGCCTTCGACGTCGCCGTGCGCGTGTGGGCATCGGACCCGGCGGGTGCGGAGGCCGAGTTCGACAAGCTGTCCGCCGAGCTGCCGGCGGCGGTTCCCACCGAGGAAATCGGCGACAGCTCGGTGCGCGCGCGCGGAGGCGACGTCTTGGGCCTGGCCTTCCTGCTGCGCGAGCGTGGAATCGTGGTCCAGGTCAGCTGCGGCAAGAGCCAGTGCACCGAGGCCGGCATGGTGCTTCGCCTGGCGAAGCTGGTGGAAAGTCACATTGGCGAGCTGCACATTCCGTCCCAGAAAACCAAGTCGGACGAGACCAAGGCAAAAGCGGCCGAGGACGCGGCCGCGGAGGATCAGCCATGAGGCTATCCTGGCGTGGAGCTCAACCCAAGTGCCTGCGCCGGATGGCGGTTTTGCCTGTGGCGGCGCTGTTGCTGTGGGCCGGCCGCGTATTCGCTTGGGATGCGGCAACGACCCACGCCGGCCTGACCGAACGCGCGCTTGAGGCATCCAAGTTTCACGCAGTGCTTGCCCACCAGATGGGGCTCGCCCTCGGTGCGTTTGAGCCGCTCAAGATCGACCGAGCGGCCATCGACGCAGACACGCTGCGCGGCCTCAAGAGTCGGCTCGACCTGCTGGATTCCGCCGGGGGTTATCGTCCAAGCGCCGAAGGCGTGGCGACGGCGATAGCGTGGGTAAAGGCGGGCGCGGTGCTGGCCAAGACCCCTCCTGAGCGCGGCCGGAACCATTTCCTCGAGCCGCGCACGCGCACGGGCCTCGACGATAGCCCTGGGCTAAGTGGTTTCGCGCATGCGGCACGGTTGACCTTGGGCGAGGGCGCCAGTCTGCGCGACGCCGCAACCGGAACGGCCTTCGATTTGGAGGGCAGTCCGGCGACGGCGTGGCTTTGGGCGGACCAGAACGACTTGGGCTTGAGCGCGTTCGTCGACAACTGGGAGCTCTCCGTCGCCGCCAAAGAGCCGGGCCGGCGCGAGAACGCGCTGGTTCGCGCATTGCTGGCGTTGGGCGGCATCATGTCGGCGCTGGAAGACATGGGGCAGCCCGCCTTCGTGCGCAACGACTTTCGCGGCGAGTTCTCGGACCAGGGCTCGGCGCTGGAGATCTTCGTGGCCGACCGGTATGGCGCGGTTGCGCTGCCGCGATCTGCGACGCCGATACCGAGGCCGGACCTGCGCAGCTTCTTCGTTGCAGACGACGGTAAAGGCCTGGCCCAGCTTACCCAGCAGCGCTTCTTCTCGGCGGGAACCTTGCCCAAGGACTTCACCTGCGTTCCCGGCGACGGTGACCTGGAGGCAGCAGGGCTTGTGAACCAGACCCTGGGGTTTGCCGAGCCCAAGTTCGACGTTCTCGAGCTTCGGCAGTCGGACCGGCCCCATTACCTGGTTCGCGACGGCGTCAAGATTGCGGCCTACCGCCGAGTCGGAAACAAGATTCACTTCTTCCTCGACAAAGCCGTCTACGCGGACCTTGCTCGGACCTGGCTACCCGAGGTCATGGCGTACGCGGCCGGACTCGTCGATGACTTGCTAGGTGGCAAGCTGCAGCTCGGCCTCGCCAGCGACCACGTCACTATCGCGCTGTCGGCCGTGCGCGGCGAGCCCGGGGGGCCGGTCGAGGCCCGCGTCTTTGCCGAAGACGAAGCGGGCATGAGACGACAGGTCGCCACCGTCGGCTTGAACGGCGGGGAGCCAGTTGTGATCGCTCTGCCCAAGGGGGCTCGCAGAATTGCCGCCGTTGCGCGCGGGCGAGACAGCGCGGGCGGGTTCATTGCGACGGGCGAACTGTCGCTGCCCTGATAGCAGCCCCTGCTGCAGGTCAGTTGTTGTGCGGGTGGGGCTGCCTGGCCTCTGACGCTTCCTCGCGACTGGTCAGGTGTCGTACGTCCTCGCCGTCGACCATGAAGATGACCATTTCCGCTAGATTGGTGGTGTGGTCGGCCATCCGTTCCAGGTACTTGGCGATCGACTGCAAGCGCGTCGCGCGGTACACGTTGTGCGCGCTCTCCATCATGAAGGTGAGCAGCTCGCGGAAGACTTGCGCGTAGAGCGCATCCACCACCTGGTCGCGGTCGATGATCTTGCGCGCCCGCTCGGCATCCTTGGCCACGAAGGCATCAAGGACGTCGCGCAGCATGGATTGCACTTCGGTCGCCATGCGAGGAATGTCGACGTAGGGCTTGAGCTGCGGTTCGGAGTTCAGCTCCAGCACGCGTTCGCAGATGTTGACGCCCAGGTCGGCGATCCGTTCCAGGTCGGTCACCACCTTCAGCACGAGCGTGATGAAGCGCAGATCCGATGCCACCGGCTGGCGGCGTGCGAGGATCTGCAGGCACAGCCCGTCCAGCTCGACCTCCATACGATTGACGATCTTGTCGGCAACGATGGTGCGCTCTGCGAGGGCGGCGTCGCGCTCCTGCAAGGCGCGGATACTGTCGCCGATGATGGTTTCTACGTGGCTGCCCATCACGAGGAGCTGTTCGCGCAACTGCAGCAACTCGTGCTCGTACTCGCGGTCGGTGTGCTGTCGTCCAGACATAGATTAATCCTTGCCGCTAGCCGAAGCGGCCGGTGATGTAGTCTTCGGTCTTCTGCTGGCGAGGCTTGGTGAAGATGACGTCGGTTCGATCGAATTCGATGAGATCGCCCATGTAGAAGAAGGCTGTGTGGTGCGAAACGCGGGCTGCTTGCTGCATGTTGTGGGTGACGATGACGACCGTGTAGTCGCGCGCGAGCTCATGAATCAACTCTTCGATGCGGGCGGTGGCGATGGGATCCAGGGCAGATGCGGGCTCGTCCATCAAAATCACCTCGGGCTCCACCGCCAGCGCCCGGGCGATGCAGAGCCGCTGTTGCTGGCCTCCGGAAAGTCCTAGCGCACTCTCGTGTAACCGATCCTTGACCTCATCCCACAGCGCAGCGTGCTCAAGCGCCTGCTCGACCCTGCCCGAGAGCTCGCTGCGATCGTTGACCCCGCCAATGCGCAGGCCGTAGGCGACATTCTCGTAGATCGACTTCGGGAACGGATTCGATTTCTGAAACACCATGCCGATGCGGCGTCGCACCGCAACCGCGTCGACGCCCGGGCCGTAGATGGGCTCGGCATCAAGCTTAACGTCGCCCTCAACGCGGCAACCGGTGATCATCTCGTTCATTCGATTGAGCGAACGCAAGAATGTCGACTTGCCGCAACCGGATGGCCCGATGAGTGCGGTGACCTTCCTGCCTGGAATTTCCATGTCTACCGGGCCCATGGCCTTCTTGTCGCCGTAGAACACGGCCAGCTTGCCGACCGACAGACTCCCAGTGGCCGCTTCGGCCGTTTCCTGTGCGACTTGCATGTTCATGAGTGAGCTCCAGAGAATCTCCTTCGCATGCGCGACCTGACGACGATGGCCGAGGCGTTCAGCGCGAAGGTCAGCGCCAGAAGAACCAGCACGGTCGCGTAGAGCAGCGGCCGAGTAGCGTCCACGTCGGGTGACTGGGTCGCCAGCACGTAGACGTGATACCCGAGCTGCATGAATTGGTCGTGGAAGGTGTGGGGCAGGCTGGGAAGGAAATACGCTGCGCCGGTAAAGAGAATCGGGGCCACCTCGCCGGCGCCGCGGCTGATGGCCAGTATCGCGCCGGTGAGAATGCCAGGCACGGCTTGGGGAAGCACCACACGAACGATGGTCTGAAACTTGGTCGCGCCCAGGGCGGCCGAAGCCAGCCGGACGTCGCGCGGCACGGCGGACAGGGCTTCCTCCGTTGCGACAATCACCACTGGCAGGGTCAACACCGCCATCGTAAGCGCGGCCCAAATCAGCGCCGGCTGCCCGTACACCTTGGCGCCGCCGTAGAACAGCTTGTCGATGCCGCCGCCCGCGAACTGCACGAAGAATCCCAGCCCGAACAAGCCGAACACGATGGATGGAACGCCAGCCAAGTTGTTGACGGCGATGCGCACGATGCGGGTTGGAATGCCCATCGGATCGGCGTACTCGTGCAGATAGATGGCGGTGGCCACGCCGGCGGGAAGGGCGGCAAGCGTCATGAGGATGACGAGCTCGACGGTTCCGATGATGGCGGGGAAGATTCCGCCGGCGGTCATTCCCTCCGCAGGGGCCTTGGTCAGAAATCCGAGGGTCAGCTTCTGGGTTCCGTTCCTGATCACGTCGAACAGGATGATGGCCAAGACGGCGAGCACGAGCAGCGTGGCAAGCCCGGTCGCAAGCCAGAGAATGGCGTCACCGGTCCGGGGCCGCCGAGACGCCTGCAAGGTTGGCCGCTTCATTGTGAAACCCCCATGCGGCGTTTCATACGACTGATGGTCTGGTCGCCGATGAAGTTGATGCCGAAGGTCACCACAAAGAGCAATACGGCAAGCGTGAACAACACCGTGTAGTGGGGCCCGCCAAACACGACTTCCGCCAACTCCGCGGCGATGGTGGCAGAGAGGGTGCGGACCGATTCGGCGGGGTTGGCTGAGAGGATGGCGGCGTTTCCAGAGGCCATGAGGACGATCATGGTTTCTCCGAAGGCGCGGCCCAAACCCAGGGCAATGCCCGCGGCGACTCCAGGTGCAGCCGCCGGCAATACCACCTTGGAGATGGTCTGCCAGCGTGCGGCCCCGAGCGCCACCGACGCCTCGACGTAGCTGCGCGGCACAGCGCCCAGGGCTTCTTCGCAGACCGTGAAGATCACGGGAATGACCGCGAAGGAAAGCGCAATGCCCGCGACGATCGAATTGAGGCGAGAATCGAAGTCGAAGATGGACTGCAGCCAAGAGGCCATGACGATGAGCGCGAAGAATCCGAGCACGACCGAGGGGATACCGGCGAGAAACTCAATCGCGGGCTTGGCAACCTCGCGGACGCGCCGGCTCGCGTACTGAGAGATGAAGACAGCAGCACCCACCGCCAGCGGGACGGCAACGATCATCGAAATGAACGTGACCTTGATGGTACCGACTACCAAGGGCCACGCTCCATATTTCGGTACCTCGGACACGGGCTGCCACACGTGTTCGGGCGCATCGTAGCCCGGCCATTGCTGGGCAAACCACATCTTGGCCAGGGTGACCTCTTTGTGAATCGCCGAGCTGGTGAGGATCGGCCAGGCCTCCTTGGCGATGAAGACCAGAATGAGAATCATCGCTGCCACCGCCGAAAAGGCCAGCCCATGAATGACAAGCTCGGTCACCCGCTCGCCGATGGATGGCCGCTTCAAGACCAAGCGAGGCCGGCGCGGTCTGGCATTGGGAGCCGTGTGAGAGGTCAAGACCGGGGCCGGCGCGCCACGTAAGACACGCGCCGACGGGTCATCTGGCGGCAGCGGCAAGTTCGTCAGGTTAGATCCCTCCCGCTCCACTTCGTTGCCATTCATACAGACGGAAGAGTGGCAATAAAAGATGGCACTTCCACCTCGCGCCTGTGACGTTCGTGTGACAAAGTTCAAGTTCTTTTCAGTCCTAGTACGGCCAGTGTTTGCTTAGGGACTGTTTCCGAATCGTGTCGCAGCCCAGGGGTTTGATCACCTAGGTTGATTGGGATGAAGGTGAGGCCATAGGAGGAAACCGATGAGCAATCCATTTGCGCGGGATGAGCAGTCTGTGAGGGTGTCGAAAGCGCTGGTTGGGCCACCGGCGGTCTACGACGACGACGACGAAGCCGACGAAGACTCGGACTTCGAGGAGGGTGACGAACCATCGGTTCGCCACTACGATCGCTGGGTCACTCGCCCGGGCTTCGGTTCGCCCGAGTGGTGGTCCGGGACCTAGCTGTACGTCGCACCTCGGACGATAATCCAATGGGGCTAGGTGATGTACCCGGCCCCATTGGTTGCCGATGCTTCCGCTACTTGACCGGAAAGTAGCCGACCTTGGTCACGATCTCCTGACCTTCCTTCGACAGAACCCAGTCGACGAGGGCCTTGATCTCGCCAGCCGGCTTGTCGCGCAGGTAGAAGAACAGCGGTCGCGAAAGCGGGTAGCTGCCGTCCTGCACGTGCGCAAGATCCGGGGTGACGGCTGGGCTGCTGTCGTCCTTCTTGACCAGGAGGACATGGATGCCCTTGGCATAGGCGGCGCCGCCATAGCCGATGGCGTTCTTGTCCTTGGCGACCGCGTTCACGACGGCCGCGGTGCCGGGCATGCTCTGCGCCCGCGGCGTGTAGTCTGCATTCTTCAGCACGTGCTCCTTGAAGAAGACGTAGGTCCCCGAGCTGTTCTCGCGCGAGTACACGATGATCTTTGCGTCCTTGCCGCCCACTTCCTTCCAGTTTGTGATCTTGCCGGTGAAAATGAGCCGCAGCTCGTCCATGTTGAGTTGCTTGACTGGATTGGTTGCGTTCACGTACACCGAGAGACCGTCCCGCGCGACGGGGATCTCCTGACCGGTGGTCTTGTACTTTTCCTTCAGGCTGTTCTTCTCCTCCGCCTTCATTTCACGCGAGGCCTGGCAGATGTCGGTGGTTCCGTTGATGAGCGCGCTGATGCCGGTGCCGGAGCCGCCGCCGGTGACCTGAATCGTGGTGCCGCTGTGCTTGGCCATGTAGTCTTCGGCCCAGCGCTGACCGAGAAGAACCATGGTGTCGGAGCCCTTGATGGTGATGCTGCCCGCGGTTGCCACCGAGGGAATCGCCAGAGACGAGGTCAGTGCAATAAGTCCTACCAGTGTTGATGTGTGCTTTGTCATGGAAGCGAGAGTAAGAAAGGCGCGTGACAGTCTTGTGACGATGGCGAAACTTCCTCGCGGCGGTTGGCCGTGAGGTTAAGCCACGGGCAGGGTGAGCGCGAAGGTTGCCCCGCGGCCGGACCCGCTATCGACGCTAATCTGCCCATGCATCGCCTCGACCAGGTGCTTGACGATGGAAAGGCCGAGGCCGGTGCCACCCATGTCTCGACTGCGCCCGGGATCCACGCGGTAGAACCGCTCGAACAGGCGCGGTAGGTGTCGCGCCTCGATGCCTGGCCCGTTGTCCGAGACGGCTATCCGCACGTTGTCGCCTGCGGATGTCGCCACGATCTCGACGTTGGTACCGTCGGGGCAGTATTTGAGGGCGTTGTCGATCAGGTTGGTGAGGACGCGATCGACCGCGATTCGGTCGCCAGCGGGCTTCGGACAGGTCTCGGCGACGGTCACCCGGATCTGGAACCTTCGCGTCGCGGAACGTTCGGCGAAGGAAGCAATGGTCTTCTGGGCAAGCTCGGCGATATCCAGCGGTTCGAGATTCAGCCGGAATTCGCGGGCCTCCAATCGCGACAGGTCGAGCAGATCGGCAATCAGCTCGCCTAGCCTTTGGCCGTTGCGCTCGATGATGTCGAGGAATTGCTCGGCCGCCTTGGGGTCGTGTCCCATCGCCATGCGCAGGGTTTCCGCGGCCGATCGGATCGATGCGACCGGCGTGCGCAGCTCGTGGGACACGTTGGCGACGAAGTCGCGCCGGATGGTCTCGAGTCGGCGCATTTCGGTGACGTCGAAGAGGACCAGCAGCAGGGCGCGAGGCTCGCCGGTGAGGCGGGCCGCGTGAACCAAGAGCCGCCTTGGCTTGAGCCCGCCGATTTCGATTTCGCCCGCCACCGGGTCGCCGGACGCCAGTGCCTTGTCCACGATGGTCTGCAGCTCGGCGTTGCGCACGACCTCGATGGTGGACCGACCGACCACGTCGGAATCGAGCAGGAGCATTTCGCGCAGGCAGGGGTTGGCCAGAAGAATCCGGTGCTCTACGTCCATGACCAGCACCCCTTCACGCATCGATTCCAGAATGCGCCCGAGCAGGTCGCGATCGCCGCGCAGCTCGCCCAAGGATCGCGAGAGGTTGTCGGCCAAGTGATCCAGGGTTCGGCCAAGCTCGCCGATCTCGTCGGTCGACTCCAGGCGGTTGCGGGCGTCGAGCTCGCCTTTCGCCATACGCCTCGCAACCGTGGTCAGGTTTCGCAACCTGCGCGACATCAGATCGGCGGCGGCGACGGAAAACACCAAGGCGACCAGGAGTCCGATCATTGCTCCGCCAAACACGAGCGATCGCACGCGCGACTTGGCGTCGTCCACACCTGCCAAGGGCAGGCTCAGCCTCGCCACGATATCGGTATGGCCTGGCACGACGCGAGCCGCGTACAGCATGCGTCTTTGGATAGTCGCCGAGAAACGAATGCTGTCAGACGCGCTGCCAGAGAAGGCCGAGGCGACTTCCGGGCGCTGGCGGTGATTCTCCAGTTTGGACAGTTCCTGCCGCGCGACTTCGGAATCGCCAAGCACGACGCCATCCGATCCGATGAAGGTCACGCGAGCTTCGGCCACGCGACCGAGCTTGTCGGCAAGGTCATCCCAGTCTGTCGCGGTGCTGTCCGACGTCGCGTAGGTGGCGGCGCGTTCTGCCACCAGCGCCAGTCGGACGTGAAGATCCTGCTCGATCCGGTTGGTGAGATCGCGATCAACCGCGGGCAGGAGGTAGATCTCGGACGCTGCCACGGATAGGACCAGCAGCAGGAAGGAAACGAGAAACAGTTTTCCGCGGGCGCCCAGTCGCATGGCATGCCTTGACGGCTAGGATTCGGCTTCGGTGTCCGAGAAACGGTAGCCGATCCCGCGCACGGTTTCCACATAGGCTCCAGCAGGTCCCAGCTTCTCCCGCAGCCGCTTGATGTGCGTGTCGACGGTTCGCGTGTTGTTTTCCGGGCTGGCCGCCCACACCTCATCAAGCAGCGTGCCGCGCGTTTGCACCCGGCCCCGCCGTTCATAGAGCGTCCAGAGGAGCTTCATTTCGAGCGGGGTCAGCGCGATCTCCTCACCGTCAACCCATGCGCGGTGCGCATTTCGGTCGACGCGCAATCGGCCGAACACAAGCTCCTCACCGCTCGAAGCCGGATCAGTGGGGCTTGATCGGCGGAGCACGGCCTTGATGCGCAGGGAAAGCTCACGCACGCTGAAGGGCTTGACCACGTAGTCGTCCGCGCCGAGCTCGAAGCCGACCACGCGGTCGATTTCTTCGCTGCGCGCGGTCAGCATGATGACCGGGATATCCCGCCTAGTTGGGTCGCTCTTCATGGTGCGGCAAACGTCGAGACCCGAGATGTCTGGGAGCATTAGGTCAAGTAGAACAAGCTCCGGCGGTTTTTCTAGGGTTGCGCTCAGCGCCTCTTGGCCGGTGTTGGCCACGACGACGTCGTAACCTTCCTGCGCAAGGTTGTAGGCGAGCACTTGGCAAATGTCTTTTTCGTCCTCGACGATAAGGATGCGTGCCATGCGGGCTAGAATCCCTTCGGCGCATAGAATGTGGTGCGCGCGGTCGACTGTCTACTGGGAAAAAATTCCCAGGGCGTGTTTGCCGAAGGTCGCCCTGGCAAACTGGGCTACGGCGTAAGAATCTCGGCGGGGACGGCGCTGCCGGCCGAGGATAGCTTCGACGCAAGCGCCGAACGGGCACCGGTGACGGTGAAGCTGCCGGCGCTGTCTTCGTCCGGAATCCATGTCAGGAGGGCGTGCGACGTCACCTGACCGTCCAGACTCGCCTTCGGCTCGGCAATTTCGACCACCTTGAGCGAGCCGTCGGCAAGCACGGACGCCTGGACCACCACATCCACGCTGCTGAGTACGAGATCGCCGTTGCTCGTACCCGAGGTTCCGCTGGGCGCACCCAGGAGCTGGACGCGATGAAGCGCCTCGTTGGTGGAACGGGCAACCATCGACAGGATAACACCCTCAAGTCCCAAGCTGCACTCGGCGAGGACGTCGCTCGAATGCACCAGGTGGTTGGCGTCGACCACGAGGTATTCGGGTTGCATGGCCACTGCCGCTGCCACGAGATCGGGGGCCTTCGATTCGGTCTGGAGCTTGATCCAGGCGGTTGCGCTGGCGGGCGGGGTGATCGAGTCGGACAGCAGCACCACGCGCGCAACCCGATCCACCGACCACAGAATGGCGCGCAGCAGGCTGTCACAAGCGCCGCGATCGCCGGACACCAGGATGTTCTGCCGAGTGCCCACGCACGCCTCCAGCACCTGTTGCATTTCGGCCGAGATCACCTTCTCGGAAACCAAATCGTCGATGGTCTTGCCGCTGGCAATCGGCTTGCGGACCGCAACGCACAGGCGGTCTGCGACCGGCGGGAAGATGGCGGAGATGTGCATGCCGTCGGGCAAGGTCGTGTTGACGACCGGCGCGTCCGGGGCCGGCCTGGGCGATCCCTTGCCTGCAAGCTTGCGTACCACAGCATTGAGGGTGGCCAGATCCGAGGACGCGACCGACACGGATTCGCGGCGGCCGTTGCGAAGCACTTCCGCTGTGCCGCTGAAGAACGCCGCCGAAACGCCCTCGCCCTCGATGAGCCGGGCAAGCCAATCCGGCACGTCGCGATCCAGCGCACGTGAGACGGCCTTGGCCGCGGGTTGCGGCGGGGACTTGCCCTTCGGCATCTCGTGGGCCTTGGCCGGCTCGGGAGCATGCTCAGGCACAGAGCGGCGCGCCGGGGAGGGCTTCTCTGTCGCGACCGGTGGAAACAAATCCGCGGCACGGGCGGACGCCTCGGCGGCCTGGTCGTCTTCGCCGGCATAGTCGCCCGTCGGCGGCGGCGGGGCCAGGTCGTCCGAAGGCTCGCCAGATTCGTCGTCGCCATCACCGTGCGGCGTCTCAACGTCAATCAACGAGCCTGCGGGCTGCACGGCGGGCCGGAGCGGGGGAACCGCGATGTGCGGGCGGGGCGTTCCGAGCCCGTCGTCTTCGTCATCGAGGTCGATGTCCGAAGGGCCAGATGGAGGCGGGAAGGGATCCGACAGGGCGGGAATCACCGCACTTTCGCGTCTTGCAGCAGGGGGCGGAGGTGGTGGCGGGACCGGCAGGGGCGCGTGCGCCCCGCCCAAGGCTTTGCCAGGCGCACCGAGTGGAATATCCATGGCCGCGGTGGAACGGGCCGCGGGCGGTGGCGGCGGCGGCCGTCGGGGAATCGCAGAGCTGAGCGAGCCGGCCTCGGGCGGGCCAGGCAGATGACCGGGGCGCATCGACTCCATCGAGGCCGACAGCATGTTCAGCCTGATGATGAAGTCGCCAACGAAGATTTTGTCGGTTGTGGTTACCGTGGTCGGTTCGGCGATTTTGCGCCCATTGACGTAGGTGCCGTTGGTGCTGTGCAGGTCTTCGACGATCACCTCGTCGCCCTGGATCAGCAGCCTGCAGTGATGCTTCGATACGTTGCCCTTGGGCAGGACAATGTCGTTCCCGCGAACCCGGCCGACAGTGACTTCATCCTTGTCGAAACTCAGTTCGTTGGTGGATCCACCCTTCTCGGTCAGCGACAGGTTCACCATGGCAGGACGCTAAGCAAAAAAGGGCGCCTTGTCTACTTTGCACCTAGACGAACATGGACCCGGCGGACGATTGGCGGGTCCAGGCTTTCCATGGCGGGACATCCGTGCTGGAATGCAGCCTGACCGGATCCCGAACCCCCAATGACCACCGACAAGGAGACACTGATGTTCACTATGCGAACCTCCGCAGTCGTCGTGCTGTCCATCCTGCTGCTTGCGCCGCTTGCGCGTGCCGAAGGGACGGGCGAAAAATCAAAGTATTACTTCAAGATTTCCAACATACAGTCCGAAGACAAAAAGCTAATTCCGCTTGCCACCGAGCTGCTCAAGGCCGAGGTGGCGAGCCGCCCAGAGCTTACCAGCGACGTCGGTACGGCCGAGAGCGAGGATGCCCAGATTGCCGAGATCCGGAAGCAGGGCATGCAGGGCTACCAGGTGTCCATGCGCATCGAGACCTTCAAGAAGGAAATCAAGCCGCCGGAGCCGGGCAAGCGCGACCAGCAGATGGCCATCACCGCGAAGCTCACGATCTTTGGACACACCATCCCAGGCGGTAAGCTGATGTTCACCGGCGATGGCGACGCATCGCTGGTAGGCGAGTTCTCCGAGCGCCTCAAGGACAAGGAAGAGGAACGGTTCAGCAGGACGGCCTTGGCCAGCGCCATCAAGCAGGCGGTTTCGACCGCCGTGGCAAAGATGACCAATGCCACCCTGGGGACCGGCGGTCCATCCAAAGGCAAGAAGGGGAATACGGGCAAGAAGAAGCGCTAGGCAATTTGCTCATGCATCAGAGAAGCTTTCTCACGACGTTCTTGCTCTTGGCTGCTGTCGGAGCGTGCGCGGCATGCAAAAAAGGCACCCCGCCGGCGCCGCCTGTCGCAGTGGCAAAAACAGCACACAACGACGCCATCACGATCAGCAAAGACAGCCCGCTGCTCTACACCTACGTAGAGCCCAAGGGGACCTTCGCCACCACCGACAAAGCGGCCGACGTTCCCGAGAACGCCCGTCGGCTGGTGCGCGTCATCGATCCGTCCAAGCCCGCGCCGGAGCGTCAGGATGCCACCAAGGTCTACGCAGTGGATTTGTCGGAATTGCTCCGCGCCGGAAAGGCCGAATCTCGTCTTCTGTCGCGTGAGGCATTCGAGACCGGCGCCCTGGCGCAGTTGCCGCCCGGAGAGTCCAGCTTGATCGCCGGCGCGCACGGGCCGTCGTTGGCGGACGAGCTTGGCCTGGACGCGGGTGTGCCACCCGCCGGCTCTCCGGTGGTCATTTTGTACGGCACGCCTTGGTGCGGAGCCTGCAAAGCCGCGAAGCAATACCTGGCGTCCAAGCACGTGCCGTTTGCGTACAGGGACATCGAGAACGACCCTGCGGCAGCACGCGAGCTGCAGGAAAAAGCTACGCGTATGGGGATCCCGACCGACCGCGTGCCCATCTTGGACGTCAGGGGCAGGTTGTTGCTCGGCTTCGATCGTGCCCGCCTGGACGCCATGCTGGGCGAATCCACCTAACCCAGGAGCTCCTTGCCAGGAACTACTTGCGGTGCGAGCTGCAACGTGGCTAGCTTCGCCTGCCATGGAAATTGGACCGCTTCGTGAACGGGCAAGCAAGCTTTCCGGCCGCCTGGAGATCCTCCGGGGGCATCTTTGACATCGCCGGCAAGAAATCCCGCATAGGCGAGCTGGAGGTCGAGGCAAGCCAACCCGAGTTCTGGCTCGCGAACGAGAAGGCGCAGGCGACCCTGCGTGAACAGGCGCGGCTGAAGGCGGCCGTGGATGCGTACGAGGCGCAGATGAAGGCGCTGGAGGACGCGCGCGTGCTTATCGACCTGGCCGACGAGGCGAAGGACGAGCCGACTGCGATGGAGGCATCATCGACGCTCGCCGCCGCCGAAGAGGTGGTCGGCAAGCTGGAATTTGCGCGCATGCTGTCGGGCCCGTACGACCAGAACGGCGCGCTTCTGTCCATCAACGCCGGCGCTGGCGGCACGGAATCGCAGGACTGGGCCGAGATGCTTTCACGCATGTACATGCGTTGGTGCGCGCGGCGCGGGTACAAGTGCGAAATTCTCGACCTGCAACCGGGTGACGAGGCCGGCATCAAGAGCGTTACCTTGGGCATCACTGGCGAGTGGGCCTACGGCTATCTGCGCGCGGAAAACGGCGTGCATCGGTTGGTGCGCATTTCGCCGTTCGACGCGAACGCGCGCCGGCATACTTCGTTCGCCAGCGTGTTCATCTACCCGGACATCGACGAGACCATTAAGCTCGACATCGATGAGAAAGACCTGCGCATCGACGTCATGCGGTCGGGCGGCGCGGGCGGCCAGCACGTGAACAAGACCGAGTCCGCGGTGCGAATCACCCACATCCCCACCGGCATCGCGGTGCACTGCCAGCAGGAACGCTCGCAGCACAAGAACCGGTCCACGGCCATGCGCATCCTGCGCTCCAAGCTGCTCGAAATCGAGGAGAAGAAGCAGGAAGAGAAGATGGGCGGCTTTCACGCACACAAGAAGGCCATCGAGTGGGGCAGCCAAATCCGTTCGTACGTCCTTGCGCCGTACCGGCTGGTGTCGGACCATCGCACCGGGATCAAGGTGGGCAACGTGGATGCGGTTTTGGACGGCGACCTCGACCAATTCATGGTAGCGATGCTCCTGGTTCTGGCTGGCGATCCGTCAGCTACCCCACAATCGAATGCTGCCGAATCTGAGGAAGGGGATCTCTAGTCGCCTGTGGATAAAGCTCAAAAATCTGTATGGTTCTATATCGTTGCTCGCCACCTTCCTGTGGACCAAACGTGGAGAAGCCGATAACCGATGTCCGATGAACGCGAGTTGATAGCCGATCGGGAACGCAAAGTGGCCGAGCTGCGCCAGGCGGGGCAGAACCCGTACGCAAACGGTTTTTCGCCCCAACACACCACCGGCGACGTGCGCGCATGGTTTGCCGCCGGAGCCGCACCCGCGGCGGCAATCGGAGCCAAAGCCGATCGCTTCTCGGTCGCCGGTCGGATCGTGGCGCTGCGGAGCTTCGGCAAGGCGGCGTTCGCCAAGATTCGCGACCGGGCCGGCGAGATCCAGATTTGGGTCAAGCAGGACATGGTCGGCGAGAAGACCTTCGCACTGTGGCGTCTTCTAGAGCGCGGCGATTTTGTCGGTGCGGTGGGCCCGGCAGTGCTGACCAAGACCGGCGAGCAAACCGTGGTCGCGGAAGAGCTGCACGTGCTCACCAAGACCACGCGGCCCTTGCCCGAGAAATGGCATGGCCTGCAGGACATGGAGATACGCTATCGCCAGCGCTACGTGGACTTGATCGCGAATCCCGAGGTGCGCGAGGTCTTCCTCAAGCGCACGGCGGTCATCAAAGGTTTGCGCCGCTTCCTCGACGGGCGCGACTTCGTCGAGGTGGAAACCCCGTCCATGCACACCATCCTCGGCGGTGCGGCGGCGCGGCCCTTCCGCACCCATCACAACGCCCTCGACATGGACCTCACCATGCGCATCGCGCCCGAGCTGCACCTCAAGCGCCTGGTGGTGGGCGGCTTCGACCGGGTCTACGAGATCGGCCGCAATTTCCGCAACGAGGGGCTATCGCGCCAGCACAACCCCGAGTTCACCATGCTGGAGTTCTACCAGGCGTACGCTACCTATGAGGACTTGATGAGCCTCACCGAGGCGTTGTTCGCCGAGTTGGCGCGCGAGATCTGCGGCGGCCCGGTCATAAGCTACGGCGGCACCCAGGTCGACCTGGGCGCCTTCGAGCGCATTCCGATGAAGGACGCCATCGTGATGGCGGTAGGCAAGGGCATCCTGCCGGCCGGTCTCGAACGGCCCACGCTCGACGACCCGGACGCGCTCCTCAAGTGGATCTCCAGCTCGGGGGTGCTCGATCGGAAGGACGAGCTTTCGGCCGTCCTGCCCAAGTGCGAATCGCACGGCCACCGGGTGGGGGCGCTTTTCGATTACGGCGGCGAGCTGGCCTTGCCGCCGGAAAAGCCGGTGTTCGTGGTGGAATACCCGGCGGAGACGTCGCCTCTGTCCCGCCGCAACGACGCGAATCCGGACCAGGTCGACCGCTTCGAGCTGTTCATCGTCGGGCGCGAGCACGCCAACGCCTTTTCCGAGCTGAACGATCCCGCCGACCAGCGCGCGCGCTTCCAGCGTCAGGTGGAAGCCAAGGCGAAGGGTGCAGAAGAAACCATGGACTACGATGAAGACTACTGCCGGGCGCTCGAATATGGCTTGCCACCGACGGCAGGCGAGGGGATTGGCGTCGACCGCCTGGTCATGCTGCTCACCGACCAGCCCTCGATCCGCGACGTGATTTTGTTCCCGTTGATGAGGAAGGAATGAGGCTTCGTGATGGGAACCCTCCCAGGGTTCCGACGCTAAGAAGGTCGCGCGGCTTCGAGTGGTTCGTGGCGTGGCGCCACCTGCGCGATCCGGAGCGTCGATCGCGGCGCGGGCTGGCGTTCAAGGTCGGCGTCGCGCTCGCGCTGCTGGGAATCGCGGACCTGGTCTTCGTTAAGCTACGCGGTACGCCGATGCGGGATCCGCTGGGGTTCGCCTCGGCGCGACCCAATCCCATCTACGAATGGATGCACGTGGGAGGGGTGATAGATCTTATCGTCGCAGCCATCGTCATCTACCTGGGGCGTCTGTTCACCCGGTTCACGCTGTTCACCGCCATTTCGATCTTCGGCGTGTTTCTCGGCACCTCTGCCCCCATCCTGGCCCTGTCGGTGATGTCCGGCTTCGAGGCGGATCTCAAGGGCAAGATACGCGGCGCCAAGGCCGACGTGGTGGTTGGGATGCCCGACGATCGTCTCTTCCTCGACTGGCAGCGGGTGCGCGAAACCATCTTGCGGGTGCCCGGCGTGTCCGGCGCTACGCCTTATTTGGAGGCCGAGGTAATGGTGCGTTCGGGGGCTTCGCCGGCAGGCATCGTCGTGCGCGGGATCGATCCGGCTACGGCAGGGTCCGTGCTGGACCTTGGCCGCACCGCCCGCGAATGCAAAATCGACGACCTGGCCCATCCCGAGCACATCGAGCTGGATCCTCTCAGCCCCGAGAGTGCGAGGGATGCGCCGTCCATCATCCTCGGGGAAGAGCTGTACTCGCACACCTTGCGCGTGTTCCAGGGCACTGTGGTCGACGTCGTATGTCCACTTTGCAAGATGGGCCCGAACGGCCCCATGCCCGGCCTCAAGAGCTTCCGCGTGGCCGGACACTTCTACAGCGGCATGTACGAGTTCGATTCCAAGCTGGCCTACATCTCGCTGGCCGAGGCGCAAGCCTTCCTGCGCATGCCCGGCGAGGTGACAGGCATCGACGTGCGCACGGTCGATCCGGACGACGCGCCTCGGGTTGCCGCTGCGATTTCCGCGGCCTTGGGCAGCGGCTACGAAGCCCAATCCTGGGAAGAGCTGAACCGCGGCCTCTTCATGGCGCTTCGCCTGGAGAAGATCGCCATGTTCGTGGTCCTGACCTTCATCGCGCTGGTGGCGTCCTTCTCCATCATCTCGACCCTCATCATGATGGCCACAGAAAAGGCGCGCGAAGTGGCGATCCTGAAGGCGATGGGCGCCACCGACGGCGCTGTCCAGCGCGTATTCGTGGCGGAGGGCTTGTATATCGGCCTCATTGGGCTGGTTTCAGGTGTCTTCACCGGCGTGCTCGGATGCCTGCTGATCAAACGCTACGGTCTGCCTTTGCCAAGCGACGTGTACTACATCAACCAGCTACCCATTGTGATGCGCACGGGCGAAATCGTCACAGTTGCAGCTTCCGCACTAGGCCTGTGCTTCCTGGCGACCGTCTACCCGGCCAGGTTGGCGGCGCGCATGCGACCCGCGGACGGGCTACGATACGAGTAGGAATGTCTTTCACTGCGTTGACAGAGGGCAAGCCCATCGGTACGGTGCCAGACGCAATGGCCGTCTCCGAGGACCCGGACAAGCACCGCCCCGCCCCACGCAGCGGAGGTGCGCACGTGGCCGTGCACGACCTGTGGAAGGTTTTCGATCACGGCGGCCGTCGCATCGAGGTCTTGCGCGGGATCAACATGGAACTGGCGCCGGGCGCGCTGGTTTCCATCGTCGGGGCCTCAGGCGTGGGCAAGTCGACCCTGCTGCATTTGCTGGGAACTCTGGATGTCCCCACCAGCGGGTCGATCACCTTCGACGGCGCTAACGTCACTGCTCTGTCGCCGGGCAAGCTGGCCGACTTCCGCAACTCGTCTATCGGGTTCGTGTTCCAGTTCCACCACCTGTTGCCGGAATTCACCGCCCTCGAAAACGTGATGATGCCTGGGCTAATCGCCAGGCTTCCGCGCAAGGACTGTGCGGAACGTGCCGAGGCCATCTTGGTTCGGGTGGGACTCGGGGAACGGCTCACCCACCGTCCCGGCGAGCTCTCCGGCGGTGAACAGCAGCGCGTGGCCCTGGCACGCGCGCTGGTGCTTTCGCCGAGGCTGCTTTTGGGTGACGAGCCGACCGGCAACCTCGATACCAAAACCGGACAGGCGATGCACGACCTCTTCTTCGAGCTGAACCACGAGCTCGGCATGACCCTTTTGCTTGTGACCCACAACAACGAGCTGGCCGGGCGCGCCTATCGAAAGTTGCGTATGGTCGATGGCCAGATCGTGGAGGTCACGTGAGAGGACGGCTGATTATCGCGTGGGCGGTCGCGCTGAGCCTGGCGGCATCCGGCGCTCATGCCGACGAGAACGGAGCCAAGCGCAGACGGCTGCGGGCGCCGGCCTTGCCTTCCGGCGACGCGGCCTCCGTGGCCATGCCCAACCTCAACGTCATCCGCGTGCACTTTCGCGGCAACCGCAAGGTTGAGGACGATGCCCTGCGCGTGAACCTGAAAACCAAGGCAGGGGCGGTGTTGTCGAAGGAGGTGCTCGAGGACGACGTGCGCACCCTTTGGCGCATGGGCTACTTCGAGGACGTGCAGGTAGAGACTGCCGAGGCCGAGGGCGGGGTGGTGGTCACCTTCGTGCTCAAGGAAAAGCCGACCATTCGCAAGATCTACGTGTCCGGCCACGACGAAGTCGGGCTGAGCAAGATCAACGAGGTCCTCGACATCAAGAAGGAACAGGTCCTCGACCTGGCCAAGATCAAGAAGAACGTCGAGAAGATTCGTGACCTCTACCTTCAGCGCGGCTTCTACATGGGCGAGGTCGAGTACGAGCTTCATCGCGACAGCCCGGGCCAGGTGGACGTGTACTTCCGCGTCCACGAAAATAGCAAGGTGGAGATTCGCCGCGTGAGCTTCACCGGCAACCATGCCGTGACCGACGCGGAGCTGCGCGGCGTGATCCTGACCCAGCCGGGCGACATCTTTTCGGCGCTGACCTCGTCAGGAACCTACCGCGAGGACGTGTTCCAGCGCGACATCATGCTCATCCAGAGCTACTACTTCGACCGCGGCTTCATCAACGTAAAAGTGGCCGATCCGAAGATGGAGCTTTCGCCCGACCGCCGATCGATGTACCTGACGCTAGCCATCGAGGAAGGCCAGCAGTACCGCATCGGCAAGCTCGACGTGAAAGGCGAGCTGCTTGAGTCGCGCGAGGTGTACCTTCGGCGTCTGCAGGCCAAGCCCGGCGAAATCTTCAACCGCACCGAGGTTGCGCAGGACGTGCAGAACATCGCCGACCTGTACAAGGACAAAGGATACGCCTACGTCAACTCGACCCCCGAGACCCGCGTCGACGAGAAGGATCGCATCGTCGATCTGACCTTCGACATCCAGAAGGGGCCGCTGGTCAACTTCGAGCGCATCAACATCCGCGGCAACACGAAAACGCGCGACAAGGTCATCCGCCGCGAGATGCGCATCTACGAGGGCGAGCAGTTCAGCCAGTCGCGTCTCGACCTGTCCAAGCGACGGGTGAATGCGCTCGGGTTCTTCGACAAGGTCGACCTCACCACCAAGCGCGGGTCCGGCGACGACACCATGGACGTGAACGTCGAAGTGGGCGAACGGCAGACCGGCGCGTTCCAGATTGGCGCGGGTTTCTCGTCGGTGGAGTCGTTCATCTTCCAGGCGCAGATCTCGCAGAACAACCTGCTCGGCCGAGGGCAATCTGCGACGCTGCAGGCTCAGGTTTCCGGGTTGCGGCAGCTCTACATGTTGCAGTTCGAAGACCCGTATTTCCTCGACACCAACTGGACCTTCGGCTTCAACCTGTTCAACCAGCAGCGCTACTACCTGAGCTTCCAGCGTAAGGCCACCGGCGGCAGCCTCACCTGGGGCTACATGCTGAGCGACAACGTCCGCATGTTCCTGACCTACACCCTGCAGGATGTCTCGATAGTCACCGGAGGCCGCAGCAACCTCTTCACCGGCGGTAATCAGAGCCCATTGCCGAGCGGCTCCCTCGCCAACCTGCTTCGTTCGGGCATCATTTCCTCGTGGCGGATTTCCCTGGCGCACGATACGCGGGACGACCGCATGTTTCCTCACAGCGGTTGGTACAACACCCTGTCCGCGGAATTTGCCGAGCCGGCATTCCTGTCACAAAGCCAGTTCAGCCGATACGAAGGCGCGCTTCGCTACTACTACCCTCTGTGGGGGCCGCTCACGTTGCGCTTGAAAGCGGAAGGTGGTCTCATCACCAGCCGCGATCCGCAGGGCGTTCCCATGTACGAACGTTACTTCGTCGGCGGCATCTACGACATACGCGGCTTTGCGTTGTACTCCCTCGGACCGAAGATTTGGGTTCCGAGCTCGGCGCAGAACTCCCTCGATGCGGAAACCTCGCTTCGACCGTTCTCGGTGGGTGGAAATCTCCGCCTGCTCGGCAAGGCCGAGATCGAAATCCCGATTTTGGACAAGATGGGCATCCGCGGCGTGGTGTTCACCGACGTGGGCAATGCGTACAATCTGGAGGACCAGTACTGCAAGCTCAAGCCCGCCTGGGCCGACGTATCCGTGGATCCCTGCGTGAAGGTGTTTCCGCTCACAAGCCTCAGGTCGAGCTGGGGCTTCGGTTTCCGCTGGTTCTCGCCTATCGGCCCGCTTCGCTTCGAGTGGGGCTTGCCTTTCAAGACCCTGCCCGGTGAAGACAGCATCGTCTTCGAATTCACCATCGGCAACGAGCTGTAGGCGGCGGGGCTCCGGCGAGCGCGGCTCGCCTGCGCGGCCCGCAGTCGCCTGTTGCGTGGTCGCGTGGTTGCGTGCTAGTGCCAAGCACATGGCAGCCAAGATCATCGATGGAAAGGCATTGGCAGCGAAACTGCGCGGCGAAATGGCCGAAGAGGCAAAGAAGCTCACAGCCCGCGGCGTGCGGCCGGGATTGGCGGTCGTCCTGGTGGGTGACGACCCGGCGTCACAGATCTACGTTCGCAACAAGACCAAGGCGCTGGCCGAGGCCGGGTTTGCGTGTTTCGACCACCACCTTGCGGCGGACACGGCGGAGACGACGCTGCTCGCGCTGGTGAAGACGCTCAATGCCGACCCGGCGGTCGATGGAATCTTGGTACAATTGCCGTTGCCAAAGCACATCGACAGCAAGCGCGTGCTCTTGGCCATCGATTCCGCCAAGGACGTGGACGGCTTTCATCCGGAAAACCTGGGGCGCTTGCTCATCGGCGAACCACGCTTCATCGCCTGTACACCGTTCGGCATCATGAAGCTGATCGAGGAGGCCGGTACGCAAGTGCGCGGCGCTACGGCGGTGGTGGTGGGACGTTCCAATATCGTCGGCAAGCCCGTGTCGGTCTTGCTGACCAGCGCCGACGCGACCGTGACCGTGTGTCACTCGAAGACCAAGGATTTGCCGGCCGTGATCGGCACGGCGGACATTCTGGTGGCTGCCATCGGCCGCGCCGAGATGATACGCGGTTCCTGGATCAAGCCGGGCGCGACCGTGATCGACGTCGGCACCAACCGACTCGATAACGGCAAGCTGGTGGGCGACGTCGAGTTCGCCGCCGCGCTGGAACGAGCGGGGGCCATCACGCCGGTGCCTGGCGGCGTGGGGCCGATGACCATCACCATGCTGCTCGCCAACACCCTCGAGGCCGCCCGCCACCGAGCCGCCAAGTAGCGGCCCGGAACCGAGACCTGCTCCGGCTACCGGTCACCGGCTCTGACTGTCGGAACCAGGCCCGATTCGGTGCCGTCCAGTCGCCGCAAGGCCCAACTCGCGGCGTCTCGGACAAGATTGCTTGCGTCGTCCCGGGCCAGTCTTTCCAGCAACGCTCTGGCGTGGTGGGCGCCCGTGGCCCCGAGGGACAGACAGGCATTGCGGCGCAGGCCGTGGTAGCCGATTCGTCGCAACGGTGTTCCGACGGAGAGCTGGTCAAACTCGTGCTGCGTGAGCGCTGCGATGTTGGAGGCGTTCATCATTCCGACAAAACGGGCCACCTGGCGTGGATCGCCGGGCGGCAGCGCGCCAGCGTTGAAGGGGCACACCTCTTGGCAGACGTCGCAGCCGAATACCCTGTGTCCGACGCTGGCGGCGATGGGGCCAGGAATCGATTCATGGTTTTCTACCGTGTGGTACGAGAGGCAGCGACGGGCATCGACGACGCCGGGCGAAGAGAAGGCAACCGTCGGGCAGGCACCAAGGCACCTCTCGCACGACCCGCACAGGCGCTGTGCGGGCTCGTCATACGCGTCCACTGCGCGGTCGAACACCATCAGGCTGAGGGTGAACCAGGACCCGTAGCGGTGATTGATCACAAGGCCGTTCTTGCCCATGAATCCGACCCCGGAACGCTCGGCCCAGGCCTTCTCCATCGCGGCGCCCGAGTCCACGCAGGCGTAGGTTCGCAGCGACGGCGCAAGCGCGCGCAGCTTGCTTCGCAGAATCCGCATCCGGTCTCGGTGGGCGTAGTGGTAGTCCCGGCCTCTCGCGTAGCGCGCAACGACGGGATGGGTCCCGGCCAGCGCCTTGCCCGGACCGTACGGGATGCCCAAAACCAGAACCGTCTTCGCGTCGGGAACGATCACGCCCGGGTCCAGGCGCTCGGCGATGCGAGCTCGCATCGAGGACAGATCCGCAGCGTAGCCGCGGTCAAGCCAGTGTCGAAGTGGGCCCGGATCGAGAGGCTCAGCCCGCGCCAGGCCGACGATGGGAAACTGGCAGGCGTGGGCGGCCGAGCGAACCTCAGCCGCACACAGGGCGCCACCGTCGCGGAGGTCAGGATCCGCTTGCCGCATCCACTGCCTCGGCGGAATCGACGCTCTCGGCGTCGACGGTGGACGCGTCGATGGCGGACGAATCGAGATCGGCAGAGTCGACGATGTCGAGCACGTCGATATGCGATGAACCGCCGTCGAGGTTCGGAGGCGCCTCATCCGAGGCCGGTGCGTCAGGCGCGGCGTCGTCCGCATCCTGCCCCGATCCACCGTCGGGCACGGGGGGGAAAGAAACGCTTAGCGTCGGTTGGTCGAATTGCACTCGGTAGTGCGTAAAGACGGAAGCATCGGCAAGGCAGCAGCTTCCGTACGGGCAACATGTCTCGGGGCGTGCTTGCGAGATGAGCTTGGGGGAAAGCGTGTTGACTTGCCCCGACGCCGAGGTTAGCTCGACTATGCACATCGGTGGAACGGCCGTATCGCGCGGCCCGTTGTAAGCAACTTGAACGGCACCGTAGCTCACCGGGGCGCCGACTTCGCCCGAGGAGCGAATCAAAACGAGGGTGCACGGTCCGCCGGTAATCCTCGCGCTGGCGATCGACGCGGAGCTGTCGTCGGTCGTGATAGTCGTAGTCGGCAAGACGGTGTCATCGGTGCACTGTCCGGGGCAATTCCCGCCGCTCTTGCCACAAGCAAGCAGCAACAGCGCAGTGGCCGGAACGAGGAGCCTTCGTGCAAGCATGCCTAGAAACTAGCATGCAACGCGCTCATCTGAGCTCTGCGTGTGGTGGTTTGCGGCAATCGGAAAAACAGAATCTGGTTACCAACCACCCGCGGCAGGTGTGCTAGATTCTCTTGCGGTCAAAAGGCACACCTGGACCCCAGTACCCACCATAGGAGCAAGAAAAGATGGCTACCAAGATTGCAATCAACGGTTTCGGACGCATCGGCAGGCTTGTGTACCGCGCGCTGGTCGACTCGCCCAAGTACAGCAAGGAGCTCGAGGTCGTCGCGGTCGGCGATATCGTTCCGGCGGACAACCTGGCCTACCTGCTCAAGTACGACTCGATCCAGGGCAAGTTCAAGGGCACCGTGGAATCGAAGAAGTCGGCTCCGGACAAGGATCCCGACATCCTGGTAGTGAACGGCAAGGAGATCAAGGTTGTCAGCGCCAAGACCCCGGCCGAGTTGCCCTGGAAGGCCCTGGGCGTGGACATCGTCATCGAGTCGACCGGCCTTTTCACTGCCAAGGAGAAGGCGGAAGGTCACATCACTGCCGGAGCAAAGAAGGTCATCATCTCGGCCCCGGGCAAGAACGAGGACGTAACCATCGTTCTCGGTGTGAACCAGGACAAGTATGACCCGGCCAAGCACCACGTGATCTCGAACGCGAGCTGCACCACCAACTGCCTCGCCCCCGTGGTTCACGTCCTGCTCAAGGAAGGTTTCGGTCTCACCGAGGGCCTGATGACGACCATTCACTCGTACACCGCGACCCAGAAGACGGTCGACGGCCCGTCGAAGAAGGACTGGAAGGGCGGACGCTCGGCAGCCATCAACATCATCCCGTCGACGACGGGTGCTGCCAAGGCCGTGGGCTTGGCCATCCCCGAGGTGAAGGGCAAGCTGACCGGCATGTCGTTGCGCGTGCCGACCCCGACCGTGTCCGTGGTCGACCTGACCTTCAAGACCGCCAAGGAGACAAGCCTTGCCGAGATCAACGCCGCCATGAAGAAGGCAAGCGAGACCTACCTCAAGGGCATCCTCGGCTACACCACCGACGAGGTCGTGTCGAGCGACTTCATCCACGACGAGCGTTCCAGCATCTATGACGCCGGCAGCTCCATCGAGCTGAACAAGACCTTCTTCAAGCTGATAAGCTGGTACGACAACGAGTGGGGTTATAGTAACCGCACCGTCGAGCTGTGCTCGATGATTGCCAGCAAGCTCTAATTCGTTCGCAGTCAAGCGAGCCACGCGGGGCCCAGGAGCGATCCTGGGCCCTTTGCTTTTCCTGGCACTGCGCGACGCGCCCAGTGGCAATCCGCGACGTAAGTCGGCCTTGATCCCCGACGGTGCTTAGCGCAATCTCAAGGGCCATGATGCGTGTTGCAAGGATCTTGTGGAGTCTATCTTTCGTGTGGTTGGGAAGTCTTTCGGTGGGAGGGGTAGCGGCCCATGCCGAGGAAGCGGTGGTCCCTGATGCCGCTCTTCAGGAGGCCAAGGTCGCCTTCGAGGAGGCCCAGGCTCTCTACACCAAAGATCAGTTCGTGGAAGCCGCCGCTAAATTCATGGCGGCGTATGACAAGAAGCCGTTCAGCTCATTCCTGTTCAACGCCGCTGTCGCTTACGAAAAGGCGAAGCAGCTCGACAAGGCGGCGGCGACCTTTCAAAAGTACATCGAGGTCGACCCCCAGGCCCGCGACGCGGTCGAGGTGAAGGGGCGCATCGATAGCTTGAAGGCGGTGCTGGCCCCACCGGAGGCGGGTAAGCCGAAGGCGGAGCAGGCGCCCGCACAGGTGTTGCCGGCCATCGCGACCAAGGGGCTGGTCATTATCGAATCCAAGCCCTCTGGCGCCAGCATCTATGTCGACGACAAATCCAAGGGCGTCTTCGCCTCCACCCCGTGGCAGGGCTCGCTGGAACCTCGGCCGGTCAAGCTTCTCTTGGAGGCCAAAGGCTTCAAGCCCGAGGAACGGGAGATCTATCCGCGTACGGACCGCATCGTTGAAGTGTACATCTCGATGTCCGAACAGCACTTCCTGGGCTGGATCGAGGTCGTGTCTAACGTTCCAGGGGCGGACGTGTTCATCGATCGCCAAGAGATCGGAGCGATCGGCAAGACGCCCTACACCGGGCATCTCAAGCCCGGTAAGCACATGCTGTGGGTAGAAAGGGCGGGCTACGAGCCGACCAAGAAGGAGATCGACGTCGAGCCGGGAACGGCCACGACCCACACGATGAACCTCGACATGGTGGCGTACGGCACCCTCAAGGCGGGCAGCAAGGCGACCGAGGGCGGTCAGCTCGTGATAGATGGGGCGCCGGCTTGTACGCTGCCTTGCGAACAGAAGCTCAACCCCGGTGAACACACGCTAGCGGTGCACAAGGAGGGCATGGAGAACTACAACGGCACCCTGGCTGTGACCCGTGCCGACTTGACCACCATGGACGTGGGGTACTCGCCCAAGCCCTCGCGCGCGAAGGCTTGGACGTACGCGGTGTTTTCGGCTGCGTTCCTCGGCGGTGGCATCTACCTGGGCTTGAAGGGCAACCAGGTGAAGGACGACATCAACGGCGATGTCAAAGACGCCACCAAGATGATCGAGAGCAACGATTCTCGCAAGACCAACGGCAAGCTCTACTACATCGGCGCCGACGTCTGCTGGGGGGCCAGCCTCGTGGCAGCAGGCCTCGCAGTCTGGAATTTCCTCGAAAGCGGGCTGCCAAGCACAGCGACTATCAAGACGATCAACGTCGCCAATCCGCCCGGAGCAAAACTGGGCTTTGCCCCGATGGATGTGCCGAACGGCGCTGGCCTGGCCGCAACGGGGAGGTTCTAAGATGCGTCTCGTGAAGGTAACTCAGCTTCTTCTTGCGGTTGCTCTCGGCGCAGTTGCCTGCAACCCGAGCGATTTCGACAGTGCGCTCGACAAGGCTCCGGTGGTGTCGTTCGGCAACGGATCCGAAGGCAACAGCCTGGTGGCGCTGCCGCTATCGCCGCCAGGGGGAGGCATCTCGGCCCGCATGTTGGTCGCGCGAAAGGACGACCCTTCCTATCTCGCGGTGGCCGACTACGACAAGGATGGAAAGGTTACTGTTCACAAGGCCACCGATGCCGAGAGCGGTAACCTCAGCGGGGCTGCTGTGACCAGCATGGCCGCCCTGAGCCCGGCACAGCCACAGGGACAGGATGGACCGATCATGCTCGGTACCCCCAAGGGCGGCGGCGGACAGCCACCGCCAGGCAGGGTCGAGATGCTGACTCTGGCCGCACCTGCAGCCGGAGCTGTTTCGTTCACGGTTCAGCCTGCTCTCGCCTGGCAGAATGCCTTCGGCAGCGCGGTGGCGGCGGGTCGGGTAACCGATCTGGGCGGCCCGACCGAGTTCGTGGCCGTCTCGGACGACGGAGTTCAGGTCATCGCTGCCGACGGCCAAACCGCCGTTGCAAGCACCATGTGCCAGAACGTCGCGCTCGCGGATCCGAATCTCGACTATCGTCCCATGGTCGTGGGAGATTTTCTCCCCGGCGGCGGCGAGGAGATCGCCCTTTCCGGGTTTGGCCACGTGGTTTTTGTCCAGTACGACACTACCTCCCATACCCTGGGATGTTCGCTCTTGGTGATCGGCCAGGGCGTCTCGACGACGTTCGGTTCGTCGCTGGCGGCGGCGGATTTCGACGGCGACGGACAGCTGGACCTGGCGGTGGGCATGCCCCCCGATCACGTCTATGTCTACTTCGGGCCCTTGCGGGGCACCGACGGCAATGCTCTCGAAAAAGTGGCCATCGTCTCCAAGACCGGCACCCATTTCGGCCAACGGATCGCGGCCTACGAAGCGCCTGGGCTGGTGCCATCGCAACTACTCGTGTCCGACCCAACCGCATCCGGTGGCATCAAGCCCGGGGTGGGACGGGCCGGTGGCGGCAAGGTGATGTTGCTCAACGTTCTGCGCGCCGGCGGCCCTGTGCAGTATGTCGAGGATCCCGCGACACCCAATGCCGCCGTCGAAGCGGCTGCGCTTTTTGATTCGAACGGAGACGCGCCCACCGGTGTGCTTGGTCACAATCTGGGCTTCCTGGTGTTCGACAACACTGCCGGCTGCGCGGCCGGTGGTAGCCAAGTTTTGGTGCCGTGGGCGACCTCGGGCAGCAGCGTGTTGGCGTTCTTCGACTATGCAGTCAGGTTGGACGTCGCTTCGACCTTCTCTCCCGATCCGCGCTGTTTCGCGAAGTAGCCGCTTAGCCGCGGACCGTTCGAACCAACAACTCGACGTTTTCAATTGGGGTCTCGGGATAGATACCGTGACCCAGGTTGAAGATGTGGCCCGCGCCTGCGCCCTCCGCGACGACCCTGGCAATCTGTCCGGGCAACCTCTCCTCGGAGCCGAGCAGGAGGGCAGGGTCGAGGTTGCCCTGAACTGCAAAGGTCTCGGCCCCGCCCGAGCGCAGCCGCTGGCGGGCCTCACCGAGAGACAGTCGCCAGTCGACGCTGTACACGTCGGCATCCACCCGGGCGATGCGATCGAGCATGGTGGTCGCGCCGTTGGGGAAATAGATCACGGGCACGCCCGCTGCCTTCACCGCGGCGATCAGGGTGCGAGTGGGACCGCAGATGAACTCGTCCCATTCCTCGGGCGAAGCCACGCCGATCCAAGAATCGAAGATCTGAACTGCCTGCGCTCCTGCCGCTACTTGCGCCAGCAGGTATGCGCGCGTCGCGGCTTCAATGGTGCCGAGAAGGCGATGCGCGGTTTCCGGTTCGCGGTGGAACAGCTTCTTGGTCTCGATGAAGTGCTTGCCGGTCTTGCCCTCGATAGCGTAGGTCGCGGTGGTGAAGGGTGCCCCGGCAAAGCCAATCAGCGGGGTGTCGCCCAAGGCGTTGCGTAGCCGCCGTATGGTTTCGTACACGAACGGCGTGCTTTCCCAGGGGTCGAACACACGCAGGCGCGGCAGGTCGGCGGCGGCGCGAATGGGGGCGGGTAGGCTGGGGCCTTGCTCGGTGAACACAACTTCGAGCCCCATCGCTTCAAGTGGAATGAGCAGGTCGGAGAACAGAATCGCGGCATCGAAGCCGAAGCGGCGAATCGGCTGCATCGTCACCTCCGCCGCGAGGGAGGGTGTCTTGCAGAGCTCAAGGAAGGTAACGTGTCGCCTGATGTCCCGATACTCGGGCAGGTAGCGCCCGGCCTGGCGCATGAGCCACAGGGGTGGGCGAGGGGTTGCTTGTCCACGGCAGGCGGCCAGAAACAGTGACTCCATGGATGCGTTCTACCGCGAAGCGCGTCCGCGTGCGACCGAGCTCCCTTGGAGATCGTCGGCGAGACCTACCCGCCCGCTATCCGTCCGCACACGGAACAACGGTTGTCGCTGCCCACCACGCCGATGCAGCTGTCGTCGCTGCAGAGCCGACGGTTCGGGTCAAAGTCGGACGCGGACGTGTCTGCGCTCCCAGACCCAACGCTTATCGCGTCGGCCTCGTCGTGGAGATCGTCGACCGCCGCCGTGTCACCCGCGGAAAAGCTCGGCACGCCCGCAGGGTCGGCGGCTCCGCACACGGAGCACTTCCCATCGCTGCCGATGATGCCGATGCAACCTCCGTCGGGGCACAGCCGGCGCCGCGGGTCAAAACTGGATTCTTGGTCGATGCTTGCTGCCATCTCGGTAGCCTTCACTCCGTATTTTGCGCCTAACCGGGTGCTTCGCGAAGGGGTAAACCGCCTGTCTAGTCCAGGTCGCCGACGCGGGTCCGCAGGTCGGTGACCATCCCAGCCGGCAAGAGCGGCGCCATCTTCCGCAGGATTTCCCCACGCAGAAGAGTCACATGGTGTGCGATCGCTGAGCTTTCAACCCGCACCACCAGGGTGTTGTCGCGCAGGGCATCCGCACGGCTGTGCTTGCGCAGGAATTCACCGCCTACGTCGGCGTAAATGGAAAACACCTTCTGCTCCCGGCCGCGGCGGTCGCCGCCAATGCTCGCAACGACGGACGACACCACTTCCGAGGCAAGGACGGGCTCGGTCTTGCGGCGGCGAGGACGCGCTGACGATTTCACGGCGGGAACCTATACCCTGGTGTCTACGATTGGCAAGCGCATCCGCCGGCGCTATCGTCGGGCCATGACTATCGAGATTGTCGAAACGGCCGGCGCGCCGAAAGCGATAGGTCCCTATTCTCAAGCCGTGGTCGCCCAGCCCGCGCGCTTGGTGTTCTGCTCGGGGCAAATACCGCTGGATCCGCAGACCGGGCAGTTGACGGGCGGTGGCGACATTCGTCTGGAAGCGCACCAGGTGATGCGCAACCTGGATGCCGTGCTGCACGCGGCGGGGGCGTCCATGTCGTCGGTTCTGAAAACCACCATCTACCTCGTCGACATGGCCGCGTTTGCCGCCGTCAACGAGGTATACGCGAGCTACTTCTCCGCGGGCCCACCCGCCCGGGCCACGGTTCAGGTGGCAGCCTTACCGCGTGGAGCACAGGTCGAGATTGACGCCATCGCAGCGGCAAAATAGGCCAGCGCGATGCATCGCTCGTCGCCGGATCGACTGGCGACTCGGTGACGATGGGGCGGCGGGGCTAGACCGCCTTGGCGACTTTGCCCGAGCGGAGGCAACGCGTACAGACGCGCACGTGCTTGCGCGTCTTGCCGACCACGATGTGCACTCGCTGCAGGTTGGGCCGCTGGAGGCTCTTGGTCTTGATGTTCGAGTGGCTAACTTTGTTGGCCACCTGTCGCTGCTTGCCGCAAATTTCACACTGCGCTGGCATGAGTTCTCCGGAGGGGGCTACCATTAGCACCTGTTGATGCTCTCCGCAAGCGATTCAAAGCTAATTGTCGCCGTGCTCGTCGTGGCGATTGGCGTCCAATGTGGCTGCACGTCGAAAGGCTGCAGGCCCAAAGGCGATGGAGGGCTTGCTCCATCCCGGGTCGATGCCATGCCCCGGTTGCCCGTGGACCTCGACGGTACTGTGATGGACGTGCGCAAGGTTCCGTTGCCTGACGTGCTGGTCATCGCTTGGCCTAAAGGCAAACGGGACGAGGCGATCGCCCAGGCGCGATCCGACGCCGATGGCCATTTCGTCCTACCGCGGCTCAGGCCCGATCGGTGGAAGTTGCTGGTCGAGGCGGGCGGGCTGGGTACGCTGGAAACCGAGCGTCAGGTCCCGGAGGATGGACCCGCGACGCTGATGTTGGAGGGGCAGAGTCGCGAGCTCAGCGGCATCGTTACGGACGCCGCCGGGCGGCCCCAAAGTGGCGCGGATGTGGAGCTGGGCAGCCCGGGGCTTCGATGGACGCGAACCGCCGGCAGCGATGTGAACGGCGTATTCACAGTTCCGGGACTTGGCAGCGGGCGATTCACCTTACGGGCCAGGCAAGGGCAGCGGGTCTCGCAGACGCAGGTTGTGACTTTGGACGACTCGACCCTGCGGCCAACCCATGTTCGCCTGTCCCTCGGGTCGGGCGTGCTGGTGGAAGGACGGGTGACCGACGACAACGGACGGATCTTGGCCGGGGCGACCTTGGACCTCATGACGATGCCATCGGACGACTTGCCGGTGTCCGGGCAGTCCGGCCGCGACGGACGTTTTCGCCTTGGGCCCGTGGCGCCCGGGAAGTACCAGATCCTGGCCCGGCTTGACAACTACGTCGCCCTCGATGCGCCCGAGCCACAGCTTGGCTCGCGTCCATCCGTCCGGTTCGACCTACGGCTGGCCCGGACCGCGAGGGTCGCCGGGCGGGTGGTAGACGAGTCGGGGCGGCCGATGAAGGGCGTGCAGGTATCGGCAATCTCCCTCATCGGCGGTAAGGACGACGTGGTTGTGATTCCTGGCGCCTTGCCACTCGCCGCCGAGGCTGCCGAGCTGCCGACCGGCAACTTGCTTCGCCCCGGCGGGGTCCGGTCGGACGCCACCGACGCCAGAGGTCGGTTTCTCATCACCGGGGTGTCGCCAGGCAGGACCAGAGTCGACATCCGCCACGTGGACAAGCTACCCTTCAGACGGGAGCCGCTCTTGCTCGCGCCCGGTGACGAGCGCGAGATGGGCGATTTGACCCTGCTCGCCGGGGCCACGCTCGCGGGCAGGGCCGTTGCGGACGAAACCGCCGTCGAGGGCGTGCTGGTCGAGGCGCGGCCGGCGGGAAAGCCGTCGCATCCGGCGGTGCGCGCAAGCACGGATGCAAGGGGGGAATTCTTCTTGCGCTTGCCCTCGGGCAAGTATTGGGTCTCGGGGCAGACCGAGACGCTCATCTCACCGCAACCGCTCGAGGTCGCGGTTCGATCCGATGTGGCATCCGACCGCTGCGTTTTGCAGCTTGGTCCAAGGCCGCCGCGGGCAACTAAGGCGGCGAAACCTTGAAGTCGTCGAAGACGGCGAGCACGTCGCCGTAGACCCCGATCCCGGAGCTCCCTGCCGAATTGGGCGGCACTGAGGGAGGATCGTTGACCGCGACGTACAAGGAGCCGTCGAAGTAGCCCTCGACCTCGGCGTTCTGGGAGGCATCGCTTACCACGCGGATTTTTAGTGTATGCCATTCTTGGGGGGCGACGGGGACGACGGCCGTCGCACCCAGTGTCCCGGTGCTCTTGCGCAGGGCAAGCTGGCCGTTGGTTTGTAGCGCGAGCGCATAGAATTGGTCTGAATTCTGGTAGCGCGCGTAGACCAGGACGCGATTCGTGGCTGTTTGACCGAGCGACGTCATCTTCACCTGAACCTCGACGGTCACGTCGTGCCAGGCAGCGCCGGCCAGGTACGCCGTGCTTGCCCCAGCGGTGGTCGGCCCAAAGACCCGGCCGTGGCCGGTGTCCGCGGGATCGGCGGCAACGGTCCAAACGCTTCCCGTGGTGATCCAGAGATCGGACTTGCCCTCGAAATCATCGCAGAAAAGTGATCCCGATCCGTCGGCGCACGAGCCCTTCACCAGGGGGGATTCGGGGGCGTCCAGGGCCAGCACGACTGTTTCGCTGGGCCAAGTGGCGTCGAAGACGCCCCGGTCGGCGGCGACGTCGCTTCCGACCGGAATCGTTGCAACGTCATACGCGTACGCGGCGTCGCGGAGGACGGACGTGAAGGCAGGCGCGTCCTCACTGTTCTGGCCGGCGACGCCGAGGTCACGTCCGCCCGACCCGCCACTGCCGCGGCCAAGAGTCGGAGAACGCGCCACCTGGTCGGCGTCAGTCAACTGGCAGCCCGGCAACAGAACAACCAACAAGCAGGCAGCGGACAACGCCGCCCGGCGCAGGGTTTGCTCGTGATCTCGATCGATGCGCATCACACGGGAAGAACCGCACAAAGTATAGTGGGGCCTTCTCGCAGGTTCAAATTTGCTTGGATCGGCGTCTCGACGCCAGTACCAGCAAAGCAAAAAGGAAACCGGCGGCCGCGATGGGCGCAGTTCGTCCCCTGCTGCTCGGCTTCGGGCCGCGGCTTGAAAGAGTGGAACAGCCGCCGTCCTCAGCCGGAGCCGGGCAGGTGGCGTGCGTATAGGGATAGATGTCGCAGACCCCTTGCTCATCGTCGGGCGCCAGATCGCGCCTCTCGATGTCATTGAGACTCACCGAAGGAAACATGGTCGAGTCGGCGATCGATTGAGGCAAGGCCGAGCCGTAGCAATCGATCGCAGGCTGTCCATTGTTGTCGAGCAGGCGAGGCTCGTTGTCGCTTGCGGTGAAGCAGGAGTGATCGAGCCCGATGACATGACCTAGCTCGTGGGTGAGGGCATTTTGGAAATCGACGGTCGGGGTCGGTCCGGCGGTGAGGTCGGGCAGCGCGACCAAGTCTCCCCAGGCGTAGTCCACGGCGTTAAAGGCGATGTCGGCGTCGAGTAGCTGGCCGGTCTTCTTGTTTTTGAACAGCGTGGTGACCGCAAGCGCCGAGTCCGCGTAGCAGGTCGTGTCGTTGGGATTTGCCGTCGGAGACGAGCTGCTGCACCAGGTCTGGCGGCGGAAGACGATGACATTCTTGTTGTCGTCGGCGACATCCGCCGTCGGCAGCACGTTAGGAATCACCGAGAGGCGAATATCCGAACAAGCGAGGGTCGGTTGACTCCAAACGCTGGCTGCCGTCGTTGCGGCCTGAAGGAACTGGTCGGCGGTTAGAACCGGCGGGATGTCACCCAGAAAGATCTGCATCAGGATGCACGGATTCCTCCACGACACCGCGATGCCGGTGGAGGTGACCTCGCGGACATAGGCCGACGCAGCGCTGGGGACCAGGCTGCCTAGCGCACTCACGAAGAGCACCAGCGGGATTTGCAAACGCGGGGACATCTTCATTTCTCGAGCAAGGCGCGGACCTGAGATCGCAGGTCGTCCAGGGACTCTGGCGCGGACGGCGCCACACCCATAATCTGGCCGCGGCGATCGACGTGGACTGCGGTCGAGTTGTCGGCCGGGGCCGCCAGCCAGCGCTTGCCGGTCGCCTCCCAGCGCAGGTGGCGCTTGCCCTGGCCCATCCCGACGATCCTCGCCTTGTGCAGAAATAGCAGGGCCCGCTCACCGACCGTGAAGGAAGGCATTCCGACCACCGTCATCTCGATCTCCCCGACCGCCCCACCGGGCTGGCGCAAGGCGATCTTGCCGTCGGCCGGTGGCGTGCCCTTCCAGGTTTCATGAACTTGCATGTCGACGGTCGAGAAGATGGTGTGATGGTCCTTGTCCCACTGGCATTCGACCTTGCCCACCTCGGCGACCACGATCTGATCCGCAGTCTCGGTCAATTCCGCCAGATCCATTGCAGGCGTCAAAGACGCCCGCGCGGACGGCGCCACTACAAGCGCCGCAAACGCGGGGACAAGCGAGAACCTCTTCATGTCGATCAGCGTAGCACTAGTTTTGAGCTATAGGGACGGATCACGTCCCAGGTCGCGCAGCTCCAGCTTGCTCGAGTGCGCCGCTGCGAGCTCCTCGGCCGTGAGCCGCCGATGTCGCTTCATCATGCCAAGCAGGTCGTAGAGTCGCTGCTGCCAGCCTTCGTCGACCTGACCGTCGCGGAATCGCCTGGCGAGCACGCGCGGGTTCGGCGTAAGCGCGGCGAGATGGGCAGATTCAAGCGGCGTCAGGTCGCCCACGTCTTTGCCAAAGTACTTGCGAGCCGCTTGCTTGACGCCGCGGATGCCTGGACCGAGCTCGATCACGTTCAGGTAGAGCTCGAGCACGCGGTCCTTGCTGAGCAGCTTCTGCAATCGCCAGGTAAGGACCGCCTCTTCGAGCTTACGGGCCAGCGTGCGGCGATAGGTCAGGAAGAGATTCTTGGCCAGTTGTTGCGTGATGGTGCTTGCGCCGCGATCGAACGAGCGGTTGGCAAGGTCCTGGGCCAATGCGTGTCGGATCATGTCGGTATCGAAGCCGTGGTGGTGATAGAACTTGCTGTCTTCGGAGGTAATGAAGGCTGCCGGCAAGTGGTGGGGCATCTGGGCCAGAGGGACGAAGTCCGAATGGTAGGCGCCGAGAGGTAACTTGATCCCAGGCGGAGGCTGGGCGGTCTTGGGTTTTCGCAGGATGGGGAGGAGATCAGCGAGAGCGCGAGACTCGGTCTTGACCGTGCAGATGGGATTCACGTCGAAATCGAGGCTCAGGTCTTCCCAGGCCGAGGTATCGAAGCCGAGTTGGACCCTAAAGCCGAGGTTTCCTTGTAGATCGAGACCGGCGAGCGCCTGCTGGACCGGCGCCGGCTGCCCCTGCAGTAAGACCGGACAAGAGAGGGGCGCATGCTCAGTCGTGGAAATGGTCAACCTGCCGCGTGGGCTGTGCATGTTCTCGCCGACGCCCTTTACCTTCAGACTGGCGCCGAGTGCCTTCACCATCGCGTCTACGTCCACCCGCGAGGACGGCAGATCGAGCTGACCGCGCAGGCTTAGCGTGCCGGATTGATTGCGCCAAGGGGTGACATCGATGCCCGGGTGCAACAGATCGAACGCGGCGATCTTTCCGTCGAAATCAAAGGTTGCGCGCAGGGCTGGCCTGTCAACGGCCACGTGCGCGTGCAGCGAGCCTGTGGCATTTTCCAGGCCCAGCGTACGGCCACCCGTCAGCCCACCGAGCGCGCGCAGCGGGAGGTCGTGCAGATCGGCGGAAGCCTCAGCGAATCGCCCATTCCACGAGCCCGCCACCACGACCTGCCGAAGCGAGACCTCGTTGCTGTGCAGGTCGAATGTGGACCCCAACGCTGCGATGGTTCCGTCGAGCGAGAGATTGTCCATCAGCGTGCCGCCGCCGGGAACCTCCAGCGCGACGCCGGTGCCGGAAAATACCGATACGCCCCCTCGGGCGAGATCTACCTTGAAGGTCGTGGCGCTCATCGAGGCCACCCCCTCGGCGTCGATGACCAGGTGGTGCAGGGTTGCCTGCACGAGCCCCTTGGCGTCGCGTTCGATTTCGGCCTGGGGCGCGCGCAGAGCGATGTGTGGGCCATGCGTCCGGACCAGGCTGCCGCGCAGGCGAGCGTTGCGGACGACGATTCTGGGCATGTCCGCTCGATCAGCACGCCCGCTCGCTGCCAGCGCCGACTTGCGCGAAGCCGTCGGTCCGCGAAGGTTATCCCCGTCGGCGGTGGCGAGGTAGCCGATGTCGACCCCGTCGACGACGATTTCCGATGGGTTCAGCAATTTCTTGGAGTCCCGCAGGTGCACTGTCATGCGGTCGATGCGAGCGAGATTCTGGGAATCGAAGGGCGGCGAACCGAATATCACGACGTCACGCACTACGAGGTCGAGATGCCAATCTAGGTGGACCGCGCCCACGGTTACCCGATGGCCGGTGAGCGATTCAAGCCGAGCCCGGATCGCGGCAGGCGCCTTCCATTGCCACACCAGGGCAGTCGCGGACGCGACCAAAAGCAGCGCCAGAAGTGCGAACAGACCAAGGGTTCGGCGTCGAAAACGCAAGGGCTCCATCCTAGCGCGGCCTTGCCCGCAAGCGAAGAGGCACAGCGCGGGCTTCGCTCGCAGGAGAGCGACGGCGTATCAGTGCGCCTCGGACATGGCACCCGCGCGGCGGTCGGGGCCCTCGAAGGAGACTTGGGTGACGCGGCGGTTGCTGTGCCGACCATGGGCTCGTAGGCGGGCGCCTTGCAGAGTTTCCTCGATGAAGTCCTGGTACTCGAACCCGGCCTGGCTGGCGATGATGCCCATTGGGCTGGTCGGCAACAGCAGCGGCGCAGTGTCGATGTCGACGATGGTTTCGTTGAGCCGCTCGCTCACCAACATCTCGACGCAGCCTGGGCCTTCGCAGCCGAGCGCATCGTAGGCCTGGGTGGCAAGGCGCAGAACCGAATCGTGGCGTTCGCGCGAGAGCTTGACCGGGGAGCACAGCTCGTGGCCGCGGGCCCCCGCGGAGCGTAGACCGGCCCACGATGCTGCCCTCGGGACCTCGACCATGCCAAGCGCCCCGCCGTCGAGGATTCCGACTGAAATGGGGCGGCCCTGCAGGAAGCGCTCGACCAGGGCCGAATCCTCCAAGCGAAACACGGCTTCCAGGGCGCTTTCCAATTCCATTTCGTCGCGGGCCAAAGTTCCACCCCACAAAAGCGACGCACTGACGGGGCGGACCACAACCGGAAAGCCGAACGAGCCGTGAACGTCCGAGGCGCTGCCGTCATGGTCGCTACGTATGACATAGCCAGGGGCCACCGGGAGATTGAACAGCCGCAGGACATCCTTGGTCTTGGCGCGATTCATGGCCAGACCCGACGCCAGGACGCCAGACCCGGTGTAGGGGATGCCATGCAGCTCTAGTAGGCCCTGCAGGCAACCATCCGCACTGTAGCGCCCGCGCACGGCCAGGAAGGCGACGTCGATCCTGGTCTGGCGGAGGGCCACGTCGATGTCCCGGTCCACGAACATGGAGCAGGCTTCGTGGCCCATGCGTCGCAAAGCTGCGGTGACAGCCTGGCCAGCTCGAATCGAGGTGTCGCGCTCGACTGAAAGACCGCCAAGCAGAACACCAATCTTACGGCTAGAGCTCATGCTCCACGGGTACCGTTCATTCGGGTCAGCGTCAAAAAAAGCATGTATTTGTCGCTTCTGCTGCTGCTTGCCCCACGGAGCCATGGTTTGTGGTAAAGAAACAGGCTCCATGACATTCCTTGAAGCGGCGCTGGAGATCCTGAAGCGCGAGCGGAAGCCCCTGCATTATAAGGAGCTGACCGAAAAAGCTATTGAGCGAAAGCTCCTGACCTTCGTTGGACGCACCCCGGAGGTCACCATGCAAACCCAGCTCACCACCGCGGTGAAGAAGGCTCCGGGTGCGCCCTTCGTTCGGATCAAGCCAGGCATATTCGGCCTTTTGCGCTACCCGGAATACGTTCCGGAGCCGGCGGCGCCCGAGAAGGTTCCTTCGGCCGAGGAGAAGCCAGCGGAGTCGAGCGAGGGCCGCAGCAGCAGTCGGCGGCGACGTCGGGGGGGGCGAGGGCGACGCAAGGATCGGCACGGAAACGACGAGAATCGGCTCGACGCCAGCACCGACGCGCCTGCGCAGGATGGCGCCGCCGCCGGAGCTGCTCATGAGGTGCGCGACGCTGATCAAGCCGCGGCACTGGACGATCAGGACGGCGGCGAGGAGCCCAACGTCGGGTCGCTTTCCGCCGAGGATCGGGCTGCGGCGCTGGCCGAGACCGGCGTGCTTGAAGGTGACCTCGAGGAGGAGGACGGTGAGGCTGGGACGGACGTCGGCGCCACCGAGACGGCCGACGACGATCAAGCCGGAGACGAGGACGACGACGAGGACTCGGATGCCGAAGTTGAGGGCGAGGTGCAGGCTGCGCCACCGTCGTCCGAGCCCGAAGGGATGCCGACGCCAGCTCCCGCGGCGGAGGGAACGCCGGTTCCGACCGCGACCGGATCGGCTGCTCATGGCGGCGGTGCCTCCAGCGATTCGCAGGGGCAGGGTAGCGGTGGCCGTCGGGTCATGTCCCCGGTGGACGCGGCCATCGAGATCTTGCGTGGGCAATCGCCCGGACGAGGTGTCCACGTCAGGCAAATCGCGGACAGCGCGGTTCGGCGGCGACTGATCCACGGCGAACCCAACGAAGCCTGGCGGGTGATGCGAGCAGCCCTTGCGTCGGAGGCGAAGGAGCGCCTGCGGGCAGGCGTTCGGCCGCGCATCAAGTCGGCCGGCAGCGGCCTTTACGCCTTATCGAGGCGGGTGGCTGACGCTGACCTGGAGAAGGCCGAATTCGTGTTTGGCGAAGCCCGCCGCGCTTTGCGCGAGCGAACCCTGGCCGCCGTGGAACAGCGGTTGGGCGACCTGGCGCCGGCCGCTTTCGAGGCGCTGGCGCGTGTGGTTCTGCAACGTGAGGGATTTGGGCCGGCGACCTTCGTGAAGCGGGTCGAAGGCACGATCTATGTCGAGGCGCTACGAGGTCGGGGCTTCCGGCCCTCGAAGTGCTTGATTGCGCTGCGACCCGGGATGGCTGCGGCGGGTCGGCGTGCGCTGGGGGAGCTTCGGGCCGGTATCCGCGCGCGCGGCCAGGACGAGGGGCTCCTCATTCTTTCGGGGCGACTGGCCGACGATGCCATCTCGGAATGGAAGCAGTCCGGACAGCCGGTCGAGGTGGTCGACGGGCCTGGGTTGGCCGAAACCTGCGTGCGACACGGTATCGGCGTCATCAGCGCCCAATTGACGGTCGATCTGATCGACGCCGACTTCTTCGCCGAGCTTTCCGAAGGCTAGCACCTCTCGGCGGATTGGGCGTTTCCGGTGCATTCGGCGGGCACCAGTGGCATCGATTCGGGGTGCGGACCCGGTTCCGGATCGAGCCGCCCGCGCGTGGTGAGCTGGGCGTGGTTGGGGCGAGCGCCTTACGCCGAGGTGCTGGGCCTGCAGGAGCGACTTCGTGACGGCCTTATCCGGGGTGATGACTGCGAGACCCTACTCTTGGTGGAGCATCCAAAGGTCATCACGCTTGGCCGCAACGCCAATCCGGCAAACGTGCTCGCTTCGCCGCAAACACTGGAGCAGGCCGACATCCCCGTGCTGCGCGTCTCTCGCGGTGGCGACGTGACCTTTCACGGCCCTGGTCAACTGATTGGGTACCCAGTGTTTCGACTGCCGAGCGGGGTCCGTGCCCACGTGGTCGCGATGGGCATGGCGATCGTCGCGGTGCTTGCCGAGTTGGGAATATCGGCGCTATGGCGCGACTCGCATCCGGGCGTTTGGCTTGGCGGCGAAAAGATCTGCGCCGTGGGCGTGCACGTCCGTCGGGGCGTGGCCATCCACGGCTTTGCCCTCAACGTGACGGTCGACCTCCACGGCTATTCCGCCATCGTTCCTTGCGGCTTGCGCGAGTTCGGCGTGACGTCGATTGCGAAGGTGTTGGGCTCTGCCCCGAGCATGGACGAGATGGCGGCAAGGACGGCGCGCGCGTTCGAACGAGCTTTTGGAATCGAGCTGCGTTCGCGATCACGATTGCAAATCGCAAACGGGAATCTGTAAGATAGCCTTACTATCGTGAAGGTACGGAGCAGGCCGCGCATCGTCGTCATCTACAATCGCGACTTTGAGGGAGCCGAAGCGGATCCCGAGAACAAGGCGCGAGAGGACGTCAAAGACGTCGCCAACGATATCTTGCGTATCTTGAGCGGAGGCGGATTCGAAACGACTGGCCTCGGCGTCACCAATGACGTCGCCGCGGCCATGGCGACGCTGAACGAGATCAGGCCGAATGCAGTGTTCAACCTTTGCGAATCGATCCACGGGGACAATCGCTTCGAATCGCTGATGCCGCTGCTCATGGACCTGGCCAACATTCCCTACACAGGGTCGTGTCCCTTCGGTTTGTCCCTCGCGCTGCGAAAGGAAGTGGTCAAGGATGTGTTGCGCAGCCGCAACGTTCCGGTTCCACGGGGCAGGCTAATAGGCGCTGTGGAGGAATGTGCGGCCCTAGAGCAGACGTTTCCCTTGATCGTGAAGCCGGCCCGCGAAGACGCTTCGGTTGGGATCAGCAGCGGGTCGGTGGTCTCCGATGTCCCGGCGCTTGAGAAGCGGGTTGCCCACGTGCTTGCGAACTATCGCCAGCCAGCGCTGGTCGAGGAATTCATTGCCGGCAGGGAGATCTACGTTTCGGTGCTCGAACGGATTGACCAAGAGCCGCAGACCTTCCCGTTCTTCGAGATCGATTTCTCGGACATGCCGGACGATCGGCCCAAGATTGTTTCTTTCGAAGGTAAGTGGGTCGAGGATTCGATCGAATACAAGGGCACGCGCCCAGTGCGTTGCGAGAAGCTTGCGCCTGAGTTACGTGCACGGGTGGCCAAGACCGCGCTTGACGCCTTCAGGGCCGTCGGTCTGCGTGACTACGCTCGAATGGATATCCGGCTTTCGCCCGATGGCGTTCCCTACGTCATCGACGTCAATCCCAATTGCGACCTCTCGGACTTGGCGGGCGGCTTTTCCAAGGCGGCGAAGGCAGCCGGCCTGTCGTACCGCGAGCTGATCGTACGCATCATCGGACTCGCGCTGGCCCGACAGCCCAGCGATAGCACCATTGCGACGTTGGCGTCGCCCATCGGTCCCTCTACGACGAATGGGCGTAGAGACGAGGTTCGGGCCAGCGTGGAGGTGCCGAGCCGACGCGGCGGCGCCGGTTCTGCCTAATTCGCGGGCGAAGCGGGTGCAGGCGTGCGCGACAACGCGAGCCATTGGTTGCGTAGGGGCGCGCAGGGAGCGCCCGATGTCCGCGCGGGCATCTTGGCGCTCTGTTTGATTATGGTCGGGCTGCCGTCATGCAAGGGCTGCCGCCCGCGGCACGATGTGAACGAACGTCCGGCGCTCAGCGACGTCGTGGAGGTGCGTGCGGCGGGGGCGCTTGTTGGCGACGTCCGGGTCGCCCTCGACGCGTCAAGCATTGCAGCCCTGTCGAAGTCGGTGCTGGCAACCAGTGGCGTCTTTGCTCCGCCCCCCAGCAAGGCAGGCACCGTGCAGGCAAGCCTCACCCTCGACGTGCTCGGTGAGGGCAGCTCGAAGGAGCCGGAAATCGGGATCAAAGTCCACCTCAAGATCGAGGTGCATCCCGCCGCTCCAGCCACGGCGAGGTACACGGAAGACACTGCGGCGATCGGACAGGTTCCTCTCGACAAGGCATCGTCCGGGGATGTCGGTGTCGCCTTTCAGCGGCTGGCAGAGCGGACCACCAAAGATCTGCTGCTGGCGTACGTGGCGCGCCAGAAGCTCTGGTCATCCGACGAGGACGAGATTGCCAAGACCCTGGCCTCGGAGGACAGCGATCTTCGTCTCGAGGCGATTCGGATTGCCGGGGTCCGCAAGATTAGACGTGTGCTACCGGCCATCCTTCGATTGTTGACGGACGACGACGAGGCCACCAGGGACGCTGCGCTCGGGGCAGTGGTCGGCATGGGGGAAAGGAGCGCCGTCAAGGCGTTGGCCGATTCGCGTCAGATGCGCGACAGCTACGAAATGGGGAAAGTGCTGGACGCCGTTGCCAGCCTCGGGGGCCAGGAGGCCAGGGACTATCTGTCCTTCGTCGCGGAAACCCACGACGATCCCGACATTCGTGCGATGGCAAAGGAAGCCCTTGACCGTCTTAAGAAACGCGAGATCAACCGCGCGCCAACAAGATAGTCTTATTGAAAATAACCGAATAAAATCCTAGTATACCGTTGTTGGATACGGTCAATAAGGTTGGCACATCGGGCATCCGTTCCGCGCAAGTCGAGATCCTTGCAGGACGCTATCGCACGGTTCGTCGCCTGGCACTGGGGGCGAGCGGCGACGTCTTCCTGGTGGAGGACAAGACGAGAAAGACCCGCGCGGTGCTGAAGCTCTTGCCGGCGCGGAGGGCCGCCAGGGAGCTGGGCGCCGAGTTCGCCAGGCTGACCGCGCTTGCTCATCCCAACATCGTTCGCGTGCGCGATGCCGGAATCTTGAGGGATGCCGGGGGGCTTGAACGCGCCTTCCTGGTGATGGACTACGTCCCAGGCAAACCATTGGCGGAGCTCCTCGCGGGCAAGGACGAGCGGAGTCGATTCGCAATCTTTGCGAACGCTGCCGAGGCGCTCGCCGACGCGGTGGCATATCTACATGGGCAGGGGGTACTTCACGGAGACATCAGTCCGGCCAATGTGCGCTGCGACCAGGCGGATAACCCGATCCTCATTGATTTCGGGCTCTCGCTTGCCAGCGAGGGGCCTGCCGCGCTCGCGACGTCTTCGGTATCTGGAACGCTGGGATTCGTCGGCCCGGAAGCCCTGCTCGGAGAAAGAAGACCTTCGGGGGATCTTTTCGCGCTGGGGGCGACTCTCTATCACGCGTGGACCGCTACCGCCCCGTTTGGGGTGGGGTTGGACGCGGTTAAACGCGCTTGGCAGGGACCACCACCCGCACCGTCGACGCTACGGGCGGGGTTGCCCGAAGCGTGGGACCGCGTTCTTTTACGCCTGCTGGCCGCCGGGGTGGAAGGAAGGCCAAGTTCGGCGCGCGAGCTGCTGCAGGAGATGCGAAGGGCAACGCCAGGACGGGAGATTCCAGCGGAGGCGGATCTGGGCGTTCCCCATCCCGCAGGCGATCCCTTGGCGGGGATCCTGGCTGGCCGCTCGGACGAGGCGGCGTGCCTTGCCGGGCATCTTGAGCGGCTGGCCGACGGCGCGGCGACGGCGAGCGTGGTCTGGGTTGCGGGACCGGCAGGCTCGGGCCGTCGTACCCTCATCCGACATGCTCTGCGCGAGGCTCGCCTCGCCATCTTGGCGCAAACCCTGCCGGCGTTCGACATTGAAGAGGGTGAATGTGTCGAGCTCCTTGACCAAAACCAAGCAGCGGTGCCGGCCGCCCCTGTCTCGTCCGAAACGCTCGGGCGCTCGCAGGCCGAGATCGTTGGACTGCTTGCGAGCCTGGAGGCACGAGCCGCGACTCGACCGCTGTGTGTGGCGCTCGTCGGTTCGGCCGAGGACCATGCCTTGGCCGCCGCGTGGGCTGGCAATCCGCCCACCGGGCGTTTGCTGTTTGTGCTTCCCTGCGAACAGCCAGCTTCCCGCTCGGGCTGCGCCGTGATCGAGCTGCGCGGGCTTTCTTCCGAGGCCATCGCCGAGCTGGCCCGACGTGGGGCCGGCGCGGAGCCACCGGTTGATGTCGCCGAGCAGATAGCGTCAGTGTCTGGCGGGCTCGCCGGCGCGGCGGCGCTTCTGGTTCGGGCCTGGATCAAGAATGCCCGCGAAGGGAAGCCTTCTGCGCTTGAGCTGGGTGATTCGGCGCACGACTTGAACAGCCTACTCGACAGGGGTTTCGCGTCATTGGCGCAATCAACCAAGGCGTTCCTGGTGGCGGCTGCTCTGGACGCGGAGCCGACGGGAGACAGGTCGGCGGACGACGAGCGTCAGGCGCGAAGCGCGGGCTGGCTTCTGCCCGATGCGCGCCGGCTCACGAGCCCGGTGCACACCGCCGCAGTTTGGCGTGCGGTTCCCGGCGACGCCCATCTGCGACAAGTCGCTCGGATGGCTGCTGGTCGGCTTCCTCCCGGAGACGGCCGGCTGGCCGAGGCAGAGCTGGCCCTCGGGGAGCGCGACGCCGCCGCAGCGAGCTTCTGGGCGGGGATGCGCCTGGCGCAAGCCAGGAACGCATGGGGGCGAATGGCGCAGCTTGGAATGCGCGCCATCGAGGCGCGGGCCGCGAGTGGAGCTTGTGAGGACAGGCTTGGCCTGGCAGGCGCACTCGGCATCATCGGTCGCTACGACGACGCCATCGCCATTCTTGACGGCTGCGGGCGCGTGGCAGACGCGGACATAGCGGCGAATCTGGTCGAACGGAAGGCATGGCTTCTCGGTCGACAGGGAAAGGCCAACCAAGCAGTGTACCTGGTCGAGAGCGCGCTCGCCGAGCTTCCTCAGCAGACTGACGGGGCACTCTTGCTCAGGGCTCGTCTTGGGCGTCTGCTGGTGGCGCGCGGTCAGTTTGCCGAAGCGCTCGCAGTAGCCTCACCGGCGCTTCAGAAAGATAGCTCGGCGGCCGACCCGGCCCGCGAGGTCGCGGTGCTGGCCCTGGCTTACGAAGGGAAGCTGCGGGAAGCGCGTGAGCTGGTAGCCGACCTCGCTCGCCGTGCGACTGATCCGCTGTCCTGCGCGCGCTTCGCTTCGCTGGACGGATTGGTCAGCCAACTGGCTGGAGAGCCCCTGCAGGCTGCCGAAGCCTATCAGCGGGCGGTGGGCGGCTATGAGCAATCCCGTGATCCGCACGGAGCGGCCGCTGCGACTTTCAACCTGGGCTGCGTTCTCGCGGAGGTAGGAAACTACGCTGCCGCGGTCGAGACCCTGGAGCGTGCGATACGCGACCTCGGGCGCCTGCGGGCGCTTACCGATCACGCGCTGGCGGTGTTCAACGTCGGGCAACTCTTCCTCCAACTCGGCGATCTGGAGGCCGCGAGCCGATCCGTGGTCAGGCTTTCGGAGGCGACCTCCGATTCCGGAGTTGAGGCTTTCAAGGGCTATACCTTCCTGCTTTCTGCCGAGGTGGCCCAAAAGCGTGGGATGCTTCGGGAGTCGGCTGCGAGCTATCGAGAGGCCGCCGAAGTCCTGGCCAAGATGGGGATGCAATCCACGGCCGTCATCGCCGAGCTGGGCCGCGCCGAAGTCCTGGCTGGGCTGGACGAAGTTGGCCAGGCAAAAGAGGCATTGCGATCGGTTGTTGCGCGGACCGCGGGCGAAGCTGCGGCGCCGGACGCCTCCGTGGCCGAGGCAACTGCGATGGCGCGGGCACGGATCGCCCTGGCAGACAAGTCGATCGGCTCGGCCGAGGCGGTCGAGATCGCGGAGAGCCTCACCGCCGGGTGTGAGCGAGCGAAGCGGGTGGGGCGACTGCCCGCCGCCTGGCGACTGGCGGCTCTGGCATCCCAGCTTTTCGCCCGTGTAAACGATGAACGCCAGACGCGCTGTAAGGACTTGGCGACGACCCTATTTGGAGAGGTGGCGATGAAGACCCCGGCAAGGTATGCGTCAGCAATGCAAGCCGACCCCGACGCGAAGGTGATCGCGTTGCGGCCTGAGAGCTCTAACGCGGGCGCCGAGGCCGCCACTCGCATGGCCTTGTTGGAAGGCCGCCTGCGGCGGCTCTTGCGCATCAACAAGCGGCTCAACAGCGAGTTGCGGCTTTCGCGAGTGCTCGAGACCATCATCGACACGGTCATCGAGCTGACCGACGCTGAGCGCGGCTTTCTCCTTCTCAAGGATGGAACGGGCGAGCTGACGGTGAGGGTCGCGCGCAATATCGACCAGACAAGCCTGGAAGGGCCGGCACTTGCGCTGTCTCGATCGATCGCAAGGCAGGCCGCCGAGACAGGGCAGCCCGTGATCGCGGTCGATGCCGCTGGCGATACGCGCTTCAGCGAGCTTCTGTCGGTGAGCGATCTTCACCTGCGTTCGGTCCTGGCGGTGCCGCTGGTGGTGAAGGGCAACGTGGTCGGAACCATCTATGTTGACCATCGCCTGCGCAAGGGCGTATTCGGGGAAGACGAGCTGGCGCTGGTCCTCGACTTTGCAGAGCAGGGCGCGATCGCGATCGAGAACGCTCGCGTGGTTGCGGAGCTGCGCCGGCGCGAGCAGCAAGTCGACTCGCTCAATCGTCGGCTGGAGCACGAGCTGCGGGTCAAAGAGGCTGCGCTAGACGACGCCCGCGTCGAACTGAAAGAAAGCCGACAGGTGGCTGCCCTTCGCTATGACTACAGGCAAATCGTCGGTCAATCGCCCGGCATGCTTGAGGTCTTCCGCCTTCTCGACCGCGTCACGGACACCAACCTGCCCGTGGTGGTGGAAGGCGAAAGCGGAACCGGGAAGGAGCTGGTGGCGCGTGCGATTCACTTCCATGGACCCCGAAAGGATCGAGCGTTCGTGTCGGAGAACTGTGCCGCGATCCCGGAAACCCTGCTTGAATCGACGTTGTTCGGACACGTCCGCGGAGCATTTACCGGCGCGGATCGCGATGCGCGCGGGCTATTCGCGGTGGCCAACGGGGGCACGTTGTTCCTCGACGAGGTTGCGGAGATGTCGCCGGCGATGCAGGGAAAGCTCCTGCGCGTGCTTCAAGATGGTGAGTACCACCGTGTGGGCGGAGAGAAGCCAGAGAAGGCAGACGTTCGTATCGTCGTCGCGACCAACAAGAACCTCACGCAGCTGGTGGAGGAGGGGAAGTTCCGCAAGGATTTGTACTATCGCCTGAGTGTGGTGCGTATCCACCTTCCGCCTCTGCGCGATCGGCGCGAGGACATCCCCCTTTTGCTTCGTCACTTTCTCGACAAGGCTGCGCAGCTCGCCGGCGGTACGCCGAGGCACATCGAGGCCCCTGCCATCGAACGGCTGTGCAACTATGCGTGGCCAGGCAATGTGCGCGAGTTGGAGAACGAGATTGCCAGGGCAGGGGCGTTCGCGAGCGGAAGCATCTCAGTCGCGGATTTGTCGGCGCACATCCAGGCCGGGCAGGACGCCATCGAGAATATTCGCGGAGATTTCGACAACTTGAGATTGCGGCAGCGGGTCGAGCGCTTGGAGAGGCAGCTTATCCGCGAGGCCATGAGCAGGTCTCAGGCAAACCAGACCAAGGCGGCCGTTCTTCTCGGACTTTCGCGATTCGGTTTGCAAAAGAAGCTGCGTCGTTACAGCATCAACCCTTAGCCAACTAGGTTGGCATTGCCTGCATCTTCGTTGACAAGCGAGCTCCTAAGTAGCCGAATCCTCTTGGCGAAAAGTCGGCCCCACAATTGCTTCACCAAAATAGGATCCAGATGAGCCCTCGCAAGAAGAGCACGTTCCCGTGGAAATGGCTTGCCGTCGCTGCGGCGAGCCTTGCCTTTGTCTTCGTTCTCTCGTGCAACAGCCCCTTCATTCCGATTCCTCCGCCGAACCCGAGTTTCTCGCAGGATTCCTCGTCAGGTGATTGGTCAGTTTCCACACCGGCGGATGAGCGAGCTGTTGGCGCCACGTATTTCGTGCTGAACGCAGGCCTTGGCAGTGGGATTATCCAAAGGGCTTCGGCGGATGGCTCTATGTACGCGACCCATCTGCAAGGCCAGACCGGCGACAGCATCTTCATCCACTGGGAGAAGCCTGGAAATGAGCAGAGCTCGACCATTTGCCGGCCGCTAGGCGAGGGCCTAAGCCAGATGGGCTGCCAGTAGTCCGGCAGAGTCGGGCACGCTCGCGGAGCGCCTCATCGGCCGCGCAGACACGCGCTCTCAGGCTGGTGTGCGCGTATCTTCCGCCGGAAGCAAAGACAGGGGCCCGGTATCGTCTGGAATCTCGGGATCGGCCGCATGAAGGGCAAGCCCCGTCCCCGGCATCTT
>Ga0265314_10000074_pt1 | contig 148650 bp, 126 predicted proteins | sample 4126metaG_FD_203106 | JGI IMG/M metagenome (GOLD analysis project Ga0265314, IMG submission 203106) | Rhizosphere microbial communities from Carex aquatilis grown in University of Washington, Seatle, WA, United States - 4-1-26 metaG | ecosystem: Host-associated > Plants > Roots > Rhizosphere... | reverse complement strand
CGTGCGCACCAGCCGCACGACCTCAGCCTTGTACTCTCGTGTAAATGTCCGTCGCCTTCTTCGTCCCATGGATGCCCTCCATCATATCGGAGGCGTCCACGAAACCGGGGCAGGCTCAGCTCTGGTAGCAGACGAGGCATTCGAGAAGATCGCTACCAGCAGCCCAAGATGGTCGAACTCCATTGGCCGATCAACAGGCGGAAGAATATCTGACATTTCCTCTGTAGTCTTGGGGAACCTGCAGCAGACCACGAAGCGCGAGTCTTGTGGCTGCGACGAGGACGCTGCTTCCCATATTGGACATGGACGAGCGGGATTTTGACAAAGGTGGACGAAGCTGTCCGAGTCTTCTAAATCGCCACATTTCCAGACGGCGGTAGAACTTGCGTAAAGGCTGTCTCCGGATGGATATGATGCCCTGAAGACATAGCGCTGGGCGACCGGATCTCTTGCATAGTAGGCTACTGAGGTGGCTTCGAGTTCCCGCGCAAGGGTCGCGACAGACGTGGCGTAGTACGTCATGTGCTCGCTATGAGCAAGACGGAGTAGTTCTGCTATTAGTTCGTGAGGCGCTAGCATTGGGTTGCCTGTGGCTAAGCGTGGCCGTGTGAATTTCGGTTGTAATTCGAGAGTTGGGTGGATAGCCACTTAGCCTGAACGGATCGTCGGGGGCATTGGACCTTTGATTCGGCGATGTGCCGGAATTCGCCAACGTTGGCCCGCAGCGTTGTTGCCAGCAAACGGATGGCGACTTGACCCTGCATCTCGACATCTATGTTCGTTGTGGAGGTTCTTTGCATGTTGTGACTCCATGCCCCGGCGGTGATAGCGGCAACCTGATCGGCTCTTTGCGGCATATAGAGCTATCGAGGAGGATACTCGCTCAGAAGCATCTAAGTGTCCACGGGCTCTGCCCAAGTCGTCGGCAGTAGTCGATTTGCTAGCGAGCTACCATATCGAGGGGCACGTAAAGTCATGATCGAAATGGTCGCATATGGCGTTTCTTTGCTTCACCTACTGCAACCGAGTTCGATCATCCCGATGTCAGCCGTCGGGGAGGCTCCGCGAGCGTCGCCACGGCGGCATGCACCTGTTCGCCGACGAGGTGGACGTAGTGGCGGGTGACCGCCAGCAGCGCATAGAGGGAGGCACATCCTGGGCATGGAGCGCAATCTACCGCATCTCTGCCCACAGCCGCCCCACATACCCTCGAGCCACTGGGAAGCGAGTTACCTCTGTCGCTGAGCGTTGTCCAGAATGTTCGCCGTCTCCGAACCTCGGCCCGTGGCACTCCCTTTCCTGCCGAGTACCCTCCTCCATGCCCAACCCAGAAGACGTTGGTCAGGCCTGCGGTCTCTGTATCTAGGACCCTTGAACCAGTCCCGCACGCCTTGCGCCTTCTCATCAATCATGACCTTCACCTCCTCGAAAAGCGCGAAGAGTCCAAGCGGGATGAGTGCAATCGCCACGGTGTAGCCGGCCGTATTCCATTTTAGACGGGTCAACACGAAGATAATCAGGACGGCTCGAATGACACCGCTCCTGATTTTGGCGACCAAGGATCCTGGCCCGATCCACGGACGCGAAACCGCAACCAGCCCGCCTGTACAAGCGACTGGCGCAAGAGCTGAGAGCCAATTCCCCCAGTAGTACAGTGCCCCCGCCATATAGCCGATGGTCGACGACGCGTTAAAGAACATATCGAAAATCGCGTCGTATTGTTTGCCCCACGAACTCTCGCCATTGTAGCGCCTAGCGACCCAACCGTCGAAAACATCGGTGAAGAGTCCGGTCGCATATAGGCCGAGACCTAACGTAAATCGACCCTGGAGGAACGCCCAAGCTACAAGGGCGCCGAGGGGCATCCGTACGGCCGTGAACACGCAAGCCACTACCGCGGCCGGGCGCGACCATTCCTCAGGTAGCCTTGCTGAGACATCCAGCCGATTACCATCCTCGCTGCTCGTAAGGGCAAACACCCTTGTTCGGCACACCCCTGGCACCACCTTCACGTCGAGAGATGACCCGAACAGGGAGGCGTGTGTGCCGGCTTCCTCGACGAAGTTCTGGGTGGCCACCATGGTGCACCCATCCGCGTCGATGATTGCGCGGCACACCCGGACACCGTCACCCTTGACCGTTACGGCGTTCCATTTCACCGAGGACACATCAAGTGACACCGAGGCCACAACCAACTTCCGGAGGTTTTGCGCGACAGCGAGGGCGGTTGTCACCCCCTCGAACAGGCACAGCCATTCGCCGTTACGCCTTTCCATGTGGAGCACGCCCCGCGCGCGCTCGAGCAGGTGGGTTAGCGCTTCCTGTTCGGCGTTGCGGACAGCTCGGGCGAAGAGAATGGAGGCGGTCAGATCCTTCCATTGATATAGACCAGTAAAGAAGATGGCCAAGAGCCGGCGGAGCTCTCTTGACTCGACGGCCAAGATGGACTTGGTCGGTTGGTAACTGGCATGCTGATGTTCCGAGAGGTCTGCCAGGAATGCATCCACCGTGAGAATTGGCACGCCATCTGTCGAACCGCAGGCTACCAGACGCGTAGCGTCAGTCCGGGCACACAAAAAGAGAATGGAATCAGGGCTGGAAGCCTTGAACTTCTCGAATTTCCTTACGAGCTTTTCGTCGGCATCGCCGCCACCAACGGGCAACAGGAGCGCGGAGCCGCTGTCGTCGATATCTAGTTGGCCGGTGGCCCAGACAACAAATCGTCCTGGTTCGCGTTCCAGCGGACAGGTGACGCCATCGGGAACATATTGTGCAACCATCGCAAGCAACCCGGCGAGTTGCGCTGATTTACCAGCAAACTGTCGCTCGAATTGCGGCATGAGGGAATGGATCGACCATTGATCTCCTGCCTCAAGGTCAATCGGGCAGGCAAGGATGCCTACGGTTGCTCTCACTTCATCGAGTCCGGTTGCTTTGATCTCTTCTTCGCGAAGGTTCAGATGCTTGTTCTGTCCCACTTGGCTGCGGCACTTGATTTCTATCGGCGTAACTTCATCGCCAACAACATTGGGAAAAACGAATTTCACTGTTCACCCGTGGGGACCACGACAGCTCTTACGTGCCAAGGTGTATTAGTCGGCGAGAACCCGAGAGCTTGAGCATCAAATACGTGTCTTTGTGGGCAATCTTCAGCGACCAAAGCAAGTGCGTGGAGGGCGCCGTCTTCCGTCTCAATTCCGACTGCAATCGCGCTATCTTTGGTTACCGTAACCTTGGAAACGTGTATCGAAATCCTCTGTGCGGTCCACTCCACGGTCATATGAACGACGAGACCCTCGGCCAGTTCAAAGACCCCACCATCCTTGAGAGATGGGGTACTGGAAGTGGTCGGAACGCCGGCATTCTGAAGGGAAATAGCGGCAAAGGAGGATGCCACCTCGTGATAGAGCCCACGAATCTGATCATAGATGCCTTGCCACCAGGAGGCGGAAGCATCTTCGGGCGCTCGTACACCCAGCACCTCTCTCGCGAGTCTGTTGGCCGCCAGCGTGTCTTCCTCGATCAGCACACGAAGTCTTTCTAGTTCCTCCGGCCCGTAGTCATCAAGGGTTCGCAAGAATTCGCTCCAGTCTTCCCTCTAGCAATCTCCATTTGTCTGGTTGGTCTTGGGAGAGAACCAACCTTGGGTTCCAGTGTTGCAGCGTGGACCGCCAGTTGTTGACATATTGAAAGAGGTGAACGCCAATGGTCATGAGCGGGGACTTGCCATCGCCAGTTTCTATGGGCACCCAGAGAGCCTCCTGCTCCTTTTCCGAATGGCCAGGTTTGTACGCGATAACCTGCAGAAGAACGCAGCCAGTGGTTCCGTACATGAGAGCCGGTGCGGAGACGATTACTGCGGGAAAAGACTTCCCGTTGGCATTGACTCGCACTAGTTCTGATCGATCGAAACTGCAATCGCCTCGCGCGTAGTCTCGGTGCCAGTCGGCGGAACACAACCCGAGCACCTCCTTGGTCGCCCCCATGACCTTCCCGCGAAGCTTTGGATCGTTCAACTCGCCCTTGCGCTCGACGAGTTCGCTTTTGTGGAAGACCCACATCGTGTCTCCGACCCAAACGGTCTTCTTGCCATGTTGCAATTCCGTTGAGAACTTGAACGTCTTTCGCTGTGTGGTGCTCAAGAGCATGACGGACGCACCGGCTGCACCAAGCTTGTCGCTGGAGATGTTCAGCCAATAGTGAAGCCTTAGCCTCTTGAGGAGATGGTCCGCCCAGCCTGCGAGCGGAAACGGGGCTTTCTGGGTCGGCGAGTATTCTCGAATGATCTTCCCGTTATGCGTAACCGTGGCAATTTTGCTGAAGCTGCCGTTGGGGCCGTCTATCGCCAGGGGGAGCTTCTCATTGCGCGCGCTCCACCAATCCCAAGCCGACGCAATTTTCGTTGGCGTATCGGCCATGGGTCAAGCCTCCGTGGTAGACGTAAAAGCACCCCACCTTTTCGTAGGCGGGGTGCTCGTTGGACATTGGCCGGTTAGGATTGCCGGCGCTTTCTTGCGGATGGAGGGCTGGATGGCACTCGAGCTCCGAGGACATCTCTCGCAAGCGAAATGGCTTCGATCGTGTCTCGTTCGGTCTCGGACATGGTACCTGTCGCCTGAGCCTTGATGCGCTTGGGTCCTCGTACTGGGATCTTGGGCCTTGCGGCACTCTTCTTCGTCATTGAATGGAACTCCTTTGCGTCTGAGCGCATCAGGAGCCTGGAACGCGCTCATCGACGGCGCGTTGGTTGATGGGATTGTGCTCCTCGAACTGCCTGTAGTGCCGAGCGGCGACGTAGGCGGCGTCCAGTTCCAAGGGCTCAAGCCCCGCAAGCAGTTCGACGAGTTGTAAGAACTCATGCTCATTCAGTGCCCTCCGGCGGGAGGATCCTAGACCCCGGCCGGGAGTTTGGTCAACGGCGGCTGGAAGCTCACCCGAACTTGATACTCTAGCACAGATAGCGCTTCGTGTCAAGCGGCGACCTTTCGTCTTTGTCGACATGTCTTCTCTCTCTGTTCAGCGACCAATTCGCGCAATTCTTGGCGAAGGTCGTGCATGCGTTTGCGAACGGTACCGGCTTTGATTCCATCCCTTGCCGAAATCTCCTCGGCTCCGATTCCGTCGAGGAGATCCTGGAAGAGCCTGGCTTTGGCGTGAGGCAGCCTCGAAACATGGCGAGCGATCCTTTCCAGAATTTCTCGTTTTTGGGCCAGCGCCTCAGGCGAATCTGAGGAAGACGGAACATCGAAATCCCTGTCATCACCATCGCTTCGAGGGGGTCTGATTCTCGGGAAATACCTTCTCGCCTCCTTCTTGGCCATTTTGCGGGTGGTGCGGCGGTGGGTGCGCGCGAACCAATGTTCGACGGCATCTCCCCAGACCTTTGCCCTTTTGACGGCCTCGAAGAACTGTCGCTTGAGCCGGTCGATGATGTCTTCGATGAAGGCGCCATCCTGGATGAGGCCCGAGCGAGCCTCTTCGCAAGGTAGCGGTGCGTGAAGAACTTGATAGACCGTGCGCGGGTAGAGCTTGCGGGAGATCGATTCCCAGAAGATCTCTGCGTCGGTCAGAGATAGCGGGTCGTGCGTTTCCATCGGTCTGTCTCCTGTCGTGAAGTGGTTTCCGAACTGGGCCGCTTCTCAACGCGTATGCGTTGCTTCACGAAGGTCGGTTCCGATGGGTTCCGAGCCGCTATTCAGTTGTTGACCGAAAGTGTAGGCGCGACTCCAAGGCAGATCAAGATGGTTCGTCAAGCCGGTGCCTGCTCGCGCCTCCGGTTCTAGTGCCTCATCGGTGCGCTCCTTTCTTGCCTCCGTAAAGCCCACGCACGCGCTGACCGTTACCAATATTTTTCGATTCCCTTCTTTGAGCCCGCCTGGCCACGGCGCCTTGGCACCGCGGCCGAGAAAGGCAACGCCGAGGATTTCTGACAGAAGGGGTTCCTCGTAACGGTCGGCGGCACAGGGTCTTAGAGACGGCATGAGCAACGAAAACCATGTTCCAAAGGTAGAAATCGCAACCCCAGCCAAGGCGCAGGACGAAGCCAGGCGTCCTCGACGCCCCATCGTCGAGGTGGTTCCGGAGGAAGACGGCGAACGTCTTGCGCTCGAAAGTGGCGTGACTGAGCCGCTCCCTGAGCATCTGGAAATCATCAACAGAAGCTCTGGCGCTCTTGGCGACGAAGAGTGGGAACGACGCTGGGACCCCGAACACAAGCCCAGTGACGCCCTGCTGGCCCAGGAGCACGAAGCGAATCTGCAGAGGCGCGCCGAGTTCGAGAAACAGATCAGGCAACGACGGGCAGAGCACCGCGAATCGGAAGATGCCCTGGCCGCCGTTCCGGCCGGTGGACCGAAGCCGTTAGTCCACTGGCTTTTCCAACTGGTAGTGACCGCGATCATCGCCATATCGATCGCACCCACTCTGCGAGAAGACCTCTTCGCCCCAATCGAAGACAACTTCTGGGGCTGGGTTGCTGCGCTCTCCGTGGGCGCCGCCCTGGCACTCACCGTCGTCACGGTTGCCTTGTGGGCGCACCGCAAGCCGAACGACCTGCCGCCGCTCATGCGCCGGATGGGCCTCTTCGCCGGATTGCTCATGGTTGTGGGTTGCGTGCTCTTGAGGCTCCGCTCCATGGAGAGCGCTGGCGACGCGCTTTGGGCACTGGCGCTCATGGCCATCGAACTGGCAGCCGTGCTCTTCGTTGAGTTTCAAGCTGCCAACCTTGAAGGCGCCCTCAAGGAATGGGAGACGTGCAAGAGCGTCGAGGACGGAAAGGCCCGCCTTCGCGACGCTGCCCTTGCCGAACTCGAACGCCAAGTGGCTCTTTCCGATGACGTGCAACGAAAGCTCGACGAGCACATCCGCGACATCGCCGACAGACAGCCCCGCTTCGCCTCGCGCGAGGAAACGATCGCTGCGATCACCAACCGGAAGCTGAACGGCTACCACATCGGAATCGCGAAGAATCGTGGCTTCCTCCTCGGCACCGTTCGGAGGTCGAGATGAAAACTTTCGTCCCCGTCGCCGTAGTGGTTGTCGTCGTCGTTGCCCTCGCGGGCGTAGCCGTCTATCGGGCCAAACAGCCGTCGGCCAAGGAAACAGCATCGCACGCGGTCATCATCCGCGACCGTTCGGACTCGACCACCGCCGGCTGCGCCGCCATCGGCGGCCTGGCCAGGGAATACTTGCAAACGGGATACGCCGACCGCTTCTCATCAATCATCGCATTCGCAACCGGGGATGCGCGCTCGAACGACGAGCCAGTCGAGTTGGCACGCCTCACCGGCATTCGGAAAGAGAGCGTGAAGGACGTACACAAGGCCAGAGATCGTCGAGATGACGCCTTGGTCGAGGAACTTGTCGGACGCTGCGAGGAGCTAGGAAACACTGATCGTTCTCCGATCTACCTCGCGCTCCGCCGGGGCCTCGAAGAACTCCTCGTACTTGGCTGCCACGAGGGCACGAACTGTGCCGTCTACCTCCAGTCCGACATGGCCGAGAACGGCGAGTCCGGTTTGCGAAAGGCCCTATTGGGTACCAGGGATGCCGCTCTGCCCACGCCCATCGACAACCGGGGTATTCGGGTTCACGTCTGCGGCATCGCAGAGACCTCGGGACCGACCGACGGCAAGGGCAAGGTCGTAAGCGAACGGAAGGCCCGCGGCGCCAAGCGTGCCGATATCACGCCAAGCGTCTGGCGTCGTATCTTCACCGCCCCCAACCTCGTCACCTTCGAGCCTCATTGCCCAAAGGCCGAGTCCAATACCGACGGCGACCATTCATCGAAGAGCGTGGTGACGAGGTAGCCCGTGCTCGCCATCCTGCTGATGCTCGCGGGCGTAGCGCTGATCTTCGGCGCAAAGGATTCCGCTGGCAAAATCGTGAAGGTTGTTCTCGGCATAGTCCTGGCCCTCGCCGCCTTGCCTTGTCTTCTCAAGTCTTGCTCGTGCTTGATAACAGAAGGGGAAAGCGAAATCCCTGGCTCGCTTGCCCACGGGCTTCTGGCCATCGTTCTCCTCGCGGCGTTGGCCATCATTGGCCTCATCGCTTGGCGCCGAAGGGCCGAACGCGCGCGTGCCCACGAGATATGGGCAAAACGAAACGGAGCGCCGCGGGCACGGGCTTTGCCAGCGCCGCCACATCCTTAGAAACGCCGACGGGTTTGGGCATGGGGTCGCGGGTAACGGGGCGGAAACGGAACGTATGGAGGAAGTCAGGAGGTAATGACCATGATGCCCTGTAAGTTCTGCAACGTGAGTCCCGACGCCCGTGGGCTCAAGCAGGTTGGAAAGACCCGCAACATTGGCACGCAGTTCGCCCGTCGGTACCGCTGCCAAGACTGCAATGCCGCGATGATCTGGAGTGGGGATCTTCTGGATGAGGTGAGTTTCAGCGAACGTTGGTTCCCGCCTGGAACCTTCCATGTTCCCGCTCGCGAACGAGGGCGAATTCGGCTCAGATCGAATTCACGCGACCTGGCCGAGCGAGGGAATTGCATCGACTCCTCGTCTGCCCTACCGAGACCCATGTCTGGCACCACTTCTTCATCTCCACCAGCCTCCTCCCAACGGACCGCGTGACTCGACGAAACCTTGCCCTTGAGCATCGGCGACTCGCCGAGCTCTCAGCCCTCATGAAACCAGGCATCGCCATACGTGTCCCTGGCAGATAGTCGCCTATCCGCGTTCTCTAAATAGCTTGCACTCGCCCTGGATCAAATTGGGGTGGGAGGTGCGACTTGGATTGCTCGGACTTGGCCCTTCGATCCCATCGCCGATAAGGACACCATCCGAGGCGGCGCCGGAAACCTGAATTCGGTGATCCGCTTGGCCCTCAATCTGGAATGGATCAGGCAGTACAGCGGTCTCCGATCGCGCTGAGCGCGATCGGCATATATGGTTATGGCGAAGGAAATCAGCGACCTCGATAGAAATGGCGTCGCGACTCGCACGATCGTTGTCGCCCCGCACTTTTCAGAGTTCATCTCCACCTATGTCTAGGCTTTGTAAGCGCCGGGGTGGGATGCGGCGGATGCCCACTCTCTCGTCACTTTGCCCCGGTGAACGCCTTGGCAAATGGAGCGATGGAGTCGAGCAGCTCAAGGCCAGCCCATCCAGCGATAAACGCCGCGACGGGGACCGAAAGTAGGTTGTTCTTGATGACCTGTGGAAAGAACGTGAGGTCGCTCTGGACTACGCCGATCACGAAGACAAGCACGGCAAGCGCGCCCAAGACTACCCCCACGAGGAGCCGGAGGTACCAGACCCCTTGCGAGCGGAGGTAGCGCATGAACCCACCGAGGACCCCACCAAGAAGCGCAAGAAGGAGACAGGGGAGGTAGGTGATGGTTACCTGATGCTCGAACGAGCGATAGCCATCGGTGGAAGCCAGAATTGAGGCCGTTCCCCAAAAGGTCTTCGGAACGAATGAGGTTGTGACCTGGAGGGCACCGGCCGACATGTGGACCTGCCGGGGATCAAGGCGTCCTGACGTGTCCTCAGCGGTAAAGGCGAGATCGCGATCGCTGGGATTGACTATGGTCGCGCCGTCTCTTGCGATGAACTCGACGGAGAACTCGGCGACCTCGACAAAAGACATGCGGGTGGGACCCTTCAGCCTCAATCCAAGGGGTGGTCTCACGAACTTCACCTGCACGGCCTTCGTGTCTGCGCGGACGAGCGACTCGGGAAAAGCCTGAATATTCACGGTTCCTACGACCGGCGCTGGTGAGGTCCACAGTGCCTGGACCTGAAACGTTCCGGCCCGAATGGTGAGGGGCTGTTCCGAAATGGTGCCTCCCTCCCAATGGAGCCATACCCGAATGTCACGAGGGGTGGGCGAGCCATCGTCAGAGTCGTAGAAGAGGTCGATTTTCGCGGCATCATTGCCATCTGCCGCCACGCCCTCGGGCCCGCGGCCGGACACGGTCATGATGAGCTGCGGAAGCGGTGGGGTCGGCGGCGTCGGAGGTGTGCCCGGATTTGCCGGCCGAGAAGGCGAGGCCGGAGGCGGTTGGCAGCGCCCGGCGAAAATCGGCCTCCAAATGCCGCCAGTTCGGCCTGAGACGTGTGCCTTCTCTTGCTTCTTCTTGGATTTGCCTTCCTGCTTCTGTGGGGAAGTGGCCTGATTTGCCTTTTCAGGTTGGTCTGCCTTCTTGGGGTGCACCAGGAACGCCGCAAGGCCCCAAAGCAGATCCTTGTCTTTGGACCCGGCCTTTGCCTGAAGTACCCCAAACAAGGTCGGCTTCCACGAGACTTGCGCCGAGGTGCTTCCCGCCTTCACAACAGTCTCCAGCTTTTCAAGAGGCTGATCTGGGGACTTTGCACGAGCAATCTCGATCACAATGCGCGTATCCTCCGGAGCGGGTGACGGCTTGCTCGTCGAGTCCTGGAGCGTGACCTCGAAAGACACGGACTCTTGGTCCCCACCGGCGCTCGTCTTCGCGTTGACATCGATCTTCGTAGGACCGTCGGCCCTGTCGGTTGACTCTGTCCTTGGGGGCATCTTGGCCTTCGCTTGCTGGCTGAACAGGATAGCCGCGAGCCCTAACCCGATTGCTATCGACCCCTTTGATCGCAGCGACATTCGGTCCTCCCTACAGCTTCAAGGCGGCGTTCAACAGTCCGGCCAGGCGGGCGCCCGCGAGTGCGACCCGCTCGTCGGCCAGGGCCTTGCCCTTTTGCAGGTAGTCGGGCGTAAGGGCAAACGCCTGTGAGCCGACACCGATCGGAGTCACATAGACATCAGCCTTTGCCTCTTCGAAACTCTCCTGAACCCAGGCGCCTTCGTCCTGAATCGCAACCAGTTTCGGATCCGCGGGCTTGAGCACACTTGCTGCGGCGATTGCTTCAGCCGGCGTCGCGGTCTTGCCGGGGAAGTCGTCCCAAACAGCGTGCAGCTTCTCCCCGCAGTTCTGAGCCTCGCAGACCTTCACGTTGTTGCCGCCGCTGTCGCCGTGGGGATCGACCTTGTCAAAGCGTGACGTACAGTGGAGAGGTTGGTGAACGTCGCCCACGAGGTGAAGGAGCCAGACGAGGTCGTACGACTTGATTGCCTTCGTGACCTTCTTGTCCTTTGAGGCTAGGGCGGCGCGGAAGGTCGCGATCTCGACCTTGGCGTTGACCGGATCCTCGGGCTGCGTGGCCGTTCCATCGGGCGAAAAGGGGATGTCGATGTAGTGCCAATATTTGTGCATGAGGTGATCGGGATAGCCGATGTTCTGCTTCGACTCGGGCGCTCCCGATGAGTGGTCACCGTCATCGGTATAGGTGTTGTGCTGGGTCTTGATGTAGTCCGGCCAGGTAGCCGCCGTGATGAATGCGATCTTCGGGGCATCCTTTTTCGACGCGCTCTTCACCCAATCGTTATAATTAGGGTTCTCTCTCAAGAGCGCTGCGACCTTCGTCTTGACCGCGGGCTTGAGCTGGTCGAAGGCGACCGCCGCGACCTGCATATGGCCCGGTCCGGCCCAGCCGAAGGCAGTACCGGAATGGAGAGAAATGCCGCCCAGAAGAACCAAGGCGACCAGTACGTTCGTCCGAATCTCTCGGCCTCGCTGCTCACGATGAACGGGTGAATCGGTGCGGGACTCCGTGACCTTTGCCATCTCCGACCTCCAAGAAAGGGGATGCGGCGGAGCATATCTGATTTCCAGAAAATGAAAATGAATGGACGCTTAGCGGCGAGTCGCGAGAGGGCCGGTGGTGCCCGACGTTGGCGTGGTATAGGTCTTGCTCAATGTCGGGCAGCGGATTCCAAAGGACAGCAGCCCTGGCGCCTTACTAAGCTTGTCCTATGTCTTGGGGACGCCGGCTTCTTCCACTTCCTGTCACCCGAGGTTCGTGAGATTCTTCGCCCATGAGAACAATCCGCCGCTACGCCAATCGGAAGCTGTACGACACCCAAGACAGTCACTACGTCACGCTGACCGATCTCGCCAAGCTGATCCGCGACGGTGTGGAAATCCGTGTTACCAGCAAGGAGACAGGTAGAGATCTCACGGCCGCGACGATGGCTCAAATCATCTTCGAGGAGACCAAGGGCGGACAAGCGCTGCCGGTGCCGAGCCTCCGAAGGATCGTCGTCTCCGGGCTGCCGGTCGCTTAGACCGGTTGGCCGTCGCATGAACGGTTCGCTGTCGCGCGGACGAAGCCAACTGAGCCCCTGGAGCGTACGGCAGAAGCAGTGTTCAGCCCTGTGCCGCCTATCATCGAGCTGTCGAAGCCGCTCCTAGCCAATGTCGCCCGCCCCATCGGACTCGCCCCATTTCTCCCGAGCCTTGGCCCTGTCGAAGATCCTTTCGCTCGTGCTTTTCGGAGGTGGCATCGGAGTGGCTTTTGCACTCATCGCGAGCCCGCTGATCCCATCGCCATGGGACGACCTCGTCTGTCCCCTGGTCGGTGCGACGGCGGCCCTGCTCGCCTGGAAATTCCGTGCCTATGTATTCCGCACTCTGGATGCAGGCAAGCCGCGCTTCCCGTAGCCCCTACTTCCTTCGCCGCTGGCGCAGGCTCATGACCCAAGACCAGAACCGCCAGTACACGAGCCCCATCACCGGCACGGACGAAAAGAAGACGACCGTTTTGGCCGCCTTCGGTACGTAGTAGGCGATCAGCAGGGCGGCCAGATAGGCGTACGTCACGGTCACGGCTGCGCGGGCGCCCAGCTTGGTCAGCCGAATTGATCGGCCGTACATCGGTTCCTGCTCAGCCATTGGTGGACCACGATTAGCACGAGACCCGCACCGGCCGCACGGCAGAGACTCTTCGCATTACACAATTCGCCCCATCGCGCCTATTCGGGTGTATAGTGCGCGTCGCCTCGATCCGGAAGCTCTCGGAGGTTGTTCGAGGACGGTCGAAATACCGGAGTGCTACCATGAGACACCTCATCAGGACCGCCACCAGAGAACGGCGACCGGGCCCAATGCAGCTAAGAAGGGCCGCAATTCCATGAACCTCCTCATTCCCACGGTAGCGAGTCGCGAACTGTCCGAGCGCTCGGACAGTTCGTCCCGAACTCTGCCAAGAAGGAGCCCATCGGCGAGGCCGGCATCTCTGATCGGCAGGGCCGAAGGGGTAGTCAAAGCAGATCTCATGGGAGGTGACGCTGAACTCGTCGAGGAGGCCGCGGCATGGATTCGTGGGAAGGTTGCCGAGACTCTCAAGCGCGGCGCCGAGGAGATCGGAGGATACCTGCTCGACAGGTTCTTCCACGGCGATGTGGAGGTGGTGAAATCGAGAAACCCTCACAAGAATGCCTCCTTCCGTGCTTTGGTCGAGAAGTGCGGCACGTCCGACCTACCCGTTTCCAAGACCTGGCTGAACAACGCGGTCGGTATCGCCACCATGGTCCGGCAGCTGCCCCAGACCGCCACGGCGTTCAAGCAACTTCCACCGTCATTCCAGGAGACGTTGCTGCCGCTGGGGGACCCAACGAAGGTCGAGAAGGTGGCAAGGCAAGCGGTCACGAAGGAGCTGTCCTTCCGCGACCTCCGCGACGTCGTCGCTGAAGAGCGCGCGAAGATCCCGAAGGATGATTCGAAAGGACGACCACGAACGCCGGTGATCGTGAAGACACTGAACCGTTCATTGCGGGTCCTGACCTTGGAAGGGGGCAAGCGATCCTTCACGAAGGCCGACGTCGAAGAACTGGATGAGGAGCAGAAGAAGAATGCCCGGGAATCTGTCGAGTTCCTTATGGAGAAGCTGAAGGACTTGGTCGCCAAGCTAAAGAAGGCGTGACGATGGAACCGATCTCAGCGAAGTGCGGGTCAGGGATCCCGACAAGCGCGGCGGTAACATCACAGAGGTGCTGGCTTTCAGTGCCGCCTGGAACCTTTGAAAACTGCACTATCGTCCCACTCAGAGGGACAGTTTCGCGTTAGGTCGAGCATGATGCCTACTGCCCGGGATCGGCGATGCAAAGGCAGGGGTGATGACACCCCTTCCCGCTGCATGGTTGCCGAGGCGTCAGGTAAGCCGATCCGAGTTCTTCTGGTCGAAGACGACTCCTGTGCCGCGGCTGCCATAGAGCACGACTTCAGTCGCAGCGCCCTCAGCGTGACAGTGGCACGCACGCTGGCGGATGCGAGAGCGTCGCTGCTCCACAGCACACATCCCTTCGACGTGGTGATTCTTGAGCTTCGTCTTCCAGACGGCCGCGGAGAATCTCTCTTGCCCGACATCGAAGCCTGCTCACGTCAACCCGCCGTGATCATCTACAGCTCATTTCTCTCCGAACTACGGGCTGACGCATTGGAATATCGCCCAGTCGCCGTTGCGAAACCAGTGAGTACGGCTCTGCTCTTGCGGACGGTGAGGACCGTGGTGCACGGGTATGCCCGGTCGGTCATCGAGCGCTTCGTCAGGCGTTTCAGCCTGAGCAAGCGCGAGACGGAAGCTATCGTTCTGGTAACCCAGGGCCTCAAGGCGAAAGAAATCGCGGCACGCATGATCTGCAGCGAGAAGACAGTTTACGCTCATCTTACTCGAGCATGTGAGAAGGCGGGCTGCCGCGACTATCACGAGGTCGTTGGTAGGCTGTTCGCATTCACTTGCCAGGCTTTGGGACACACCCCGCCCGATCACGCGGCCTTCACTGGTCCTGTCCATCCATCGTCCATGCGACGGTGACCGCGCCAAGAGTCCCGATAGTCCAGAAGAGATTTCACGGCGTCCGCCGACAATTAGGCACGCTGTGGTCCCGCAGTTTGTAGGCGTCATCGATCCTCTCATCTGACACGACAAGATGTAGAAACTTTCTAGGTTTTCAAGCGGTCTACCCTATCCGATGGTGGGGCAATGAGGAAAGCGCGGGCCTCGAGTTTCGCTGTTGAGAAAAAGAGCGGGCACTCTGGTGGGCTTGCTACTTGGGGGCGGCTAGCGCGCGCAGCACCGAACGCACTCCTCACAGCGTGCGGGCCAACCTCAGCCAGGAGAAGGCCATGAAGACCTTCGTGCCGTTGCCTACGCTCACGTCGCACAGCCAAGTCTACATTGCGAAGGCCGAAGACCGGAACGTCTTCGCGGCCTACGTGCGCGGCATCAACGGCGAGTTGGCGGTCAAGATCGGTTCGGGCGCCTGGAGCCCGGAAGGCAGCAAGCGGAACCCGGCAAATACTAAGCTGCTCTCAAGTGGCGAAGACTACGCAGTCTGGGGTGACGGAGGCAGGTGGTAGTGAGCCCAGATAGCTACACCCCACGAGAGTTCGAATCGAATGGCCCGAGACCGAGATGTCGCAGAAGGGTACCGAGACTGTCTCCAGTGGTGCCGGAGCGGTTTACGTTCACAGCAAAAGGAGGCTTCATGTTCACATCCCGCTTTGTACTGTCCAGTGCTTCCGTCCTGCTTGTTTCATTTCTTGCGCGCGCGTCATACGGCCAGGATCTTGCGCCCGTGAAGGATTGCTTCCGGTCTCAGGATGACAAAATGCCCCTCCATCAGCGGCTAAAGAAGCAGGCAGAGATCTGCAGAGCCGCATCGAAGGCTCTACGAGAGCAGGCGGCAAGTCTGCGCAAGGAGGCGGCAGGCATGGGCGAACCAGCGACAAGGACCGGGTCAAGCACTGCAAGCGAGGCAAGGGTAGCCGCGACCGCGGTGACGGTAGATGAGTCTGAAAAAGTGAAAGCTGCAGCCCTCGCCGACTCAATCGATAATGCGGCAGCAGCGACGGACAGCCAAGCCAAGCAAGTTGAGGACCAGAATCCATACCTTCCCCTTGGAAACTGGTCGCTATCCTACACGGCTTTTGTAGGTCTCCTTCGGGTGACCTTAAAATCAAAGCCGGGCACCGCTGACACCTTCGAACCCCTTTCAGGCGCTGGCATGGGCCTCAAGTTCAGCTACAACGGCCTCGACAACGACGGCAAACGAATGGAGCTTTTTGGAGCAGGCGCCGGATTCTATTTTGAACCCAAGATAAAGGTCTCCGGACAGGACGCTACGGCTCAAGCGCTCTCAGCGATAGTTATTGCCTCCGGTCTATCCAAGTTCTACGTGGGCATGACATACAAATTCATTTCCAATGAGTCTGCATTTTCGCGCGGCAATGGCGCGGAGAATATCGGGTTTGTGTTTGGCGGAGGGTTTGACGGAACTATGCTCTAACGCGTGGGGCAGCACCAGTTCCCTCGGGGGGGTGATTTCAGCATGAGGTAGTTTGCGGCAAGATTCGGAGAGAATGGGACAACGGTAGGGACCTACCCTGATCCACTCGTACACCTGGCTCAGACGCTTGAGGCAACAGTCGAAACTTCAAATGGAGGACACAATGGCTAAGCTAGTCGTTTCATCCCAAGAAGGCGATTCTGAACCAAGTCCGGTCAGGATCTGTTTCGAGCGAATCATTCCAGACGACCTCGATGCTGGGAGGCCAGCACGCAGGGCGTTTCGCCAGTACTTGGAAAGCTCGGCTAGAAAAGCCTTGAGCGCCGCCGACCAAGTTCTCGTCGCGCGAATGGCGGTGGTGAACACGAAGAAATGGCCGACGAACACCATCTTGAAGTGCAAATTTCTGGACGGCTCTCCGAAGATGAGGAAGAAGGTCGAGACCGTTGCACACAAGTGGGAGCAATACGAGAATGTGAAGTTCAAGTTCGTATCCGCGGGAGCAGCAGAAATTCGCATCTCTTTCCGGGCAGACCCAGGATCATGGTCGGCGGTTGGGCAGGATGCGCTCAACTCCTCGTACTTTCCACTCCATCAACCGACGATGAACTACGGTTGGCTCCGCGACGGTACTGATGGCCAAGAGTATTCCCGCGTGGTTCTGCATGAGTTTGGGCACGCTTTGGGCTGCATTCATGAGCACCAGAGTCCAAGTTTCGACCGTGTATGGAATGAGAAGGCCGTCTTGGCTAATTTTCAAGGACCTCCCAACTATTGGACCCCTGACCAGATCCGCACCAATGTGCTTGAGAAGTATTCGCCCGACGGAATCACGGCCTCACAATTCGATCCCAAATCGATCATGCTCTACGCGTTCGATGGACGTCTCTTTTCGGACGGAAAAGGGCCGACGAATACCAACGCCGAACTGTCGCCCACCGACATTAAGATGATTAGGCAGATGTATGAGAAGTGATGACGCTTGCCCCCAAGCGACGAACAGCTCCGCGCCGGATCCCACGCTCCGCTCTCGACCATCCCGTGCTGGCCAAGAAATCATTGCCTCGATTCTTGCGCGAAATCTCGAGGATCGGCAGCGAGGGTGGAGTTTAGATTCCGACGGTGTCTACGGCCCGGCTTCGCGAACCGTCTGCACGTCGCTTCAGCGGCAAGAAAGACTCAACACCGATGGAATCGTCGGACCAAAGACTTGGGAGATCACTTTTGCCGGCTGAGTGGTACTCGCAAAACTTCAAGAAGTATTGATGCACATCTCTGGCCCATCACACGCGAGGTAGCCATGAATATCCTGAAACAAATATGGAAGCACCACTCCTCGACGAGACCATCTCTGACCGGGTGGCTGACCGCCCTGACATTCTTCGGAAGTTTGGTCTTCTTCGACGCCACCGCTGAAGGGCAGCCAGCGCCACAAGAAATGCGCCTGCACCTAATCGATGTTGGCCAGGGCGAAGCCATCTTGCTCGAGTTCCCATGTGCCGCCGCACTCATCGACACTGGCGGTGAATCGAACTCGGAGTTCGACAGCACTGAGGCGCTGATGAGCTACCTAGACGGATTCTTTGAGCGCCGCGTCGACTTGAAGAATCGCCTCGACCTTCTCGTGCTCAGCCACCCCCATATCGACCACACACGAGGTGCGAAGCAGGTACTCGCGGCGTACAAGCCAAAGAATGTGGTCACCAACGGCCAGACCGCGGGCTCTGGCAAGGTGGGACAGGTTGCTGCGCAACAGTACGCTTCAGACACCGAGGCGACGCCCTCAAAAGCCGACGACGTCGGTTTCGAAGCAGTGGTAGTCGAAGACCTACCTCAAGGGCGCGGCATCACCGACAGGGTAATAGATCCAATCAAGTGCGCCTCAGTCGACCCCAAGCTGCAGGCGCTCTGGGGTGCTCACCGCCAGAATCCTGGCTGGAAGCAGGCTGTGTTCGACGACGCCAACAATCACTCGGTGGTTTTGCGGTTAGACTTCGGCAGCGCATCGTTTCTCTTCAGCGGGGATCTTGAGAAAGAAGCGATATCGGACATGGTCAGCCGGTACAAGGGGACATCCCTGTTGGACGTGGATGTCTACAAGGTTGGACATCACGGGTCCGACAACGCCACTACCTCCGAGTTCCTGCAGGCGATCACTCCCAAGATGGCGGTCATCTCGATGGGACCCAAGGATCGAGAGACTCAGTGGACAGCCTGGGCGTACGGCCATCCCAGGAAATCAATCATCGATCTACTGCTGGCGAGCGTGTCAGGCGCCAGAGCGGAAGCAACCTTTTCGGACGCCACGGCGGTGAAGACATTTGTGCCCGTGGTGATCAAGAAGGCCGTCTACGCCACGGGTTGGGACGGCACGGTTGTGCTCCAGGCCAAAACGGACGGAACCGTCAATGTGATGGGCACCGCAACAGCGCCCGCTACCAAGCTCGTAAACATCAATACTGCCAATGCAACCGAACTGGCCGAGCTGCCAACTCTTGGGCCGAAGCGTGCAACAGCGATCGTGACGTACAGGACGAAGAAGAGGCCGTTCAAGACTGTCGACGAGCTGACAAAGGTGCCTGGGATCGGTTCGGCCACGTTAAACGCAGTACGAGACCTGGTAACGGTTGGCGACTAGTCTACTGAGGAGGTTAGCCATGTTCCGCGCGTCAATATCGCTGCGCAGTCCTCTCATCGCGAGGCTTGTGCTGATGTGTGCATTTGTTGCTCTCGCGTGGACTTACTATCGGTCCCGCGCGCCGATCGACTATCAGGTAACCGTTGTAGGCGCCCCCTTTTCCATCGGTGCCGGAAACGTTACCACGGTTACCGCCACGCCGGTCGGCCGCGATGGCCAGGTTGTCCCCAATGTCGAACCTACAGACCTGAGTCCCGAACCTTATACCGCTGACGATGGCAAGACCGCTTTCCGCGTACGTCTGAGGTTCGACGGATGCCAGCGCGTCCTCTTCACCGCAGGAGGCGTTCCGTCGCAAATCTACGTTCGGGCGTTGCCCGCAAGCACGTTGGCGCTTGCCATGCTCCTTCTATCGGTCATCGCCGTCTTTGTTCCCTACGCATTGTCAGGGACTGCCGCGAGCGGTGCCAAGGGGGCCTGGTATCAGCTCCTCTCCGAGCCCAAGGGCGGATACAGCTTGTCGCGAGTCCAGCTCTTCGTCTGGTTCCTACCGGCGGCCATTCTATATGGTGCCCTTTCGTTCACGCAGCAGGGATTCGCCGAGATCAACGCCCAGATATCGCTGCTACTGGGCCTCAGTGGCGCCACGACACTTCTTGGCACGGCCACCAGTCCTTCAGCGGCAACGTCATCAAAGGAGAATGAGGCACCGGATCTGCGCGACATGGTCCAAGACTGGAACGAACACGGGGATGTGTCTCGCTATCAATACCTTCTGTTGTCCGTTGTCGGCGTCTTGGTGATGATCGCCGCGTTCTGGCGGCGAATCGAGATGCCGACGGTCCCTTCCCAGTTTCTCTACCTGGTCGCCGGCAGCCAGGGGACCTACCTCATGACCAAGGCGATCAAGGGCGGCAAGACGGCCTCGACATCAGAAACCGAGGCACCGGTCGACCCGGCAACACAGGCGCCAGCTGACTCCTAGAGAGCTCCGTGAGTTGAGAGGGAAATCATGAAGATCGAAAAGTTTCGTCTCGTGAACGACGTGCCGGGTGAACCGCCTGTCACGTTCAAGGAAAGCCCCAATCACGGTGGATCCTTCCAGCCGCGTTTCCTGGTCATGCACTACACGGCCGGGCACACCGCTCAATCATCCGCGGATTGGCTTTGCAATCCGGCGGCGAAGGCATCGGCACACGTCATCATCGGCAAGGATGGAAGCGTCATTCAATTGGTGCCCTTTAACATCGTTGCATGGCACGCAGGAATCAGCTCCTGGAGGGATGGCCAAACCGAGCTGCGGGGTATGAACAAGTACGCCGTCGGAATCGAACTCGACAATCCGGGCCGCCTCGTTCGCGCCGGCACCGGTTGGCGCTCGTTGTCGTTGGGAATCAGTTACCCGGACGATGAAGGCATAGAGGCAACGCACAAGAACGAGACCCAGCCATCGGGCTGGCATATCTACCCTCAAGCACAGTTGGAGACCGCGGTCGCCGTCGCGTCGTTGCTTTTCGAGACCTACAGGCTGGAGGACGTGATTGGACACGACGACATCGCGCCTATGCGAAAGTCGGATCCCGGGCCGGCGTTTCCCATGGCATACTTCCGCGCGCGGCTTCTTGGCCGCGCCGAGGACGGCCCGGAAGCTCCTCCGAAATTCACTACTCTCACGGCGCTCAACATCCGCTCCGGACCCGGCGTGCAATATTCAACCGTCCTTGCACAACCGTTGCCCAAGGGAACCCAGGTCGCCGGTGTCGCCACCGAGGACGGTTGGCGCCAGGTGGACGTCATCGACACCAACAGCGGCATCACGGAGATTCACGGCTGGGTGAATGGCCGGTATCTGAAGTCCGCGAACTAAACCCGATTCGATCCCACCATGGCCGGCGACGCGAGAGTGACAGCGAGTACGGCGAGCGCGGCGCGCACGATGGAGCTTGCCTTGGAAGATGCGGACGCTGGGTCGTCGTGGTCGGATTGGCATCACTCATGCGGCTGCCTTGGAGAGGGCCGGCGTACCGGCGGGTACAGTGCCCAGGTTGTTAAGGATGACTCGCGCGACCTAGCCGGCCTCTGCATCCCACAATCAGGTCCCCCAATGTGGCGGGCGGAGAGGTCTCGGTGTGCCATCAGGGCTGCTGTTCGACTGTTCGCCGCTGCGGTCGCGCTAGCGTTTGACCATGAAGCACCGAAGTCCTTCTCCGCAGCTCTAGGAGGGAGCGCATGCACACGCGGTTGCCATTTCCAACAACGACGTCGTTCAGCGCACCCCACGGCGGCGGCGGGTGGCCGCGCCCTGCGTGGGTTCGAGCGTGACCATCGGGAGGTAAACCAATGAATTATATCCAAGTGCGAAGGTCCGTTGCGTGGTTCGTCGTAGGCTCGCTTTTCGCTGTCTCGTCCAGGGCAGAAGTCAAGAGGGCTAGCTTTTCGACCGGTAGCCAATACCTGCGCATCGAGGTTCTCGACGAGGACCTGATGCATTTCGAATACGCGGCTGGTACGGCACCGACCGGTGCAATCTACACCTCGCCGATGATCCTAAAGACCGACTATACCGGGCCGACCGCCTACAGTGAGTCTGGCAGCGTAGTGGAAACGGGCGAGCTTCGCGCGACCGTGGATCAGCGGAGTCTATGCGTGGCGCTCTTCGACAAACAGCGCCGGGTTTCGCTCAGTACAATCTGTCCGGCTGACTTGAATCGCGACTGGAAGGGCTTGAACATCGCCAAGGGGCAAGCGACCGCCGCGTACGGCCTTGGGCAGCAGTTCAAGCTGACCAATTCCGCCGACGGCGATTGGCTGATGAATGGTGTGCGTGAAGAGCAGCCCGCCGGCCAAGCGCAAACCCACGGCAACGGATTCGTTCCTGTGAAGCCCGCCGGCATGGTCGGCAACATCCAGATGCCGATTCTCTATGTGGTTGGCGGTGCGGGTTTTGGCTATGCGCTGATGCTCGACAACGTCTACAAGCAGCGCTGGGACTTTTCGAACGACCCGTGGCAGGCAAGGATGTGGGGCGACCAGGTTCGATTCTACGTGATGACCGGGCCCGACCTGCCGGATCTCCGGCGCGACTTCCTGGAATTGGTGGGGACGCCTCCGGTGCCGCCGCGCAAGGCGTTCGGGCTGTGGGTCTCCGAGTTCGGCTACAAGAACTGGCAACAGATCGACGGGCTGCGTTTGGGGCTTCGCCGCGATGGCTTCCCAGTGGACGGCTTCGTGCTCGATCTGCAGTGGTTCGGCGGCGTGAAGGCCAACGACCCCGCGAGCGCCATGGGCAGGCTCGACTGGCAGCGAGATGATGTCGGCGGCATCCACTTCGACGATCCCGACGGGCACATCGCCAGCCTGGCCAAGGACAACGTCGGGCTGGTTGCCATCGAAGAGTCGTATGTCAGTCAGAACACCGATACCTATGCCAAGATGACCGGCGTCGGTCGCTTGCTGGCCTATCAGCGCGTGAGCGGACGGTGCGATCCTAGTCAGCAATCACCCACGACCCTCAGTGACTGGTTTGGCGAGGGGGGGATGATCGATTGGTCCAATCCCGACGCGGGCGCCTGGGTGCACGAGAATCGTCGGCGGCCGAACCTGATCGCCAAGGGCATCCTCGGCCATTGGACCGATCTGGGCGAGCCTGAGAAATACGATCCGAATGCCTGCTACCACGGCGTGGAGAGCACCCCCGCCGGGCTCAAGAATCAGCATGGCGACATCCACAACCTCTACGCCCTCTTGTGGAACAAGTCGATCTACGATAGCTTTGTGCGGAACGCTTCTGGCGCGGGCCAGCGACCGCTGGTTCTTTCCCGCTCCGGTGCCGCTGGTTCCGACCGTTTCGGCGTCGCCATGTGGTCGGGGGACATCGGCTCGAACCTCGTACTTCTGGCGGATCACCTCAACGCCCAGATGCACATGTCGTTTTCCGGCATCGACTACTACGGCGCCGACATCGGCGGCTTCCGCCGCGAAGGCATCCCCTACAACGAGAACCACTCAGGCAACTTGCAGTACGAGAAAGAGCTGTACACGATCTGGTTGGCCAACGGTGCTTGGTTCGACGTGCCTATCCGACCGCACACCGACAACAGCTTCCAGCAGAACAAACGCTATGAAACCGCGCCGGACCTAGTGGGTGACATGCGCTCGAACCGCGAGAACCTGAGGCAGCGCTACGAGCTTATGCCCTACTACTATTCGCTGGCCCATCGGGCGTTCCTGGCCGCGGAGCCGCTGATTCCTCCCTTAGCCTTTTACTACCAGAACGATCCCAACGTGCGCGGAGTTGGCCACGAGAAGCTCATCGGCAAGGATCTTCTGGTCGCCATCGTGGCCAGCCACGGGGAATACGCCCGCAAGGTGTACCTCCCCCAGGGGCGCTGGGCCAATTACCACACGCGCGATTGGTTCACCAGCGACGGCATCTGGATCGACGGAGTCCCGACCTACGTCGACGGCGTGTTCCGTCTACCGGCCTTTGCCAAGGCTGGGGCTATCCTGCCCATGATGTACGTCGACGAGCAGACCAAGGATGTTTTCGGGCACCGGCAGGACGGAACCTCGCACGACGAACTCGTGGTCCAAGTCTATCCGGATTCGCGGGCCAGCAGCTTCACCCTCTACGAGGACGACGGGACCACCGTGACCTTCACTGCGAACGGACGCCCCAGCTACGCTACGCGCACCACAGCGATGACCCAGCAGCAGACCAGCGCCACGTCGGTCAACGTAACGATCGCAGCCGCAAAGGGAACCTACACCGGTGCTTCGGCCCGTCGAGACAACATCCTCAGGGTGGTGACTGACAATGCGAGCGCGAGCGGAGTAACGCTCAACAAGAGCCGCTTGCCCCAGCTCACGACCGCTGCTGCCTTTGCGAAAGCGCGCAGTGGGTGGTTCAACGCCGGGCGGAATCTGGTACTGGTGAAATCCGGGCCGGTCAGCGTCGGGATGATGAAGGCCTTTACCATCGCACTCAAGCCGACCGCTCCGACCGTAACTCTGAACCTAGTTTGCGATAGGGGATGGACGGCTCCGGGCGACGCCCTGTACGCAGTGGGCAACGTTGCGGCCCTTGGAAGCTGGGATCCGGCGAAGGGGCGCGCTCTTTCCCCGAGCGTCTACTACGAGTACATCTACAACCCACCGCCGAACCACAACGGCCCGGGACCCAAAACGCCGAAATGGACCGGCATCGCGGCTGAGCTGCCACCCGGCGCCCAGCTCGAATGGAAATGTGTGAAGAAACTCTCGTCGGGCCAGTTCCTATGGAGCACTGCCCCCAACACCTCGTTCAAGCTACCGGCCTCTGGCTTCGCGGGGACGAGTGTCATGTCGTTCTAATTGGAGCGAATCCTCGGCCAGTGCGGAGCTGCGTGTGGTCCCGCTTGACGAACAACACACAGTCGCCATCGTACGGGCCGGCGCCGAGCCGCAAGGCTTCGGCGAGCAATCCATCAAATCGTTTCCGAAAATCGACCCGATGTCGCGCCAAGAAGACAGGAAGGTAGTGACCTAACGACGCTTGAGTTCATCATCGTGGTAATCGCGTCCCCAGCGAAATCGCCATCTACCACGTGACTATCACCTCGCCCGCCGCTCCGCAGCCGCCTGAGCAGGCACTCAGCGGGCACGCGCCATAGGTGTTACCTCCGCCCCCGCCTCCGCCGCCGGGGAATACACCGTCTGTTCCCGACAGACAGGTGCAGTTGGCGCTCCCGATCCCATAGCCGCCGCCCTCTCCGCCGGCTGGCCCGGCGGCGTGGCCGCCAATGCCGCCGTCGTTGTTCGAGGCGCTGCCCGAGCCGCCCGCGGCTCCTGCCAGATCGGCGAGATTGCCGCCGATATCGCCGAGGGTGCCGTAGGTGAAGCCGCCCTCACCTTGTGCAAAACAGCCGGCGTAGCCTGCGTCCTCACCGCCGGAGGCAGCGCTCGTCACCAGAAGCGAGCCGAAGCCGCTGATGTTTCCGTCGGCGGCCCACCACTGGGTACTCGACTGGCCGCAGGACATGGCCGCGACGACGACTGGTATGGTGGCGCCTGGCGCCACGGTGAACTTGCCCTTCAAGTAATTACCACCGGACCCACCACCACCTCCGCCGGTCGAGTAGCCAGAGCAACTGCTGGCGAAGTTGTGGCCCAGGCCTCCGGCGCCACCCCCTGCATAGGCCTCCACGATGACGCTCGTGACGCAGGCCGGGACGACGAAGATGTCGTTGCTCGCAAACGTCAGTGTTCCGTGTGTCGGCGTGCAGGTTGGAGTGAATGTATCGCCATCGGCGTCCACTTGGCCATCGAAAGGCGGCGAGTCGTTAGCCCCTGCTTCCGCCCAAGGGTGCGTGTCCGGGCTATCTGGCGTGGAAACAGGGCCGTCGGATCCTGCAGGCACATCGACGACAACAGATGGAAGATCGCTGGTGGTATCTGAGTTGCCAAGTCCAGCCTCCCGTAGCCCAGAATCGGAACCCAACGGAACAGAGCTGCCGCTACAAGCCGCGGAGAAAACGCCGAGCGAGAAGATGGTGCCGAGGCGGATCCACAAACTCGACATCATCGACGAACTCCAGTGATAGCCATACCCGCTGTATATTCGAAATGCTGCACTTTGATCAAACGCTTCTGTCCCGCCTGCGGCGGCGCTACCTCCGTAGTGCCACCCGGAGCCTGCTCATGTCCTCAGGCGTGAAGATTCTCAGCTGCGGCCGAGGCAGCCGCCCCCAAGCGCCTCGGGGAAGGGAAGACGAAACCCCTACCCACGTCTTCGTCCGCCTGCCGTTTCGGTCGGGGTTCGTCATCCCGAAGAAACCCGAGCACGCACTTGAATCGTTCCTGGCCGAGCCTCGGCGTCGGCTCGGCTCCGAGCAACGGTCCTTTCAAAGATATTGCCCTCGATCGGATCCAGCGCCTACCTCAGACGACCGGTTTCTTGGGGCTGGCATCCTGGGCGGTATAGCTCAAGATGGGACGTGTGGAAGTGGAACACCGTCCCGTACACGCTAGTCACGTTCGGGCTGGCTCCGCTGATGATTTGATGATTGCGTTGCCATTCATCATGGCACGGGCAACAGAAAATGATCGAGATCGTTTGGCTCGACAGGCAAACTGGAGGAATAGGAGATGTTGTTCAGCTCACTCTTGGACACAGGAAGCAAGCGCGGTGTGGATCTTGAGCTCGCCCGCGCGCTGCTTCAGGTTCTGACGCTCTCCGCGAATGGAGCCGAGCTTACAGCGCTGCACGCGATAAACTCGTCATTGATCCTCGATGTTTGTGCCCCCGATTCAGCGTTCCGGGCATTGGTCGAGAAAGGCGCCATTCGTTTCCGGAGGCGATATGACGGGATGGTGCCAATACAACTACTTGAACATATGCTTTCCGCCTCCAGCTATGTGTTTCTGGGGGCATGGCCTGAGCTAATCGACCAGACTGATCAAAGACACGCGGCGGCCGCCTTGCTACGCAAGGAAACTCCCTCCACCGGAGATGTGGGCATTGATGCGCGAATGGACCGAGTACGTTCATTGCTCGGGTCTATCGAGGTGGCAGATCGTCGCTTCGGGCCTGCGCCGACAGAGGTGCCGTATCGAATGCCATACCAGACGCTATTCGAAGAAAGGATCCAGCGCGCCTTTCAGAACGAACCCGGTCCAGTGTCGATTTTCTTGAACGAGTTCGTTAGCAACGGCTATGGCCACAGAACCCGCACCGATCTCTATCGGGAGATTCGCCAGCGCGCCCCGGACGCCGCGACTCAGACAGGCGCAACGGAATTCGCCGATGCAATATCCAACGTGCTCGTCGCCCAATCACTGGAAGCGCCTCTCCATACTGGGTGCACGAATGTTCTCACACGCTTTGCTCACACCGGCGTTACCTCGCATGGAAGCATCGTTGCGCTTGGGCTGGATGACATAGCGGATGTGCGAAGACTGAACCTCAGCTGGCGGAATATTTTGGCAGTCGCGCCAGTCGCTCAAAGACCGCTTGGTCCAGCGGAGATCGACGTCGCGATCGAACAGCTCTCCGGGATATATGCAAGGCGGGCGGTTCTGATGTCCGCCGGCATGGAGCAAGCGGGTGAGGAGGCTGTATCAATCTTGATAGAGCCTACGACGGAATTCTTCAAGTCCCCGAAATTCCTTGGGCGAGCAGCGGGAGTTGCTGCGGGGATCCCTTTTGCCTTCGCTGGACCCCTCGCGGGTGTCCTATTTGCGATCATCGGGTCAGTGTTGGGTGGAATTCTCGGGAAGAGTTTTGAGCGGTCCTTCGAGGCCCGACGAGTCAAAAAGGCCCACAAGATCCTTTCCAGCTTCATGGACAAGCTCCCGGGCTGAGCTTGCACGACGGCTACGAAGGGACCCGAATTTCTACATGCCAGCCTCGCCCTTCCCCGTGTCTAACGAGTTCAAGATAGCCGCTGCGAATCCAAGGTCGCCTTCAACCGCGCCAGGTCCCTCTTCTTGAACACCCTCACCATTATTCCCCCGATTCCTTTCCGCCTCTGGGCCTTCGGCACCTTTCCGGTCACCTCCAACCGCCAGTAGACCTTCGCGGCGATGCCTAGCTCTCTGCAGACATCGCCGAGAAACATGTAGCCCTTCTTCCTGAACCGCTCGTACACCCTCCGGAGCGGTGTCGAGTGGTGGCCCTGGATGTACTTCGGGATACCGTGGGTCCGGTGGTGAGGCCGGAGCCTGATCTGCTCACCGCACCCGCAAGCGCACATCGGAGCGGTGGGCTGAAGTCGGTAGGTCCACTGGGATCCTGTCTCGGCTCGTGAGGCACGAAGCCCAATGATTCCCATGAGCTTCGGCCTCGGCGGTGACGCGACGCCGTGGGGGCCTATGTCCTCCAGTAAAGGAAAGACCATGCTAGCTCGACGGCTCCCGGGTCTGCTACCGCCGCTGACCTTCGACGAGTCGCTGGAAACCACCATGGTGTACTCGGTGGCTGGGATGCTGGCGGGCCGGTCGCTGGTCACCGAGCGCCCGTTCCGCGCGCCCCACCACACGGTCAGCGTGGCGGGGCTGGCGGGCGGCGGTCCCGCGGTGCGACCGGGCGAAATCTCGCTCGCCCACAATGGGGTTCTGTTCTTGGACGAGCTGCTCGAATTCGGCCGGCCGGTCTTGGAGGCCCTCCGTCAGCCACTGGAAGAGCGTGCTATCGCAGTGGTGCGGGCCCGGCGCACAGTAGTATTTCCGGCCGACTTCATGCTGGTGGCGGCGCTCAATCCTTGCCCGTGCGGTCACCATGGCAATCGTCTGCGCACGTGCACCTGCTCGCAGCTCGCGATCAACGCCTACCGGGCGAAGCTGTCAGGGCCGCTCCTCGATCGCATCGACATGCACGTGGAGGTCCCGGCGTTGAGCTACCGCGAGTTGGTGGCGAAGGATTCGGGCGAGTCGACCCGGGCGGTGCGCGAGCGTGTCGAGAGGGCGCGCCAGACGCAGAAGAAGCGCGGCCCGCGCTGCAATGCCAGGTTGACGACCAGTGAGCTCGGCAGCGTCGCCGTGCTGGACGGCGACGGACACCGTCTGCTGGAGCGCGCGGTGGAACGGCTGGCACTGTCGGCGCGAGCCATCGAGCGCGTGCGCAGGCTCGCGCGAACCATTGCCGACATGGAGGGCAGCGCCTGCGTGCGGGGGCAACATGTGGCCGAGGCTTTGCAGTACCGGTCGTTGGATAGAGAGGCTACTTAGATGTTCACCACAGAGGACACAGAGGACACAGAGGTCGGAGGGGAAGGGTTGAATCGCATCTCGGAGGCGGTAATCGGGAGTGCGATCGTCGTCCATCGGTTTCTGGGTCCCGGACTACTGGAGTCGGCTTACGCGGTCTGCCTCGCCCACGAGCTGGTGTCGCGAGGACATCGGGTTGAGCGTCAGCGAAGCATTCCGGTCGTTTATCGAGGCCTGCGCCTCGATTGTGGCTATCGGTTGGATCTGGTCGTCGACGAGACATTGATCGTTGAGGTCAAGGCGGTTGACCGGCTGGTCGCCCTCCACGGCGCTCAGCTCCTCTCTTACCTGAAGCTCTCGGGGCTCCCGCTTGGTCTCCTCATCAACTTCAACGTCGGCCTGCTCAAGCAAGGCATCCGTCGTCTGAGACCTCCTCCATCCGTCTCTGTGTCCTCTGTGTCCTCTGTGGTTCAAACAACAAACGAAGGAGAATAGCCAATGTCCACGATCAAAGAGAAACTGAAAGCAGTCGCCAGTGCCCTCGCCGCCATTGAGAAACAATTCGGCAAAGGCGCCATTATGTCCCTCGGCGGTGAAGCCGAGGACATCGCCGTGATCCCCACTGGCTCCGTCGGCCTCGACCTCGCGCTCGGCGTAGGCGGCCTGCCGCGCGGGCGCGTGGTCGAGATCTTCGGCCCCGAGTCCTCGGGCAAGACCACCATGACCTTGCACGCCATCGCGCAGGCGCAGAAGGCCGGCGGCGTGTGCGCCTTCATCGACGCCGAGCACGCGCTGGATGTCACCTACGCGCGCAAGCTTGGCGTTCGCGTGGAGGATCTCTTGGTCTCGCAGCCCGACCACGGCGAGCAGGCGCTGGAAATTGCCGACAAGCTGGTGGGAACCGGCGCGGTCGACCTGATTGTCATCGACTCCGTGGCGGCCCTAGTGCCCAAGGCCGAAATCGAAGGTGAAATGGGCGATTCGCACATGGGCCTGCAAGCACGCCTCATGAGCCAAGCCCTGCGCAAGCTCACCGCGGCCACCAGCCGCAACAATACCTGTGTTATCTTCATCAACCAGCTTCGACAAAAGATTGGCGTAGTCTACGGCAATCCCGAAACCACCACGGGCGGCAACGCATTGAAGTTCTACGCCAGCGTGCGCCTGGACATCCGCAAGATCGGCGTGGTCAAAAACGGCGAGCAGCCGGTGGGTAACAAGACCCGCGTGAAAGTGGTGAAGAACAAGGTCGCCCCGCCCTTCCGCGAGTGCGAGTTTGAGATCCTCTACGGATCTGGCGTGAGCGCAGCCGGCGAGATTGTCGACTTGGCCAGCGAAGCCGGCCTCATCGAAAAGTCCGGCGCCTACTACGCCTGGAACGGCGAACGCATCGCCCAGGGGCGCGATAAGGCCTGCCAGTACCTCGTCGAGCATCCCGAGCTCGCCGCCGAGCTACGCGACAAGCTGGTGGCTCTTCGCAAGGCGGAGAACGCCCGCTTAGGAGCACCGGCGCCCGTCGCGAGCGGCGAGAGCGAGGCCGCGTAGCGCACGCGGGAATGTTTCGGGGACGTGTGAGCGCCGGCGCCGTGCCGCTCGCTCGGGTGCTGCCTCACACGGATCTCTTCTCTCGCCTGCCCCATAGCACCCGTGGATGCAGTCGCAAGCCGCAGCTACGGTCTGTCACGCTCCGGCGCACGGCGCAGTGGCGTCCGCACGCCGGCAGCCAGAAACGACGCTGCTGTACAAGACACTGCAAGCACATTGGCTCGGATTCCGTGCCACGATCGAAACCGACGGCGGTGATCTCCCAGCCTTCGTGCGCGACGAGTTCGAGGCGTACTTTCGCTGCGGGATCCTGGCCCATGGCTTCTTGCGGGTGCGATGCAAGGACTGCGGGCATAGCAGGATCGTGAGCTTCTCGTGCAAGCGCCGCGGCTTCTGCCCGAGCTGCCTCGGTCGCCGAATGGCCGACACGGCGGCCTTCTGCGTGGACCATCTGTTCCCGAGAGTCCCGGTTCGGCAATTCGTGCTCACCGTTCCGGTCCGCCTCAGATTTCGCATGGTCTATTCGCCTGGCCTGACTACCGCCGTGCTCCGCTGCTTCATCGCGGCCATCACCAGCGACCTGCGCCGCCGCGCACGGAAGCGCAAACTCTCCGGAGCCCTCGAATCCGGCTCCATGACCGTGATCCAGCGCTTTGGCTCATCGCTGGCGCACAACGTTCACTTCCATACCCTGGCCGTGGACGGCGTGTGGGCCCGACAAGCTGACGGTAGCCTGCTCTTCCATCCGCTGCCAGCACCCAGCGACGAGGATGTTGCGCGCATCGCCAGGGCCGTCTGTCGCAAGGTCGGGCGCGTGCTAGCGCGAGAAAAGGGAAGCGACAACGGACGGACCTCGCTGCTCGACGAGATGGCCAACGCGTCCGTGCAGGGCCTGGTCGCCACTGGTCCCCGCCGCGGTTGCCGCGTGCTTCGCCTGGGCAGAACCGGTGAGGATGCCAACGCCGCCGTCATCGGCAGGCGCTGCACCGACGTCGCAGGGTTCAACGTTCACGCGAACACCTGCGCTCTCGCCAACGAACGCGAGCGGTTGGAGATCTTGGTGAGGTATTTGGCGCGCCCGCCGATCGCCAACGACCGGCTGAGTGAGCTGCCCGACGGGCGTTTGGCCCTCAAGCTGAAGCAAGCTTGGCGGGATGGCGACGGGCACGGCGAAGCCGCGTGGGGGAGGGGCAGGGTGGGTAGGCCCAAGCACCCGGAGGGTGCACCACGAGCGTGGTCTTCACGCCGCACGAGTTGATGGAGAAACTGGTCGCCTTGATCCCTCGCCCACGAACGCACTTGGTCCGCTACCACGGCATTCTTGGCCCCGCGGCCGAGGACCGCGACAAGGTGGTGCCGAGTTCGGCCGAGGTGGAGTACGGGCACGGGACAGCTCCTGCGGAGCCACGACCAGACTCCGAGCTACGGGCTGGTTCTGCCCAGCGCGGGCGCTACCGACAGAAGCCCGGCTTGTTTTCCCCCGGCGAATGGGCCTAGTTTACGGAACAGGCTATGTCGGCGTTGCCGCAACGGAGTATCCGGGAGGTATCCACTGCTCGGGCGTCTCGAAAAATGGCACTTGTCCGCCCTACGCTCACGGATCAGAAAGTCGGTACGGGCACGGTCAGATCTTTGATGTCCGCATAGGCGGGCTCGATGCCGGCGGTGGCCTGGGTTTCGTCGGCCCCGCTGGGGCTCGCGCCGTTGTCGGCCAGGCTCACGTTGGCTCCCACCGATCCGGCGCTCATGATGCCGGGCGTGTTGAGCATCAGATTGTGGGCCATCGTCAAACCATCCGTGCCCTCATCGAGCGAAAGTCCCTGCACATCGTAGTCGGCCCAGGTCGAGCGGCCGAAGTCGTGAAGGTAGTTGTACTGGATCTCGGAGGCCGGGCCCTGATTGGATTGCGTGTTGATTCCATCGGCCCCCGCCAGGATGGTGGCCACGTGGTGGATGTTGTTGCGGTTAGTCTTGTTGTTGGTCATGGCGTTGACCGCACTCGTCCAGCCATATCCTACGGAGATACCGGTGAAGTTCGTTCTGCTCACCTCGTTGTGCTCGATGGTCAGTTGCGCCGGATAGCCGGCCGCAATGCCGCAGGCGCCCTGGATCTCGGTGGTCACGTGGTCGATGAAGTTGTTGCTGATGGTGTCGTTCGTGCAGATTTCGTTCTTGTCGGTGGGGTTGTAGGGGGTGTGGTACTCGGTGTTCTCATCGGCCACGAATTTGCCGATGGAGATGCCGCTGCCCCCGATGTCGGTGAACACATTGCCGATGATCAAGTCATCGTGCGTGCCCGACTCCAAATCCAACCCGGTGGCCGCCATCTGGGTGAACAGGTTCCGCTCGAAGCGGATGTGGTGGGCGTTGCTCACGCTGACGCCGCCTGGTGGTCGACCCACGGTCTGACTGTTGTTGGCCTGTGCGGTCAGGTTGTACTGGCCCACCTGCGCATCGAGGAAGCCGTATTGGCTGGGGCGCATGAAAGTGGAATGCGCGAAGGTCAGCCCCTGGAACCACAGATAGCTCACGGTTTCCGAGGTGCTGCGGCCTCTGATACGCATGATGGTCTCGTCCATGGGCGCGACCACGGTGGCCGTGGCCATGTCCTCGCCGGCGCGCGGTTTGTAGTAGACGGTGCTGGTGACCTCATCCAGATACCACTCGCCCGCCTCATCGAGCATTTCCAGCGCATTCTCGAAATAGAACGCGCGAGCGAAACCGGTGTTATGTTCATCGAGTCCGGGATTGGGGCGCACGAACAGGATGCCATCCTCCGGGCTCTGGAATTTGATGGCGGAGGTACCGCTTGACGAGGTGATGGAGGCGATCCGCAGGGTGTTGTCCGCCCAGGCGGTCATGAGGTGCATCTCGACCTTGGTCAGGTTGCTGAAGCTCGGGACCTGGCTGCTCGACACCTGCACGTTGTGGGCGGTCGAATCGAAGCCTGTCAGTCTGAAGAAATTGGCGGCCCCGCCGGCCCCCAGGTTGGGGCTGCGCGCGCGCACGGCCTTGTTGCCGTTGACATAGAGCTGCCGGAAGGGGGTGCTGCCGGCGTTGGCCGAATAGATGTTGCTGGCGCTGTCGAAGAGCTTCCAACCCTTGATGGGTTGACCACCGGTAAGCAGAGGACGTTCGCCCGGGTAGGCCGTGTACTTTACGTAGTAACCGTTGTTGCCCGAGTCGGCGCTGGTGAATTCCAAAGTGCTGGCCTGGGGATAGGTTCCGCCGCGCAGGATGACGTTGATGTCCCCGGTCATGGCGCTGTTCAGGGATCGCACCATGTCGCGGGCCTTGCCGACGGTCCACAGGGGCAGGGCCAAGGTCCCGGGGTTGTTGTCATCGCCGTCCGGGGCCACGTAGATGAACAGACTCGGGTTGGCGCCGCTGTCCTTGGGTGCGTCGACGCCTCCACCCAGGCGAATGCCCTTGCCGTTGCATGCCGCCGCCGCGAAGAGAAGCGCCAGCGGGGCGATTCGGATGGGAGTCCTCCACCGAGGCATTCCGCAATGCTACCATCCTCGCGATGACTTCGGGCATCGCCTTGCTGGTCGCGCTCACGCTTTTCCTGCCCGGCCGCGTGCTCGCGGCCGAGTTCGAAACGCCCAGCTCCAGCGCACGTCTCACTGTGCACACCGACCCTGGATGCACTTCGCGGGACGACATCGCCGCTCGCGTGACGGCACGATCCTCGCGCATTCACTTCGTCGAGGGCGACTCCGCCCTGTCAGTGGAGGCTACCTTTGGCGCTTCGCCCTCCGGCGCAGTGGCGGTAGCGTTGGTGGTGGCGGGGCAGCCGGCTGGTAAGGCTATGTCGCGTCGGTTTTCGGCGCGCTCGTGCAGCGAGGCGGCGGACGCGGCCGCGCTCATCATCGCGGTCACTCTCGATCCCACATCCGGAAACCAGTCTCGCCCGGCGACCGCCGCGTCGGCATCGGACGCGCGGTCCTCCGGCGCCGGCGACATCGCTGCTCCTGAGAACCGGCCGACCAGACCGAATGCAGACGCGGCCGCGAAGGTCGCCGAGCAGGCGGCCAGCCCTGAGAAACGACCGGCGTCGCCGGCCAGCGCAGTGGCTGAGGCGCAGCCGTCATTGCCCGTGGCCACACGACGGCGTGCAAGCTTGCACCTCATGGGCCAGATGGTCTTCGGTCCGGCACCCGCAGTCATGCCGGGCGTCGGCCTCTACGCCATGGCCGCGCTCGATCGCGATGAGCTTTGGTCGCCTGCCGTTGTGCTCGGGGCCATGCACGCGTGGCGAAGCGGATTCGTCGAAGCGGGCGGGACCGCGGCTTTCACGCTCGACGCCGCCAGCCTCGATGCGTGCGGGATTCGCGTGCGCGTGACCGTGCTCGAGGGCCGCGCTTGCGCTTCGGCTCGGGTGGGCCGCTTGCTGGCCACCGGATCTGCTACCGCCGCGGAAACCTCGGTCGCGCGGCTCTTCGCGACTGCCGGCGGCACCGCCATCATCACCGGCCAACTTGGGGCGACCCTCGAGCTTGCGGCGCGCATCGGGGCGGGCGCAACCCTGGTGCGCGACTGGTACCTCTTTGGGACGAACGAATTCCACCGCGCCGCCCGCGTGACCGTCGACGCGACTTTCGGGCTCGGACTACGCTGGTAATTGACCGGCCGCTTATGGGGCCGCGAGCCCGGCGGCGCGCAGCACGCGGTCGGTCTGCGGGCTTTCGCCGTACTGGGCGCGGAAGCGCTCGGCACCTGAGCTCGCCTCGGCGGCGCGGCCGAGCTTGGCCAAGGCTTCGATCTTGAGGGCGGCGGCCTCCGGGGCAAACGTGCCTCCTTGGTACTTCTCTTGGTATTGGCGCAGCAGATCGAGCGCACGCTCGCCCGCGGAAGCCGAAATGGCTGCGCGGGCGGCATCGATAAGCGCGATTTGCTTCCGGAGGTCTCGGGCCGTCGCAGCAGAGCGGCTGCGAGGCTGCGCGAGGGGCGCCGAAGCGTTGAGCGGCATCTCCACGACCGGCGACAGGCCCAGCTCGGGCTGTGCCGGCGGCAGGACGGGCAGGGGTGCCGGAGTGACCGGTGCGGGCAGGCTCTTGGCAGGCGCATCCTTCCACACTCCAACTCCGACGATGGCGCCGGCCAAGACCAAGCTGACCACACCCACCGAAATCCAGGCCAGCGGCGCCGTGACTCCCGCGCCAGACCCAATCTCCGCCGCGGTCTTGGCAGTGGCCGCCGTTTGGGACGCGGCCACGGTCGCGGCCAGCCCGGCTGCGGCCAGCGGTACGCCGAGAGCCTGGGCCATGCGGTCGCGCAGTTCGGGGGACGGCCGCTCGCCCGCGATGGCTCCAATCAGACACCGCTCGAGGTCGCTGCCGCCTCCTTCGAGCAGTCGCTCCGGGTCCTCTCGCTCACTCATGAGTGTCCCTCGCGCTTCATATCTTGCTCGATCTGGGAAACCGCCGTGCGGAATTGTTCGCGCGCGCGCCGCAGGCGTGACCTGACGCTACCGCGCGGGATCCCGAGCAGCTCCGCGATTTCCCGCGACGAGAGCCCTTCCGCTTCGAACAGCACGAAGACCTGCGCCAGCTCCGGGTCGATCTTGGAAAGCACCAAGTCACAAAGCTCGATGTCGGAGCGCCTGTCGCCGATGTCTCGCGCCCCTGAGCCGCGCAGGTGCATGTTCTCGTCGAGCTGCCAGCGGATGGTCTTGCGCCCGAAAGTATGGGCCGCTCGCAATGCGGTCGAGATCAGAAAGGCTCTTTCGGCCCGTGGATGAATATCGGACAAGCGTTCGGCAGCGATCAGGAAAGTTTCCTGTGTGACTTCGCCGGCGGTGTCCGGGCTCATACCCCGCCGCCGCAACATCCGCCAGACGACCTCGTGGTAGGCGTGGAACATGCGGGCGAGGCGATCTGCATCGGCGGCCGACCTCCTGATCGGGTCCTCGGATTTTGGCATCGCCTGGCTGTCTCCCATTCGCCTTCTCCGCAAACCGAATCCCTACTATGCGCTTCGGCCCCTCTGCTGATCACGAAAAGCGACAGACGACAGGAAGATGACGGTCGTGCCAGTCGGGGCCTATCGCGGACAAAAAGGTTTGGCCGGTGATCACTTGTGCCACCTTCGCGCATAGATGCCCCAACAGTTCTACCGGAGAGGATCTCACCAATGATGCGGTTCTCGACCTGAAAGGCACGGAAGGAAATGTGATGACGAAGCAGCCGGTATCCTCTCTGGTTCTTTGGGTCATGGGGCTCTCGGTGGCCTGCAGCGGAAATACGTCTTCCGGCGGCGGCACAGGCGGCGGTGGCGGGCCTGGGAGTGGAGGCGCAGCGGTGGGAGGCAATACGGAAAACGTGGGCGGTTCCACGCCTTCCTCCTCAGGTGGCAGAACGTCCGCCTCGGGCGGGGGCACGACCGCCCTCGGCGGCTCCGGACCGGGAGGCGCAGCCAACGGAGGCGGCTCGGGCGGTGGAAAATCCGGCTCGGGCGGTGGCGGCAACGGCGCCGGGGGAATCGCCGGCTCGGGCAGCGGTGGTCGCACGGGCAGCGGCACAGGTGGAATCGCCGGCAGGGGCGGTGGGGGAGGCACGAGCAACGGCGCAGGTGGAATCGCCGGCTCGGGCGGTGGGGGAGGCACGAGCAACGGCGCAGGTGGAATCGCCGGCTCGGGCGGTGGGGGAGGCACGAGCAACGGCGCAGGTGGAATCGCCGGCTCGGGTGGTGCCATAGGCGGCCAAGGCGGAGCGACCAGCACGCCCGTGGGGCTCGTCAACAACTACGATGGCGCCCGCGCAACCACGGTGAGCTTCGACTCGGGGTGGAAGTTCCATCTCGGGGACGCAAGCGGCGCGCAGGCCACGACTTTCGACGACTCGGCCTGGACTTCTTTGGACGTGCCCCACGACTGGAGCATCTCGCTGGCATTCAACCAAGGCTCCAAAGCCGGAGGTGGTGGTGGCTACCTCGATGGCGGCACGGGCTGGTACCGCAAGACCTTCACCTTGCCCGCCACGAGCTCGGGACAAAAGGTCTTTGTCCAGTTCGATGGCGTCTACATGGATAGCACCGTGTATCTCAACGGCACCCAGATAGGCGCCCGTCCCTACGGATTTTCCTCGTTCGAATGTGACCTAGGATCGAACGCCATGGCCGGCGCGTCGAACGTACTCGCGGTCAGGGTCAACAACCAGCAGCCGAGCAGCCGCTGGTACTCGGGGAGCGGCATCTACCGCCACACCTGGCTCAAGACCGTGAACCCGACTCGCGTGGCCTACACCGGTGTCTTCGTGACCACGCCGCAGGTCTCGAGCACGAGCGCCACCGTGAACCTCGTGGTGACGGTCCAGAACGACGCCACCACCGACCAATCGGTGACCGTGGCGAGCTCGGTTCGCGACGCCTCCGGAGCGGAGGTGGGCAAAGGCTCTTCGGCGGCGACCTCCGTGACCGCCGGCAAGACCGCCGACGTTACGCACACCGCGACCGTGTCCAATCCCAAGCTGTGGTCACCCTCATCGCCGACGCTCTACTCCGTGGTGACAACCGTCTCGGTGGGGGGTGCCGTGGTCGACACGTACACGACGTCATTCGGAATTCGCACCTTCGCGTTCGACGCGAACAAAGGTTTCACGCTCAACGGTCAGAGCGTGAAGCTCAACGGCACATGCAATCACCACGACCTCGGTGCCCTCGGCGCCGCCGTGAACAACCGCGCTATCGAGAAGCGGCTCCAGATGCTCAAGGACATGGGCACCAATGCGCTCCGCACCTCGCACAACCCTCCCGCGCCCGAGTTTCTCGACATGGCCGATCGCATGGGTTTCCTTGTGATGGATGAGGCCTTCGATTGCTGGGACCAGGGCAAAAACACTTACGACTACGGACGGTTCTTCAATCAGTGGTCCAAGACCGATATCGGGGACATGGTGGCTCGCGACCGCAACCACCCAGGCATCATTATTTGGAGCATTGGAAACGAGATTCCCGATGACAACAACGCCACCGTCGCACAATCCCTCATCACGGCGGTTAAGGCCAAGGACATCACGCGCGTGATCGGTCAAGCCTTTGCCTCCGGTGCCACCGGCGCCGCGACAGCTCCCCTGGAAGATGTGGTCGGCCTCAACTACGCTCCGTACTCGTATGCCGGAACGCACTCGAGCAATCCGACGTGGAAGCTCTTCGGCAGCGAGACGTCCTCCGCCGTCAGGAGTCGAAACGTCTACAAGACGCCGGTCACAACGAATATCCTGTCATCCAGCGACAACCAGTGCTCGTCCTACGACAACAGCGTGGTGTCCTGGGGGACCAGCGCCGAGGGCTCGTGGCAGACCGTCAACGCGGACGCTTACATTGCCGGCGAGTTCTTCTGGACCGGCTTTGACTACATCGGCGAGCCCACACCGTACGGCTGGCCGTCCAAGAGCTCGTATTTCGGCGCCATCGACACGGCAGGCTTCCCCAAGGACATCTTCTATTTCTACCAAAGCAAGTGGAACGCCGCTGGTCCCACCATGGTTCACATCGTACCCATGGACTGGACGAGTTGGACGGCCGGGCAATCCGTAACTGTGTGGGTCTACAGCAATGCGGACAGCGTCGAGCTCTTCCTCAACGGCAAGTCCCAGGGCTCAAAGACCATCTCGGGTACGACCGCCCACGCTCAGTGGTCGGTCGCATTTGCCACGGGCACGCTGCAGGCAAAAGCCACCAAGGGTGGCACTGTGGTCGCGACCGATACGGTGCAGACAGCCGGGGCAGCGGCGGCCCTGGCACTGAAGGCCGACCGCGCTTCCATCACTGCGGACGGACGCGACCTGTCCTTTGTCGAGGTGGACATCGTCGATGCCCAGGGCGTGGTTGTTCCGCAGGCCAAGGACAAGGTGGATTTCACGATCAGCGGTCCTGGCGCCCTTGTGGGCCTCGACGCCGGCGATTCCACCAACCACGATTCCTACAAGGGCACCTCGCACGCCGCGTTCAGCGGCAAGTTGATGGCCATCGTTCAATCCACGGCCACGGCCGGAAAGATCACGCTGAAGGCCACCTCCGGGTCGCTCACCGGCAGCTCGGTGGACATCACGACGGCTACACCCTAGAGGGACCACGCAGTGCTGTATATGGACAAGCTAGGCTGTTCGTATACGGGCGATTCGTAACGCGTAAACCGATTCTGACAGAAGACTATCCTCTCGGGGAACCGGAGGCGACCATCGAAACCAGGAGAGTCCCATGGTGCACAATCGTTTCTTTGGCAAGATCGCGTTCACCGCTCTTGCAATTCTTGGCACTTCTTGCTCGTCCTCCTCACCTGGAGGCGGCGGCGGTGGCTCGAATGCGGGACAGGGCGGCGCGACGGCCAAGGGTGGCGCCGCCGCGGGCGGAGCTGGCGACGGAGGACAGTCGGGCTCTGCCGGAGTGGGTGGAGCCGGACGCGGTGGCGCGGCTGGCGCCAACGCTGGCGGGAACACCACCACCTCGGGTGGACAGTCGGGCTCTGCCGGAACAGGTGGAGCCGGACGCGGTGGCGCGGCTGGCGCCAACGCTGGCGGGAACACCACCACCTCGGGTGGACAGTCGGGCTCTGCCGGAACAGGTGGAACCGGACGCGGCGGCGCGGCTGGCGCCAACGCTGGCGGGAACACCACCACCTCTGGTGGACAGTCAGGCACAGGCGGACGAAGCGGAGCGGGTGGTGGAAATTCTGACGGGGGCGCGACGGGCGCCGGTGGCAAGACCGGCACCGGCGGTACGTCGGGAGGTGTCGACGCCTCGGCGGGTGGTTCGTGCGCGGCCTCGACGGCTGCGGATCCGACCACAACGTCGATAGCCGGAACCTGGGACTTCACCCCTTCGGGCGGAGCCAAGCGGACCATCACGGTCCCGGGCGGCGGCTGGTTCAAGCAAGGCATCACGACATCGAGCGGCACCTACGCTACCCAGATTACGATCCCAGATTCTGGCGCCGCACAAAGCACGCTGATTGAATTCGGCGCGGCCAATTTTCAGTCAACGCTGTCCGTTGACGGCAAAGAGGTCGCAACCAACACGACTTCGTTCACCCCATCGGTCTTCGACGTCACCAAATTCGTGACTCCGGGCAAGCAGCATGCCATTTCCGTGCTGGTCAAGGGCAGCCAGGCGCTGAAGACCAACGGCAAGTTCATCGTTCCTGTCGCGGCCGACTGGTCGCCGAACGTCCCGCAGGGGATCTTCCGCTCCGCACTGTTGCACGTGTATCCCGATGTCTACATCAGCGACGCGTTCGTGCGAACGAGTGTCACCAACGATACCCTGACCTACGACGTATCGATCACGAATACGGGTACCACGAGTCAGCAAGTGACACTGTCGGGCTCCCTCGGCTCGTGGAACTGCGACACCTTCACGTATCCAGCCATTCCCGATACACCTGTCACCGCGGCCCCAGGCACGACCACTACCACGACCATCGGCCCGATCAAGTGGGGGCTCGGCACAACCTCGTATTGGTGGCCAAACGTTCCGTACCAGTCCGATTACCAGGCCCGTCTGCACAACTTGACCCTTCAGGTGAAAAGCGGCGGCAAGGTGACCCAGAGCAAGGTCGTCCGTTTCGGCTTCCGCCAAAGCGAAAGGAAGCGAGCCGATGCTCAGCACATCTACTACTACTTGAACGGCATTCGCGTGAACTACCGGGGCGACAATCTACAAGGCGCGAACTACGACAGCATCGACAACAACGGCAAGAGCGATGCCTACGACATGCTCCCGGGCTTCCTGCCGCCCTCCGGGCAAAATCCGGGTTGGCCGCAGGCCGTGCGAAACTACCAAAAACTGAACTACAACTTCATTCGCATCCATCAAGAGCTCGCCGCACCCTACATGCTCGACACGGCGGACGAGCTCGGCCTCATGCTCATGGGCGAAACCGCCATTCGGGGTAGCAACAACACCCAAGACTTCGTTGCGGGACACGACAACATGGTCGGCCACGCCCAGGCGATGGTGCTTCGCGATCGCAACCACCCTGCGATCGTTCGCTGGAGCCAAAGCAACGAGGCGGGCAGTGCCAGCACGGATTCGGCTCAATTCGAGACCGACCTCTTCAATGCCATCACCAAACTGGACGGTACGCGGCCAATCAGCACAGATCCCTTCGGAACCGGCACGAACTATGGATTGCCAAGCCCGGACTTCGCAGTCGTCGGCCACTATATCGGCGGCCTCGGCGTGTATACCGAAGACGTGAACGCCAACAACAACAATCCCTACGGCCAGGGCGAGTACATCTGGTCGAAGGACAATACCCGTCAGGGATTGACGTGGTTTGGAACCTCGGCGATGGCGATGCGAAGGCAGGATGCCTCGGACGTACGCCCCTACACGTTGCTTTCGGGCTGGTCCAGCTTCGTGCCGGGAACCATACGGACCACGATGACCATCGAGCAAGGCGGAAATCCGGTGTTCGGCGAAGACAATTTGCCCGACCCGTGGTCGAGCCAAATCATCCGACGTGTCCAACACGGCTTCAGTGCCGTGCTCGTCGCGGACAAGGACTACTGGGAGTCCAACAAGATGTCCAACGCCAACGGGGATTGGCCGGCGACGGTGCCGAGCCTCGCGAAAGGCGCGGCTCGCGCGACGACTCTCCTCATCTTCAACGACACCTTTTCGGGAACGTCCATCGACATCACCTGGGAGGTTCATGCGGACAGTGCGACCGGGACACTCGGCGCTACGGGAACGCTGACCGTCGATGTTCCGTTCGCCACCATGGTGACCAAGTCGATCAACATTACGGCTCCCGCCTCGGGAACGAAATGCTACCTCGTCCTCCGAGCCCAGAAGAACGGAACGACACTCTTCGAGGAGACCGACGAATCGTTCAACCTGCAGTAGAAAGACGGGGCTGCGGCTTTGGGGCCGTGCGATACGCAGGCATGACGATGCCTTCGTTTCGTCTGTTGCGGAGAATGAGCCAGCGAGAGGTAGTCCTGGTGGGTGGCGTGCTCGTGGATCGGGCAGTGCTGCGCCAGCGCTTCGCCTGCGTTTCGGATCGCTGTGCGCCCGGACCTGCCGACGCCTCTTTGCCACCTTTGTACGAGGCCATGCGGAACGACCTCGACTGGCCGGGTATAGGGGATGTTTGCCTGTAGGCGACGTAATGCGTCTTATCGGACACCTCCGATGCGATATGGCGACAGGAAAAGGGTGCTCAAAACCACTTCTCGCTCCGTCAGGCCCCCCGGACCAGGGTGACCCGAAACTCCGCTTGTCCACGTTTGGAGTTACAACCAGCTTCGGCAGAAGATCGGCGTCGTGTACGGCAATCCCCGAGACCACCACCGGCGGCAACGCGCTCAAGTTCTACGCCAGCGTGCGCCTGGACATTCGCAAGACCGGCGTGGTGAAGAACGGCGAGCAGGCCGTGGGCAACAAGACCCGCGTGAAGGTGGTGAAGAACAAGGTGGCCCCGCCCTTCCGCGAGTGCGAGTTCGAGATCCTCTACGGATCTGGCGTGAGCGCGGCCGGCGAGATCGTCGACCTAGCCAGCGAGGCCGGACTGCTGGAGAAGTCCGGTGCGTAATACAGTTGGAACGGAGAGCGCATCGCCCAGGGGAGAGACAAGGCCTGCCAGTACCTCGGTGAGCACCCGGCCCTCGCCGACGAGCTACGCGAGAAACTGGTCGCCCTCCGCAAAGCAGAGAACGCCCGCTTGGGCGCCCCTATCCCGCCGGTCGTTGGCGAGAGCGTGGCCGCGTAGCGTGCACCGCCTTTGTGATGTGGCGCCACGGCCTCTGGAGAATCCGCCCGACTCTGGAGATCGTGGAATCCCCTGGATGTTCCTGTCAATGCGCCCGTACCAACAGGGGCATCCCGGTCACTTGGCGACCTTCACTATCCCGTGTCCATAGTACGCGATCGCGTACACGCTCGTATCGTCGACTAACAACGAACGCCTGTCGGTTCCGAAGCCATAAGGGGCAGAAGCACCAAGGTATCTGCCATCGTAGACCCACACGACTGGGTTGCCCCCGGTGACCGGAACTTTGAATAGCCCGTCTATGATGTAATAGACGTTCATCCCGTCCGATATTGCGATGCCCCCACCATTGATTGCGCTCGTCGCGAGAAGGCTTGGCGTACCGCCTTGAACAGACTCGCTGTAGACGTTGCCGGAGAAGTGATCCCTCCAATAGACAAGTCCGCCATGGACCCAGGGATAGATGCCATTACTGTCAACGTAGGTGTCTCCGTTGGTATCAATGACCTTCTTTGGAGCGAGGATGGTCGGCACACCTCCTCCCACGGGAACTGAAAGAAGCCAGCCCGAGTACGCGAGCGGCGAGTCGACGGAGATGGCGCCGCCGTAAGTCTGGCCCACGGTATAGTACAGATTGGTGCCGTCCGATATCATCCCAACGACCCCAGGGAATCCGATGGCCATACTGATAACGGGATCGACAGGGCTTGCGCCAGTCGTATCCACGACTGTCTTAGCGGCCCCACCTGCAAGCGGCACGCTGAAGATCCCGCCGCCGTCGTAGTAGTACAGGTTTGACGCGTCGATGGCGATCTCACCCAACCCACTCGGTGAGCCGGTCTGCGCCAATAGAAGGGCGGTACCAGCGTCCACGCCGCCAGCCTTCGGCACCTTCAGAACCGAATTGGCGATTGGACAGCACGTGTACTGCTCGAAATACACGCTTGTCCCATCCACCACGATAGGACCCAAGGAACCGGGGCCTGCGCTGTACACGAGCTCGGGAGCTCCGCCTGACTTGGCGATCCTCATGACGTACCCAGGTTGATAAGATGTGGTCCAATAGATGTAGGTGTCATCCATCGCAATGGCGACCGGATCCAAGCTAAAATCCGGCCCAGCTTGATAGAAGAGGGAAACCGGCGTCACTGTCAGTGAGCCGGCGTCGGCATCGAAACCTGCACCACTGTCCCTGGCTACACCCGACCCATCGACCGCAGCGCCGCCGCCGCTTCCGCTGGTCGCAGCGTCAATCCCCTTGGCACCGCCTGCACCTATTGCACCGCCACCTCCCGCGGATCCGCCCGCGCTCGTAGCACCGCCTTTGCCGCTTGCGCCACCCGCACCCGTGCCAGTGTCGGTTCCCACCATCGCGTCGGTCTTCGATGCACCTCCCACTCCGGTGATTCCACCTGTCGCAATGGGCGCGTCTGCCGTAGCAGCGTCGGGATGCGGGGAAGGGCTACCGCTGCTCGGACAGCCCGAGGCAAATAGAGAAAGAAGCGTAACCAGAACCGGTATCGCGCCGGACGGGAAGGCCTTTGCTGGGCTGTTCATGTTGTCTCCAGAACTGCGTTGCGGACATCTCATCGAAACAAAGCGGACTACTTCAGTATGCTATAAAAGATTGACCGACTTCGCATAGCGTCTACCGAACCCATCCGCCATCATGGAAAACCCTAACCTTACACGCGATAGGGCGGGAGCCCCTAGCGGGGGGCAGATCCATGTTGACAGATACGGTTCAGGGGACCGCGTGCTGGTGCTGCTTCACGGTATGCCCACAGCACCGTCCGATTTCACCCAGCTTGCGGAGGCGATGTCGAGCAAGTGCCGCGTGCTGGTGCCCCACCTGCCTGGTTACGGAAGGACTGCGGTTCCTGCCGGTGACTATTCTCTCCAAGGGTCCATCCGAGAGCTGGAAGGCCAGCTAGTCGCCGAGGGTTGCTTGAAGGCGGACGTTCTTGCGGTTTCAGGTGGCGCGTACCGGGCCGTGGCCATCGCGCTTCGGCATCGCATCGAGGTTCGCAGGATGGTGCTGCTGGCGCCCGTGCTGGGACTCGAACCGGCAGAAGCCGAAGGCATGCGCGAGGCTGCGCTGGCCGCCCGGACAGGAAAGTGGGATCCACGGACCACGTGGCTCGACCGGATGGCGAGCCCGGGGTTTTCCGCGCGCGATCCCAAAGGAGCCGGCCAGGTGCTGGCCTGGCTCGACGTTGCGCCACTTCGGCTCATCTGCGACGAGCTCGCCGCGATTGCGGATGCCCCGGATCTGCGCCCGCGACTAGGGGAGCTTGCGCGTCCGATTTTGGTATGCGCCGGGACCGAGGACCGGGCGGTGCCCTTCGGACTGTCGCGGGCCATCGCCACTCTGGCGCCCCGAGGCACGTTCGGAGGGATTTCCGGAGCGGGACACGCACTTCTCATCGAAGAGCCGCGGCAGACCATCGAGGCCATTGCGTCGTTTCTCGCTCAGCCGGATCCGGATCAGGAGAGTGCCAGATGAGAACGTCCGAGAATGTCCGGTCGTTGGTGCACGGGCTGGAATGCTGGGCACCAGGAGACCCGCCCGCCACGACCTGGCTCTTGCCCGAGCTGCGGTCACTGCTGCAAGCCGAATTCGCCGGAGCGTATCGGCCGCGGGTTAAGGAGCAGGGCTGGGCACTGGACTTCATGCACGCCGATGGTGCAAACGCCACCGGCCTCAGGTCGACCTTTACCAGCTACGTCGAGGCGCTGCCCCCGTCTGACACGTTCCTCGGGCAGGGAAACCCGCATCTGGTGCCGTTCGACCAAAGAAATCGCGTGATGACAGCAGCCCAGCTCACAACCGCTGATTCTGGCGCCCCGTATGCGGCACTGTTCGGAGCCCTGGGCATTCTCGGGCACGACCAGGTTCGGGTTCTGGTTTGCGATGGTCCACAGGCACTCAGCTGGATTGGTGCCACGCGAGAGCTGCCGTTTCAAGAGCGCGAGGTCGCCATTCTTCGCCGACTGACGAGGCCACTCGTTCGCCGCCTGCGCCTCGAACGCTACAACCATTCGGCCCCGCCCATGGCCGCCGTGGTCGAGACCTTGTTGGAAGCGGTTGGTGCACCAGCCTTCGTGCTCGGCCCAGCATGGGACTTCGAGTTCGTTAATCCGGCGGGTCTGACACTCTTGCAGCAAGATCGGGAAGAAGTTCTGCGATCGATTCAAGGGTCCATTGCGTCCGCCGATGCCGATATGGCCGACTACGCGATCACGCAGGTGCGCGCGCCTGGCTGGCCAGCATATGTCTTGGCCGTGCGGAACACACCGGCACGGATTCGTAATCGCGTGTTCGCCGTACAGGGTCCGTGGGGCCTATCGACCAGGCACGCGCGTGTCCTGGAGTTGGTGGCCGAGGGCCTCAGCAACAAAGAGATCGCGGGGCAGCTTGCGTGCGCGGAGGTGACAGTGGAGAACCACGTTACCGAGCTGTTTCGCAAGTCCGGCGCGCGATCCCGTGCCGGCTTGGTGGGACGATTGGTCCAAGGACGTGGCACCCACGACTAAGGGTGGGCCGAACGGGACATCTGATGCTTGCCGCTTGTGCGGTTCCCGTCATCGATCCAGGTCAGGCTGGCAACGATGCTACATCGTGTGTCCGTCGTGCCCACAAGATGGAACGCGGTGAACATGGTCTTGCGGAGCGCCTCCTCGACTATCCCAACGGCGCAATCTCGACCCAGCCACCTTCGAGCTTTGTCCGATAGGTGCGCACGGATTCGGTGCGCACGTGGCTCATCAACATACCGACGTTCTGCATGTACGCCCCCACCACTGGCGGCAGGGCGTCGTGGCCGAGATCCGGCGGAACCGGCCCCGACAAGGCTTCGCCGGTGATCACGTCGAATTGGGCGCAATGCATGGGGCAGGTAACGTAGGTTCCGTCGAGCGTACCCAATTCGAGCGGAGCATTCATATGACCACAGCGCCGCTCGAAGGCATAATAGGTTCCTCCGCAATTACACACGACGATCTCTTTACCCTCGAGGTCGACGGCCTTCATTCCGCCGGGCGCGATTTCGTCGCTGCGGATCGCACGAACGAATTTGTCACTCATGGCCGACGTCCTTCTGGTCCAATTGCGGCAGTGTGTCCGGGTCGACGACATCCTGATGCACGAAGAGACCGCACCAGCAGCGCTTGATGGCATCAAAATGCGCCCTGTGGAAAGGGATGCACGGGCAAACCATCTTCATGTTGCGAGCACGGTCTTGCCGCAGCGGCTGACAAGGACAAAAGGGGGTTCCGTGCTTGGCTTCCAGAATCACCTCTTGGTCGAGAAGAAATTCCTTCAGTTCCAAGTCCGGGGTGAACTTGAAGCCCAGTGGCCCGACCACTTTTTCGAAGAAGTGCTGCAGAGCCTTCTTTCTTGATTCAGCGTTCATGTCACACCGCCTGAATCCTAAGCGCCTGCGCGTAGCGTGCTGGCTGGTAACCCGTGATCACCTCGTCGTCGATCTTGACGTACGGGAAGCCGGTGGCGCCCGCCGCATCGAGCTCGTCGGATATCCGGCTTTGGGTCGCTTCATCGGCGAGATCGTAGTCGATGAACGTAAACGGGACGTTGTGCTTGGTGAAGAAGGCCTTTGTCTTTCGGCACCACGGACAAGTCGAGAGCGTGTACATGCTAACCGTTTTCATAACGACCTCCTTTCAGGTGAGACTGACGAAGACTTTGCCGGCCTCCGACTTCGTGGAATAGACCTCGAGGCCTAGCTCTGCAGCGTCGAGAAACTTGCCCGTCCGAACATCGAATCGCCAGTCGTGGCACGGGCACGTCACCGTGAAGCCCTCGAGCTTTCCCGTGAACAAGGGGCATCCCATGTGTGCGCACTTCCCGGAAACCGCGTAAATGTCACCACCGACACGCGCCAACAGGACGTTCACACCCCTGGGATAGGCTGCTGCCATGTGGCCTTCCAGCAACGCTGTTTCAGCCATAGCGTAGATCCAGTTTGCGGTATCGTCGTTTGACATGATCCTCGCCTCACGCCCGCACAACCTTGAAGCCAATATCGGTTCCCATCTTGAGCATGTAGCCGAGCTGGATGTTGAGGTAACCGAGCGGCTCGATCAGACGAGCATTGCGAAGCGGCCCCGCGTCCACCGCCTCGAAGCCAATGGTTTTGGCCCGCTCGAGCGCGGTGCTCTTCGCGCCCGGATCGTCGCCGGCAACCAGCGCACTCACCGCCTGCGTACCCACGTGACCCGACGGCATATTCTGCGCGAACACGGTGTTGAAGGCCTTCACTACGTGCGCCTTGGGCGCCTTCTTCTGCAGCTCTTCCGCGCCACTCGTGGAGAATCCCAGAGCCAGGATGACCACGTTTGCCGAGTCTGCCACCGCGCGCACCGCCGCCGGGTCGTTTCCCACCGACCGCACCTCGTGGCTTGTCCGCTTTAGGCCGCGCTCGAGCGCGCCGCCCACATTACCGTTGTTGATGATTCCGATCTTTGTCGTCATGACTGTCTCCTGTGGTTAGGGACTCGTTACTTGGCAAGCCCGATTTGTTTCATGAACTCGCCGTTGTCCCAGAACAGGTACTCCTCGAACATGATGCCGTCCTTTCCCCAGTGTCCGAGGGTCGCCATCGGAATGCGATAGGCCTTGCCGGTCGGCGGGATGCTCTTGCCGCCCCCGATGGCCATGGGCTTGGTGAAGGTGCCCTCCAGCCAACCCGTCACCGCCGTCCACTCGCCATCCGCGGTGCCGAAGCGGACCGGATGCTCCTTGATGCGATTGTCGGGCGCGAACGTCCACATCACCTTGAGATCTTCGATGTGCTTGTCGATGCCCGTGGTGGTGTGGCCGTCGGGCCAATGGACGATGACATCCTTCGAGTGGCTCTTGTGAAGGTCCTGCCACTGCTGACCCGTGTAGACCCGGAAGTCGAGGTCGTCGAAATTGGCAAGGTTCTTCGCAAGCTCGGCGGGCACGCCCTTGGGCTTCGGCGTGGGCTCGCCGGCCTTGGTGCTGGGCCACTTGGTTTCACCGGCGTGAAGCGACGGAGTTGCGACCAGCGCCGTGACCAGTGCCATGCCGGAGATCTGAACGATACGATTGAACGATGTCATGGTCATCTTGCCTTGTTGATTGGGTGTCGCGAGCACGGCGGGCGGACCATCCTTGGGCCGTCGCAGGATGGCTTCGCTGCCGTCCTGCTTTTCTCGCGTGCTGTTCAGATGCCCCTGAGGGCATTGTGATTCTCGGACGCAGCGATACACTATGTCGCACGGTACGCACCAATGGATCTCAGCCTACTCTCGGTCTTCGTGAAGGTGGCGGACGCGCCCAGCTTCGCAGCGGCGGCACGCCAGCTCGGGCAGCGACGCTCGTCGGTCAGCCGCGCGGTCGGCGCACTGGAGAAGGACCTGGGCGTGCAGCTCTTCAGTCGCACCACGCGTGCAGTGGCGCTGACTAGCGCCGGCGCAGAGCTTTACGAACGAGTGGCGACCCAGCTCGCGGCGCTGCGCGATGCCGCCGAGAGCTTGCCCGAGCGCGAGACCGAGCCGTCAGGGGAGTTGCGGCTGACCGCACCCAACGACATGGTAGCGACATTTCTTCCGCGGGTCATCGCCAGCTTCTGTAAGCGCTATCCGCGGATCCAGGTCGATGTTCGTCGCACCAGCCGGGCCGTCGCCCTGATTGCCGATGGGTTTGACCTGGCGCTGGAAGTCGTCCTTCACCGGCTGCACGATTCAACCATCGTGGCACAACGGCTGAGCGACATCGAGCTGCAGCTCTTCGCCGCTCCATCGTACTTGAATCGTGTAGGGACGCCGCGGACGCTGGTCGAAACCGCCCGCCATTCCTTCGTGGTGTTGCGACAGCTTCAATATCCGCCGCCGCTGCCCAAGTCGCAGGTGCGACCGCGCATCGTGAGTGACGACATGCTCTTCGTCCAACAAGCCGTGAAAGCCGGGCTGGGCCTCGGGCTGCTCCCGCCCTACGTTGCTGAGGAGGATGCAGCGGCCGGGCGCCTTTTGCGGGTGCTGCCCAAGGTGTCCGTCCGCATCGGTGCCGTCTACCTGGTGCATCCGCCGACGCGGCACGTGCCGACAAAAGTAACGGCGTTTCGAGATCACTTGTTGGGGTACCTCAAGGCACATCCGATCGCAAGTGCGACGGCGCATCGAAGCCTCGCAACGTAGCAAGAGAAGTAGCCAGAGCCATCTTCTTTGAGCGTTCGGCCATGCTGCTCATAATCGTGCGCGGGACCGTCTGCGATGATTCTATGCTCCAACGGCGACAAGCGCTCGGGCCTCTGGACGACGCTGTCACAGACTTGCATCTAGGCGCGCGACCGTTCAGCGGGGTGTCGTCGTGATTCCGAGGTCCGTTCGCAAGGAGCGCATGGAGGAGAACCTCGCGACGTTCGACTTCGAGCTCCACGACGTTCCAACCCGCCGACGCGACGTTCTTGGGGATGCTCGGCAAGAACTACCATCCCAACGCAACCGGGATGCGCGCCCAGGCCGATCTCATCGAGGCGGAAATTCGGCGCACATTCTGAACCTGCCCGCGGAAGACCGGCGGGCTTCAGCCTTCTTCCGATCGCCAGACGCGGGCCGGGCGGCCAGGCGTGGGGGAGCGCTGCTCAGATTGTCCATCTCGGCGCAAGAGGACCAACGCGCAGTCGTCGGGGCGCGCGCGCCCGCGCCGGTTGTCGGCGGCAGCGAAAATCCCTGAACGCAATCGCTCAATTGGCCAATCGGCGGCGGAACGAACCACCTCGGCCAGGACCGCCTCGGCTTCCTCTGCCGCCGGCCACGCTTCGCTGACGCCGTCCGAATAGACCAACAAGGTGTCGCCGGAGCAAAGCTGCGTGCTCCTCGCCTCGAAGACGCCCGCATCGAACAGCGCCAGGCCCGGGCCGCCGGGTTCGAGGCTCTCGACAGTACCATTGGCACGCACGAGCAGCGCGGGCGGATGTCCGGCGTTGAGATAGTCGAGCTGGCCGGTTGCGGGATCGTACCGGGCGAGGAAACAGGTCGCGTATCGGTCTGAAGGGACGCTGTCGAAGAACGTGCGGTTGATGAGAGCGGCGGCGTTGGCAAGCGACGGCTCACGCCAGTGCGCGCGCACCGCAGAGCGCAGCGCGCTCATGAGCATCGCGGCGCCGAGGCCCTTCCCTGCGACATCGGCCAAGGTGAGCAACAGTTGCTGACCGTCCCACTCGTAGTCGTGGTAGTCGCCGCCGACCGCCTCACAGGAGCGGCTCTCTCCCGCCAGCTCGCATCCGGGAACCACGGGCGCCTTTGCCGGCAGGATCCTGCGCTGGATCTCGACGGCGGCTTCGATCTCGCTGGCCAGGTGATCGCGATCGAGGCTGCGCATGATGATGCGCGTGCTCTCGATCTTCGATGCGGCGATATTGCCAAACGCGGTCAAGATCTCGACCTCGGCCTCGCCGAACGGTTGTAGCGCAGAGATGGTGTCAGCGTAGACCAAGCCGATCACTTCCTCGGGGGCACCCTGGCGCGGTGACAGCCACAACGGCGCGCAGATCGCCGACAAGGTGCCGGGCAGGATAACGCTGTCCTGGCTGCACAGGTCCGGGTTTTCGAGCACGTTGGGGCAGAGCAGCGCCAAGCGCTGTCCGATCACCTGTTGCGCTATGGTTTCGCTAATTCTGATCACGGGCGACCCCAGCCGCGATCGCGACGCACGAATTTCGTGTTTCCCGTCCGCGTCGATCAGCATGATGGCGGCGCGGTCGACGGGAATCGATTCGAAGATCACGTCAAGCACGCGTTCAAAGAGCTCGGATAGGGGACGATGGCCGAGCAGCGACGACGTGGCCTTGGATACCAGGTGCACAAGGCGCGTCTGTGAGCTCGGGTCCTGCTGAAACATCGCCTGGACGGTCGTGCGCGTTCGCAAATCGTGCAGCGTGAAGGCCTGCGCGCCCTCCAATGACAGACCTTCGTCGGTGGGAGCAGCCGTATCCGAGAACAGCAAGCGGGAGTCCCCCAGCGCGATCAAATCGCCATTGCGCAGCCGCTGCTCGCCGACGACGCGCTGGCCGTTGAGGAAGGTTCCGTTGGAGCTGCCGAGGTCGATTAGGTAACAGCCGTCGTCGCGCTGCTCGATCTCTGCATGGCGGCGCGAAAGCAGAGCGTCGGGCAGAAACACATCGCTCTCCTCGGCGCGCCCAATCAGCATGCGCCGCGCAGTGATAGGCACAGGCCCGCGCGGACCGGCAGCGGTGAGTACGTTGAGGTCAGCCATGCCCAACCTTGGACCTTGAGACTGGACGAAATCTGGCGGCAGGTCCAGGCAAAAGCCCTTGGACCAGCGGGTCGAAGGGCTTCGAATACGCTGGCGCCAGCGAACGGCCCACGTCACGTGCTGTACAGCTTGAGCCGCGGTCGGAATTCGCGGTAGCGGGCGTAGGCGCGTTGCCAGCTTGGGGACATCTTGCCCCGCAGAGCCAGCTCGGCCGCATCGGGCATGATGTCGGGACGCCGACGATCAAGAGACGCGAAGAAGCGAAAGAGCCCGCACTCGGCGCAGAGGCGCGGAAACTGTTCGCGCAAGTCGTCCTCCACCTTTGGCAGCGACTGGCGTCCCACGTCGAAACCGAATACGCGATCGATGCCGCCGCAGACCGGATGGGGATAGTAGCCGTGTCGGGTGAGCCCCAGGCCCTCGGCCGCGGGCAAGAAGCAGCCCTGGGAAAAATCGGCACCCGCGAGTTCCGGCACGTCCACTGGCGCGAGGTTGAAAGCGCAATGGCTGGCTTGCCTAGGGCTGCGCTTGGCGGTGATGAACACCTGCACGCGCCGGGGCAGCGCAGCCAGGGCCGCCCGAGCTGCCTCGCTGTACCCGTTCGAGATGACCTTCACCACGGTGGCGGGCGCGTGCTTCTTGCAGTAGGCGACGAGGCAGGCCACGATCTCGCGAAACTGCGGGTGCAGTGTGGGCTCGCCCCCTTCGAGTTGAATCACGCGCCAGCGCCGCCCCTGCGAAAGGCTTTCGTTCACAAAGCGCTCGATCTGTGCGAGCGAAAGATGCTCTTCGGCCGGGGCCTGCTGGGCCGAGCAGGAGCGGTTGCAGTCCACGCAGCCGAGGTCGCACACCGAGGTCAGGTCGATCACGATGCGATCGTGCGAAGGTCGATAAGGTGGGCCAGACGCGATGGCAGCCCGCAACCGCCGGCGTTCGAGCAAGCCCACGATCGGCGCGCGCACCGATTTCAGGTAGGCGCGCGCCCTCGCGGGCAAGAGCGATACCAGATCGAAGAGCAAGCGACGCGGGTTCATCGCAAGTCCTCGATCAACTGCAGGTATTGCGCAAGGTGCGCGTCTTCCGACCACAAGCTCGCTGCCCGCGCCGATGCCGCAAGCGCAGCGCGATTGCTTTGGTTCGACGCGAGAGTGTGCATGTGCGCGCGCAGCTCGTCGACCGAATCGAACAGCAGCCCACCGCCCGCGGCCCCGACGAGCTCGGTCAATGCGCCCAGGCGACGCGCGATCACGGGCGTGCCCAAGGCCATCGCCTCGGCCGCGACGTAGCCGAAGGTCTCGGGAAAGTGCGAAGGCACCAGCAAGGCCCGCGCCCCGCGCAAAAGACCCACCACGTCCTGGCTCGACAATTGCCCGAGCAGCTTCAGGTTGGCAAGCCCGGCTGCCAGTGCGCGCAGCTGCGGCTCGACCGGGCCGCTGCCCGCGATGCGCAGATCGAGCTCGGGAAACTCGCGCATGAGCGGCACCAGATCCTCGAAGCCCTTCTCGGTGACCAGGCGCCCGACCGCGGCGAAATAGGGCCGATCGCTCGCCAAGCCGGCAGGCGCGCTGGTGCTCCAGCCGTCGGGCAGAAAGCACGGCAACACGCACATGCGGGGATGGCGCACGCCGCGCGCCTGGTGAATCGCCAGCGCTGATTGACTGGGGAAAATCACGGCGTCGGCGCGGCCGAGCGCAGCCCGTGCGTGGTCGCGCCCACGCCACCACTGCGGGGGCCGGCCTGCGCGCGGCAAGCACACCCAGCAATTGGGCGTGTCGCAGACCCGCTGACCATTCTTCCACAAAAGACTCTGCGGACAGATCCACCAGTAGTCGTGCGCGGTCACGAGCTTGACCGGCTGCTGCCCGGGCGGGATCAGATCGAAGATGCGCGCGTGGCCGAGCAAGGACACGTTGTGTAGGTGAACCACGTCGAATGGCACGCTGGCAAGCACCTGCCCAATCAAGCCACGCGCAGGGCCGATGCGCCCGGTCTGATGGCTCCAGATTGCGGCGGCGATCCCGCGTGCATCGCTGGCTACCGTGTGGACACGGAGCCCTGCCGGCGGCTCGTAGATCCTGCCCCGATGCCGCCCCTGCACGCAGCGAAACGCGGCCGCGCTGTGAATCACGTGCACCTCGTGACCGCGCTTGAGCAGGGCAGCGGCAAGGCGTTCGACGTAAACCGCGTCGCCGCCGAAGCTTGCAGCGCCGAAGAAGCTGGTCACGAGACAGAGCTTCAGAAGAGCTCCGTGGCCTGCAAGAGTTGCGCACGCGGCGAAAGGAGGGCCGCGCTGCACTCGCCAAGCCCCCACAGCGCATGGCCCATGACCTGGACCGGGAAGGTCGACAGGAAGCGCATGGACCAGCCTGCGCGGCGGGCGTCGGCCGCGGCCCGCGCCAGGACCCATGGAAGCGCTGCCGGGCTCAGCAAGAGCGAAAGCCAGACCCGCCGGCGCGCGTCCCCAGCTAGCTCCATGCGCACGCGGCCGTATTCCTGGCCGCGACGAAAGCGCTGTCGGCAAAGATTCAGGATGCCGGCGTCGTGGTCGTGCTTGACCACGGCGCCAGGCAAGAAGCGGGGCGCTTGTCCGGCCTTGGCGGCCCGCCACGAAAGCACGCCATCGCCACAAAACACGCCCCGCGGGAAGGGCCCGATTTGCTGCCACAGCGCCCGGGTGTAGCACGCATTCGCGGTGCACGCGTGCTCGCGCGGCCCAGCGGCAAGGCCAGGCAAGAGCGGGTGAAACTTGCACAGGTGCACGCCCGCCTGCCACCAGGTGTTGCGGCCGATGTCCATGGCACCGACGAAGCATCGGTGCCCGGTCGCGACCCCGGCCAGCAGGCTCGCCAGCCAATCTGGCTCGGCCTCGCAATCGGGGTCGGTGAAAACCAAGATCTCGCCCGAGGCCAGCTCGACCCCGCGGTTGCGAGCAGCGTGGGGCAAAAGGCGCACCGGGCTCTGCTCGAAGATCACCTTGGGGTATTGTTCCTTCACGATCGCAACGGTCGCGCTTTCGGCTGACGAGTTGACCACGATGATCTCGTCGGGCGGACGGGTCTGGCGCCCAAGCGCGGAGAAGCACGCGCCGATGGTCGCGTGCGAATGGTAGGCCGGAATCACCACCGAGACGCGGGGGCTTCCGTTCATGATCGCCGCGCTCTCTCGGCTTGCATTTCCAGCCAGACGAGCGAGCGCGGCTGCGGGTCAGGATCGAGATAACCGTGCGCTTCGCCGAGAGCGTCGCCGGTGAAGATCAGCGCGAACACCGGCAACGCGGCAAGAAAGTCTTTCCACAGCTTTCGGCCTGGCAGCCCGCGCGCCACCCGCGCAAGGCGCAGAAGCGGCACCAACCAAGGCGTGACCGGCGCCGCGCATAATCGCTTCGCCAAGCTCCAACCTTCGTGCTCCACCCGACGGGATGCAAAGATTCGGCCGAAGGCGTAGTGCCCCTGCATCAGCTCCGAAATCGATGCATTGGTCTGGTGGGCAAGCAGAGCCCCGTGGGCCATGACGGTGCGAAAGTCGGCGCCGAGCTCGTTATGCAGGAAGAAGTCCTGTTCGAGCAAGGCGTCCAGCCGAGTGCCGAGGGCGAGCAGCGGCTCGCGCCGGTACGCGACGTTGTTGGCGGGCCGCAAACCTTCGGCCTTCGCGGGCGGCGGATGCGCCGTGCTGCCGTACTCGACCATGAACACCGAGCGGTACCACCAGGTGTCGGGGCTGCCGTTGGTGTATGCGTAGGCCGCGGCGTTGGCAGCGGGATCGCGGAACGCATCCACGATCGCCGCGGCCCAGCCGGGCGTCGGAATTGTATGGTCCTCCAGGTACGCCACCAGAGGCGCATGCGCGATTCGCAGGGCCTCGGCCCGGGCGTGCCCCACGTCGCATGACCCGGGCAGGTTGATGACCATGGTCTTGACCCCAGGAATCTCCGACAGTGCCGACGTGCTGGACTCAGAGATGTCGACGAAGATGACTTCGAGGTCGGGCGCGATGCTCTGCTGCGCGAGCGCCTGCCCGAGCCCGACGATGCGCTCACGGTCGCCGGCCACCACCACGATCACCGACAAGACCGGGACGTCGCTACTCATGACACTGCCGCCTGCCAGGGACACTTGGCCCAACCCATGAGCGCGCAAAGATCCCTGTCGTGGGGCGCGTAGAGCTCGCGCAGGGATTCCATCACGCCAGCGGGCGGCAGAAGCTGCGGCTGCAACCGCGAGGTCCAGACGCGCAGTCGCTGGCGCCAACGCTCGGGCAGCACCCGGTGCAAGCCCACGCGATTGTTGATCCTGTGCAAAAACCGCGACCCGGCCGTCCCGACGCCATTGGCGCACGGAACCTGCGCCAACCCGAGCGCTGGATCGAGCCCTGCGAAATCGAGCAGACTGCGCGCCACTTTGCCAGAGTCGCCGCGCAATTCATCCATGGTCAGAATCAGGAATCGGTCGCGCGGGAACAGCGCAAAGAAGCGCCGTAGATGGGCCGCGTAAAATCCCGATTCCAGGTAGACGTCGCGGGTCACGTGCATCGGCCGTCCTTTGATGGACGCCCGCCAAAGTCGTTCGGCGTCGGGCCCTTCCAATTCATTGCCGTCGCGCAGGCGCTCGCGAGCCTGGGCGATTGCGACCTCGAACGGCCGCTTTTCCAGCCCCACCGAGTACTTCAGCGCCCAGTGCGAAAACGCGCGCTCGGCCGGCTCCCGCAGCGACACCACGAAACGCGCGCCGGGAAAGGTCTGCTTGATCCGCGGCGTCACGAACGGCAGCACCAGGTTGGCAACCCGCGCCTCGACCACCACGCGCTGGCCGTGCCAGTGCGGGAAATACGTGCGGCGGTAATAGTCGAGGCCGCGGTCGTACTCGCGTTCGAAGAAGTACGGCTCTTTCGGCCGGGACGCGCACACCGCTGGGTGCAGGCGGAAAAGCTCGTGAATCGACGAAGTTCCGCAGCGCGCAGCCCCGAGAATCATCAGGGTAGCGCCTGGAAAGGCGCCTTCGGAACCCTGGCGCGTGGACTTGCGCATCACAGTTTCCGTCGCGGCAGACGCGTCTTGCATATCCATTGTGACGGCTCGATAGCTACAAGTGAAGGTCGGGCGGTCGAAGCTTATCTGGAGTCGCACCCCTTTGCCATCTGATAGCGGTGACGACTTTGCCTCGCGCGAGCTTGGCTTCCCGCGCGGGTCAGAAGTTCGGGATGATGAAGAGACAGTCGACGTCGCACGGGTCGCTGGCAGAACCGTTCTTGTCGCCGTCGTCGCACTCCTCGCCGAACAGACTATCCACCTTACCGTCACCGCAGTAGGGGACGATATGGCAGCCGGGACCACAACCCTGGGTGTGCCCGTAGCTGGTCTGGTTGTCGCCGTCGTCGCATTCCTCGCCGAACTGAGCTTGGACTTTGCCGTCGCCGCAAAAGGGCGCCAGCGTACACGCGGTGGTGCAGCCGCCGTACGAATCGTCGGCGTTGGCCGGGCCGTTGTCGCACGACTCGCTGCCGTTGACGATGCCGTCGCCACAGTGGTCCTTGCACGCCGTGTGGGTTCGACTGAACTGCCCGACCGTGAGCTTGTAGCTCGACTGGGTCTGCTTGCGCTCGGCCTGGAACAGCGCGATCTCGTAGACCTTACCCTTGCTCAGGTTGAACTTGGTCGCGGTGGCATTGTCCAGCGTGATGCTGCCCTCGGCCGCTTCGTGGATGCCACCCAGATCGACAGCGAGCTTGCCATTGAGGAAGACCCACACGTCGTCGTCGCCGATGAAATCCAGGTACTCGCCACCCTTGAACTCGAACCAGTAGCGCAGCTCGCTGGTGAATGAGAAATTGTGCTTGCTGCCGTCGGTGGTGCTACCGAGGTAGGGGATCTCCGGACCGCCGGGCGCGGCCCAGCCCCGGTTGTCCAGGGGGAAGAAGTATGGGCGCAGCCAGATCTTCAGATCCTGGCTGTAGTACGACGAGTGGTCGTACATGAACGTGCCGTTCGGCTGGGCCAGCAGCGTGAGGGTGTCGACGACGGTCTTCCCGTACTTCGAATCGCGGTACCAGGTGTCGAAATTCGCCTTGGTGGAGGTGTGCGACAGGGTCGTGTCCACGGCCGTGTTGTATTGCGGCTTTCGGTCCGTAGCATCGAGGGTGTCGAGCACCACGCCCAGGGTGAGCTTGCCGTCGGTGGGAGACTCGAAATCCGGATGGGGTGGTGGATTGGTGGTGGTGGCGTCGTGGCGGATGAAGTCGCGGTAGATGATGGGAACCACCATGTCGGTATCGGAGCCTTCGACGACCTGCCTGCAGTCCCAGCCCGGCTCAAGCTTGCACGTGTCCGAGCATCCGTCGCCCGAGCGCTGGTTGCCATCGTCGCATTCCTCGTCGGGCAGCTTGAGTCCGTCGCCGCAGGGCGAGGTGCAGCCGCTGGTCCCCGTGCAGATGGGCTCCGCGGTGCAATCGGCGGCGCAGCCGTCGCCTGGCATGGTATTGCCATCGTCGCAGGATTCCTTGCCTTCCTTCACGCCGTCGCCGCAAACCGTCTTGTGGCAAGCCGCGTTCGCCTTGGGACAGGCGTAGCCGTCCTCGACCTTGCACGCGTCGCTGCAGCCGTCGCCTGCTTTGCTGTTGCCGTCGTCGCATTCCTCCCAGCCCGTGAGCACGCCATCGCCGCATTTGGGCAGGCAGCGCACCCCGGGAGCCGGGCAGGTCCAACCGGGCTCGACCTTGGTGCAATCTCCCGAGCAGCCGTCGCCGTCGCTGGTGTTCTTGTCGTCGCAGGCTTCCTTGCCACCGACGCGACCGTCGCCGCAGACGACGGTCGACACGCAAGCCGAGCCTGGCGTCGGACAAGCGAAGCCGGTCTCCAGCCGGCAGGCGAGCGAACAGCCGTCGCCGGAGGCGGTATTGCCGTCGTCGCACTCCTCGTCGCCGTCCAAGGTCCCGTCGCCACAGCCGGGCGGAACCGGGCACGCGCTGGGATCCTGCGTGCAGCTTTTCGGGTGGCTCTCCTTGCCCGGGACGTCGAGCTTGATTGAGACGGCAGTGTCCTCGGGCGAGCCCGCTGCGGCGTCGGGGTCGCGCCGGGTGCTCGCGTCCTCGACGGTGGGCGAAGTCACAACGTTGCCGCCAGCGTTGCATGCCGCAACATAGAATAGGGTCGTCCCCATCAGGAGCATGAACCCGAGGGGCGTGGGATCGGATTGCCTTACGTCCCCCTCGTGTCGCGTCGCCGTGCTAGTATGCCCTCTCATTCTCGGGACAATACTTCAGCACAGGCATGGTGGAGATTCAATTCGAACACAGTCGCCAGAGGAATCTATGACCACTCGCATCGCCGCACTGACTCACTTGGCATTCCCACTGGTCGGCTTGCTGGCCCTGACTGGCGCGTGCAAGAGCGATGGGGGAGCCCCGGCACCTGGCGCGGGCGGCAGCGGCGGCCATCACAGTGGCGGCGCCGGCGGAGGTCTGGGAGGAAGCAACAGTGGGGGCTCCGCAGGCGCGGGAACCGGTGGCAGCGCGGTCGGTCAAAGTGGAAGCGGCGGGTCTCCCCCAGGGGGAAGCGGCGGAAAAGCAGAGGGATCAGGGGGCGCGGCGGGCACGACGCTGGCCAGCGGCGGAATCGTGGGCCGGGATGGGGCGGCAGGCGGGGCTGGCGGAGGCGGGAGCGGCGGACAAGGCGGGCGCCCGGCAAGCGACGCCGGCCAGGGCGATGCGCGAAGCATCGATGGGGGCCCCGTCGCCTGCGATGACATTGAAAGCCCGGCACGCCTCGCGGTCTACGCGTACGACGACAGCGCGGTCAGCGGCTCTTCCATTCAATTGCACTTCGATATCGTCAATTTCACCGCATTCACTTCGCGTCTAACGCAGGTGACTGTGCGGTACTGGTTCACGGACGAGGATGCTGCATCGGCCAATGTAGTCGAGCAGTACTACGTCCCCATAACCACCAAGATGAAGTTCGTCACACTCAATCCGCCACGGGAAGGGGCGGACACTGTGCTGGAATTGTCTTTCCCGGATACGCCCGACTCGGGGATCTCGTGGGTCGAGACCCGCGGCTTCAATTTCGCCTTCCACAAGACCAGCTACGCCGGGACCTACGACCAGTCGAACGACTACTCCTACGATCCCAACCTGACCAAGTCGCTCGGGCAAAACCCGAAGATCACCGCCTACGTGGACGGCGCCTTGGCGTGGGGCTGCGAGCCCCCGGTCCAGGCGATAGGTCTCGACTCAGGCGCGTCCGGCGCAAGCGAGGACCCCCCCGACGCCAACCAGCACCCAGTGGATGCCGCTGCAGAATGACCTGGGATTCGGCCCCGCGGTTCTACTTGCCCAGCTCGCGCTTGCCCATCTTGGAATCGAGGTACCAGATGCCGCCGCCTTGCTCGCCCACCGCGCGCAGTTGATCGAGGATCTGACCCACGTTGGACTCTTCCTCGACCTGTTCGGTCACGTACCATTGCAAGGTGACCTCGCTGGCGTAGTCCTTCTCCACGCGAGACAGCTCGAACAGCGCCGCGATCTTGCCGCTGATCGATTTCTCATGGTCTAGGATCTTCTCGAACACCTGGGTGATGCCGCCGAAATCGGAAGGGGGAGCTGCGACCGCGGAAAGCTCCAGGCGTCCGCCGCGGTCCAGGAGGAACGACACCAGCTTCATGGCGTGCGCGGTCTCCTCGTTCGCTTGCACCCGCAGCCAATGCGCGAAACCGCGGAAGCTCTTGCCCTCGCAGTGGGCGCTCATGGCCAGGTAAAGCTGGGCCGAGTGCTGCTCTAGGTTGATTTGTGCGTTGATGGCGTCCTGGATCTTCTTGCTGATCATGGTGTCTCCCAATCGTCGATGGCGGAACGCTAGCAGAAGATCAGCCGCCCGACACTCTCGCGTGGTCCGACGCATGCTGCTTCTCACTGGCCGATCGCCCGAGTGCGCGCGCGAAGCCTTTGCCGAACAGCCAGTCGAGATCGCGGCGCATCGACTCGTAAAGAGGCGGCAGGGAGGAATCGGCGAGGCAAGGATACCGCTTGTGCGGATACGCGCCCACCAGCCGTCGGGTGTGGCTTGCGACCACGGTCAGCACGACCTGGCCGCCGCCTCGATCCACCACGATAAGCGGAAAAAGCCGGCAGCTTATGGGCTGCACGTCGCTACGGTCGATGCGCGCCTTCTTCGCATAGGCGTGAAGGCGGCAGCGAATTCGCCCCCGGCTGTCGAGCTGCGAGAAGACACAGCGACCGCCCGGCCGCGCGAGGCCGAGCTCGCCCGCCTCGCGATAGAAGCCACGGCCTTCGCGCTGCATGAGCCGCGGTTCGCGCGCTTTCATGAAATCGAGCAGATCGACGCCCCGGCTCGCGAGCCTCTCATCCTCGGCGCGCGAGAGCGAAACGAACACGTCCGCGCAGCAGCTCCGAGAGCCGTCTCGGTAGGGTCCCGGTGCGCAGCGCTCGGAAACGCATGCGAAGCGCTGGCGCAGCACGGCCCGATCCACCAGGACGCCGCCCACGTCCGTCACCTCGCCGTCGCTCATTTTCTTAAGCAGCCAAGCATCCCAGTCAGGAGGCTCGACCTGCGGAGCTTCGGGAACCTTGGCACGCAGCCATTTCGCCACGAGTGGATTGAGATGAAACGAGGTCATGGTCGGGCTTGTATACTAGGTGATACGAATATTCGGCGATGCGAAAACCGACGGGCCGTCGATTGTCGACAACCCGTCGATCCGCTCGGCGGAACGCCAATCCCGAGCTTCGTCGACGAGCTGAGCAAAAAGTCAGGCCGATCGGAATAGGCCGACGCTCACGCCAACCCGCTCGTACGACCCTGTGAGCGCGCTGGACGACGCCGGGATTTCTGGCAAGACTCTACCGGTGACCAGCGTGCCCAGCTCGCCGGAAGCAATCGCCACCCGACCGGTCGGCGATCGCGCCACGGTGGCGGCGGGCGTGGAAATCTTGTCCGGGCGCGGACCGCGTTGGCGGATTCTGCGGGCGCTACCGTTCATCGGGCCGGCCATCGTGGCGTCGGTGGCCTACGTCGATCCGGGCAACTACGCCACCAATTTGCAGGGCGGATCGCAGCTTGGCTACACGCTTCTGTGGGTGGTGATGGCCAGCAACCTGATGGCCATGCTGCTGCAGACCCTCGCTGCCAAGCTGGGCATCGCCACGGGCAAAAACCTGGCCGAGCAATGCCGGGACCAGTTTCCGCGCTGGCTTACCTTGGGCCTGTGGGTGGTGATGGAGATCGTGGCCATGGCCACGGACTTGGCCGAGGTGCTCGGCGCCGCGCTGGGCTTCCACCTTCTGTTCGGCATGTCGATGCTGGTGGCAGGACTTTGTACCGCGGTGGCGACGTTTCTGATCTTGGTGTTGGAACGGCTCGGTTTTCGTCGACTGGAGAGCGTGATCGCCTTCATGGTGGCGGCGATTGCCGTCTGCTATTTGTCCGAGCTGATTCTTGCCCAACCGGATTGGCGACAGGTCGCGTATCACGCGGTGGTGCCGGGCTTCGGCGGTGGCGAGGGACTGTATCTGGCGGCCGGCATTCTCGGCGCGACGGTGATGCCGCACGTGATCTTCCTGCATTCGGCGCTCACCCAGGGGCGCATCGTGCTTGCGACGCCAAACGCGCAGAAGCGCCTGCTGCGCTTTCAGATCGTCGACGTGGTCATCGGTTTGGGCGTGGCGGGCGCGATCAATGCCGCCATGTTGATCGTGGCGGCGGCGACGTTTCACCAGCGCGGGATCCTGAACGTCGACGCCATCGACAAGGCCTACCTCACGCTGCAGCCGCTGCTCGGCCGGGCGGCGGGCAGCCTGTTCGCTATTTCGCTGGTGGCGGCCGGGCTCTCCAGCTCAGTGGTGGGCACCATGTCCGGACAGGTGATTATGCAGGGGTTCATTCGCCATCGCATTCCGGTGTGGCTGCGACGAGCGGTGACCATGCTTCCGGCGTTGCTGGTGATCGCGCTCGGCATCGAGCCCACGCGCACGCTGGTGCTTAGCCAGGTCGTGCTGAGCTTCGCGCTGCCCTTCGCGGTGGTGCCGCTGGTCCTCTTCACCAGCCGCCGTTCCATCATGGGTGAGTTGACCAACCGGCGCAGCACCACCGTCGCCGCGTGGGTGCTCGCTGGGCTGGTCCTCACGCTCAACCTCTATTTGTTGGCACGAACTGGGGGACTGTAGCCATGGCGTTTTCGCACATCCTGCTTCCGCTCGACGGTACCGAGATGGCCGAACGGGTGCTTCCCGTGGCGCGTGGTTTGGCCGACGCCCGGGCGACCCACATTACTCTGCTGCACGTGCTCGAGCGCGGGGCGCCAGCGCGCAAGCACGGCGAGCGCCACTTGCGCGAAGCCTCGGCCGCTGCGGCGTACTTGCGCGAGCTCGGTGCGCGCGCGTTTGCGGACTATGCGCAGGTCGATTGGCACGTGCACGAGGACGCGGTTTCGGATCTGCCAGTCAGCTTGGCGGAGCACGTGCGCGACTTCCGGCCGGATCTGGTCGTGATGTGCGCGCACGGACGGCAATGGTGGAAAGAGCGGCTGCGCGGCAATCTCGCACAGCGGTTCCTGCATGCGGCGGTTCGCCGTTCGCTGGTCGACACGCGCGTACCGATCCTGCTGGTGCAGCCCGACGCCCGCGGCCGGGTGGTGTTCCCGTTCCGTCGCATCTTGGTGCCGCTCGACGGATCGGACGCACACGAGGACGGGCTTGCACCCGCCGCCAAGTTGGCCAGCCATTTGCGCATTCCCATGCTGCTGTTCACAGCGATTTCTTCCGACGCTTCGGTGCGTGGCAGAAAGGACAGCGCGGCGGCATTGCTTCCTCGCGCGACCGGCGAGGTTTTGCGCATCGCCGAGGTGGAAGCCGCCACGCATCTGGAGGTCCACGTGCGCGAATTGCGTGCAGCCGGTGTCGACGCCGCCGGAAGGGTCGCCCGCGTCGAGCCCGCGACTGGAATCGTGCAAACCGCTGTGGAGGTGGAAGCCGATCTGGTGGTGCTGGGCACGCACGCGCCAACCGCTACCGGCGCCTTCTGGGCGGACAGCGTTACGCCGCGGGTGCTGCAGACCGCCCACACTTCGTTTCTGCTTGCGCTCGCATCCGATTGAGTAGGTCGCCTGCCGGTGGCTGTTTCGGTGGATCGCGAAAAGGTGTCACCTCTGCAAGTCCGCGGGCATCTCACAGACGAATCTCTCTGACAGACCCCGGACCAAACGAGACCCGCCCTGTCCATTTTAAGCTAGAAAGGAGGGCAACATGGCTGACCTGAGAACTAGTTACATGGGTATCTCCCTCGCCAACCCTATCATCGTCGGATCGTCCCCACTCTCGACACGGGTTGACAACATCAAAGCTATGGAGGCGGCCGGCGCCTCCGCGGTGGTTCTGAAATCGCTTTTCGAGGAGCAGGTTCGTATCGACGCCGAGGCATTCGAGCGCGACTTGGCCGAGCACGACGAGACGTCGGCCGAAGCGACGTCGATGTTTCCGCACTTGCAGCACGCCGGAACCCGCACCCACGTCTACTGGGTTTCCGAAGCGCGCAAGGCGGTCAAGATACCGCTCATCGCGAGCATCAACTGCGTGACCAAGGTGCAATGGGCCGAGTACGCCAAGGCCTTGGAAGGCGCGGGCGTCGACGGACTGGAGCTTAACCTGTACTCGCCGTCCAACGACCTTAGCGCCACCGGCGCCGAAATCGAGAGTCGCGAGCTTGAAATCCTCAACGAGGTCCGCAACGCGGTTCGCGTTCCCATTGGGGTCAAGCTACATCCTTTCTATACCAACCTGTTCAACGTGGTTTCGCGCTTCGAGGAAGCCGGCGCTGACGGTTTCGTGATGTTCAACCGCCTGTTTCAGCCCGACATCGATGTGGAGACCGAAACCAAGAAGGCGCGCTACCAGGAAACCGAATCACGCGATTCCCTGTTGCCCCTGCGTTGGATCGCCCTGACCTCGAATCGGATCCGATCGGGCATCGCGGCCAGCACCGGGGTGTCGAGCGGCAAGGACGTGGCCAAGATGCTTCTGGCGGGCGCACGCGCGACCCAGGTGGTCGGCGTGATCTTGCGAGAAAGGCCGGCCTACATCGGCACGATGCTGGCTGAGCTCAGCACATGGATGGACGCTCGGGGCTACAAGAACCTGGAAGACTTCCGCGGCAAGCTTGCGCGGCAGAACCCGAGCGACGCTTGGAATTTTTCCGCAAGCCAATATGTGGAGGGCTTGCTTGGTCTCGGCTGATGTCTTCCGCGTCTCGCGGTTGGCGCAAGCCAGAAAGGGGCTACCTCTGTAACTAGGTGGAAGTGGGGGGCCCTCCGTTCTCGGCATCCGTTTGGTCCACGGAAGAGAGCCTGCTGAGCACGGAGGGCCAATTTATTGCGGTGATTGTTTCCACCACGTAACTTGGGGCGAAATTCTAGGTTTCTTCCCAGTGTCAGTTACGAAAATTCACTTCGCTTCATGAAACACCGACTTTTCTCGGATGTTCCAGGGATGCAACCTCCTGGACCATGCTTAACACCGGTGACACCGCCTGGATCTTGGTCTCGACCGCCTTGGTGCTGCTCATGCTCCCGGGCTTGGCGCTTTTCTACGGAGGCTTGGTCCGCTCGAAGAACGTGCTCTCCACCTTCATGCACAGCTTCGTCGCGCTCGGGCTGGTGACCTTGCAGTGGGCGGTCTTCGGCTACTCGCTCGCCTACGGTCCTGATCACGGCGGTCTCATCGGTGGTCTTTCTTACGCCTTCATGCGCGGGGTCGAGCTTGGTCCGCGCCAGGGCGACACCATCCCGCACATGCTGTTCTTCGCCTATCAGATGATGTTCGCCATCATCACTCCGGCGCTCATCTCGGGCGCCTATGCCGAGCGACTGAAGTTCTCGGCCTACGTCCTCTTCACCTTGCTGTGGGCAACCTTGATCTACGATCCGCTCTGTCACTGGGTGTGGGGCAGCGGCGGTTGGATGGCCAAGATGGGCGTGCTCGACTTCGCAGGCGGCCTCGTGGTGCACGTGAGCTCGGGCGTTTCCGCGCTGGTGGTGGCCCTGGTCGTGGGCAAGCGCGTCGGCTATCCGCGCGAACGTAGCATGCCGCACAACCTGACCATGGTGCTCCTCGGCGCGGGCGTTCTCTGGTTCGGCTGGTTCGGCTTCAACGGCGGCAGCGCGCTCTCCGCCTCGGGCACCGCGACCTTGGCGCTGGTGAACTCGCAGCTTGCCGCAGCCGCTGGAGGCATCGCCTGGCTCATCGTCGATGTAGTCCGCTACCGCAAGGCGTCTGCGCTCGGTTTCGCGTCGGGCCTGGTGGCTGGGCTGGCTACCGTCACACCGGCATCGGGCTTCGTGGGCCCCATGGGCGCCATCGCCATCGGCATCGCCGCGGGCCTCGGCTGCTACGGGGCCGTCGCGCTCAAGGGCAAGCTGAGCTACGACGACACCCTCGACGCCTTCGGCGTTCACGGCGTGGGCGGCGCCATCGGCACCCTTCTGCTCGGCGTCTTCGCCGCCAAGGCCTGGAACGCGGCCGGCGCCAACGGGCTCATCGCCGGCGACGCCGGTTTCCTCGGCAAGCAGCTTCTCGCGGTCGTGGTTACCGCCGGCTTCTCGATCGTCGGCACCTTCGCGATCCTGAAGGTGGTCGACGCCGTGGTCGGCCTGCGCGCCACCGCCGACGAAGAGCGCGAAGGCCTCGACATCAACCTTCACGGTGAAGAAGGCTACGCCATCAGCAACTCGACCTTTGGTCGCTCCGAGGTGCTGGCCGCCGAGAACGCTTCCGAGCCCGCCGGCAAGGGCAGTCCGGTTCCAGTGTCGTAGGGTTCCGCTGGTAAAGTGCCCTTGGGCCAGGCCCGCGGCGAAGACGCGTTGGTCGCGACACCAGGCGGGTGTGTTGCAGATTTCCGAAATTCGGGCGCTGGTCAAGAAGGCCCTCGGCACCCTAGACGCCAAAGCCTTTCTCTTCGGTTCGTATGCGCGCGGTCAAGCGACGCCTGATTCCGACATCAACATCATGGTGATCAAAAAGCAGCCGGTCAAAAACTGGCTGACGGAAACGGCTGCCTTGCGCCGGCTCATGCGTTTCGGCAAGAACCTCGATCTCGTCGTCGAAGGCGAGCTTTCATTTGCACGATGGAAGCGCGAGCATGGAATGATTCAGCACGAAGTTGCGAGGGAAGGCATCCGCCTTGTCTATAGGCGGTTTCCGAAATCCTGCGCGCTCGTTCGACCCTGCCGCATTCATTGAACTCGCTCGCGGTTTTCTGGCGTGGACCGATACCCTACGCAAATGAGAGGCCCGGAGAAGGTCGCTACGCCGGCGCGTGCGCGGAGGCCAGGCAGGCGCGGATGTCCTCCGGCTCAAGGCCAGGGTAATCAGCCAGAATCGCCTCCGCCGTTTCACCCTGGGCGAGAAGATTGACAATCATCTCGACCGAGATACGCATTCCCCGCACGATTGGCTTACCGCCAAAAACGTCGCGGTTCGAAGAGATTCGCCCGAGCAGAGCATGATCAGTCATTTCATCAATGGTAATGCCGCCAAGCAGGACAAGCAACCTACGCCGCCTTGGCTAGGCTTACGACGCCGCGCGGGTGGATTTCCAGCGGCGGTTGCCACGGGCTTCGTAGGCGGCCAGGATGCCAAGGGCGGCGAGGCTGTCGAGGACTTCTTCGACGTCGGTCTTCTTGGCGCCCTTGAAGGCGGCGGCGGCTTCGGCCACGGTCCACTCGGCGGCGCCCTTGGTCAGCAGATCGCGCACGGCCGCGATCTGTTCGGCCAGCTTCTTGGGCCAGGCAGCCGCGGTGGCGGCAGCGGGTGCGGCTTCCTCGGGCTCGTCGGTGGTGGCGAGGTCTTCTTGGGTCGCGGCTTTGGCGCCGGTGGGATTTTGGAACTCGGGGCGCAGCCAGCGGATGAGCCCGCGCCGCTCCTCGGCCGCGCGCTCGGCATTCAGTGCCACCAGGCGTTCGAGGATCTGTTCGTCGGTCAAGTCGTGCGGCCAGCCGTAGGCATCGAAGACGGCCGCGTCCAGATCGTCGTGCAGCTTCTTGAGCACGGACACCAGGCCCTGCTCGTGGATAACCTTGTCCTTGGCCGTAAGCACCTCGCCCGAGCGCAACTTTTCGAGCACGTTGTACATGCCGGTGATGGTGAGATCGGGATGCGCGGCTTGCTGACGTTTTCTGTGCGCGTCCAATTCTTCGGCGAGGGCGCGGATGCGTGTTTGCTGAGGCTTGATCTTCACCGGGAATGGAAACTTCTCGAAGCAAGCTGTCTTCACGTAAACGGGATCGTTGCCGACGCCGAGGCGTCCGCCAGTTGAAAGCGCCCAGGCAACGTGAATCCGTGATGACAAGACTCCCAAGTAATAGGCATCGTCGAGAGCCATGTTGACGAGCTTGTTGTCAGGGAGAATCGACTTGTCGAGGAAGACAAAGAATCGATGTTTCGATGTTTCCACTGTCGAGATGTATCGCGGTAGGTCCTTGAGGGCCGCTCGCAGCTCTGTGTTCTTCCGTCCGAACAGCCACCAGTTTTCCCTCCGATACTTCTCGTTGTTCTGGTCGCGCTCGGGCTTCACTCGGGTGAAGACCCATTGGTAGATCGCTGGATATCGCTTCTGAACCTCTGTGTCCGAAAGCCCGTCAAGATCGATCACGTACAAATTGCGCGAGGTCGAAGTGATATCCTTGCCGTTTCTATATTGGCGGATGTACTTCTCGATGCCAGGTAACCGCCCGAGCCCAATGTTCGCGGCATCCCCGGATGTCAAAAGGAAGCCAGCACCATGCAGCTTCACTCCCGTGTTGCTCAAGGCATCGTTCGCAAACAACGGTAGGGCAGATGCGACATCAGAGCCCGTCTTCAGGTCAGCATGGATCTGGCCGCTCGCAGTCCGTAGCGAAACATTCACATAGCTTTCGTCCGTCTCCGTTTCTTCCGATACCGTGCTGAGACAGCCATCGCGAGAACCCAGCTCTGCGACGGTCATCGCGATTCGCACTGCCGCCCCATCGGCCGAATCGACCCATGGATGATCCGGCACGGCGAACATTAGCGAGAGTGGAGGTGTTCCAGCCAAGTGGCGCTGAACAACACGACGAGAGAATGCCTGAGTTAGGCTGTTGGTCGTAATGAGTCCGAATCGCCTCACCCTATTTTCGCGAGCCAGGTCGCCAGCCTTGTCCCACCAGTACATAACGTAGTCCACGTTCTCGGGGACCTCGGGATACGTAGCCCGAAGACTCTCAGTGTAACCGTCGCCGAGAGCAGAACGCATACGCCAGTTCCCAATAAACGGCGGATTCCCCACGATGAAGTCCGCTTCCGGCCAGTCGGCCTTGCGCGGATTCTTGTATTTGTAGACGTTCACGCGCGCCGACTCGTCTGGCACTTGCTCGCCGGTGACGGGATTCGTCTTCATGGTTTCACCATCCCAGCGGGTAACCGGCTTGCCTCTTTCATCGCGCACCAGCTCGGGCTCGCCGTCGTAGGCCAGGACGGCGTCGCGGCACTCGATGTTCTTGTAGTCTTGCAGGACGGGTTCAGATGGGTTGGTCTTGCCGTACATGCGGAAGTGCCATTGCAGGTAGCCGATCCACAGCACCAGCTCGGCTATTTCCTTGGCCCAGCGTTTGATTTCGATCCCGTGGAATTGCGCGGGCGTGACCCGCACCTTCTCCATGTGCATGAGGGTCTGCTTTTCGCCCAGGGATTCGAGCAGGCCCAGCACTTCGCCTTCCAGGCGCTTGAACAGATCCAGGGTGACGTAAAGAAAGTTGCCCGAGCCGCACGCGGGATCGAGGACGCGCGTGTGACAGAGTTTGTTGTGAAAGTCGCGCACGGCCGCGATGGCTTCGCCGAGCTTGTCCTTCTTGGCCTTGGGGGTCTTGGCATTTTCGGCGGCCACGACGAAGCGGCGGGCCTGCGCCTGCACCACGTCCCAGTCGGCGCGCAGCGGTTCTTCAATCGTCGGCCTGACCAGGCGTTCGACGTAGGCGCGCGGGGTGTAGTGCGCGCCCAGGGCGTGGCGCTCTTTGGGATCCAGGGCGCGCTCCAGCAGCGTTCCGAAGATGGCAGGCTCGACGTCCGACCAATTGCACTCTGCCGCTTCCAGCAGCAAGCCGAGCGCCTTCCTGTCGAGCTTGAGCGCCTGCGGGCTGGCGAAGAGGCCGCCGTTGAAGCGCAGGATTCTGCCAACCACGAACAGCTCGCCGCCCTCGTTCATGGTGCGCCACAGGTGCTCGATCTGGCTGGGGAAGATGTCGGGATGGGGCAGCCACTGCTCTTTGAGCGCCTTGGTGAACATGCCCTCGGGCAGAAGGCTCACGTCCTCGGCGAACATGGTGAACAGGCAGCGCATAAGGAATTGCGCGACCAGGGTTGCATCGTGGCCGTCGTCTTCCAGCTTCTTGGCCAGGTTGGCCAGGTGGCCGGCCACCTCGCGCGTGATCTTGGCGCTGTGCTTGGACGGGTCGAGGTCGAGTGGCTTCTCGAAGAGCGCGCGCAGGGTGTCCCGGTGCTTGCCAAGGTCGGTGAGGAACAGGCGGTTGTTCTGCGCGTTGGGGAAGGGACGGTAGTTGCCGGTGCCGTCGAAGGCCGCGTACAGATCGAAGCAGTGGCCGATGTCGCAAACGATGATGAAGGGCGGGCGCCGGTCGAAGCTGAGCGCGTAGCCGAGCGCCTGGCCGTAGGCCTCCATCATCAGGATGTTCCAGGCCGGCGTGCCGCGCTTGGCCTTGCCCAACTTGCTGCTGCCTTCGCCGGATGCCTGCTTGGCTTCGAGAATGAAACAGTCCTGCTTGTATAGATCGATGCGGCCGATGGTGGACTCGCCACCTTCGTGGGCCAGCTTGGCCTCACGCTCGAACACGTAGGTGTCGAGCTCGGGATCGTTGGCGGACGGATTGGGCGGCGGAACCTCGAGGATGCCGCACAGCTCGGCGAGGAAGAGATCCTTGTTGGCGCGTTCGGCAGGTCCGGCGGCGGCCCACTTGGCGACGAAGGCATCGAGGTTCTGGCCCATCGCCGGGCATTGTATCGCAAGTGCTGGATGCACCTAGACTTAGCGGCGGACTTGGCCGCGGCTCACGGCTGTCCCTGGACGCAATTGGTTGCGCCGACGACGAGCGTCGAACCGAATCACATCTTTTCCAGCGCCGGCACCAGCGACAGGGCCTCGACCACGGTGAGGGCGAGGGTCAAGCCATGTTCGAGGAAAGGCTCGGCTTCGATCAATTTGCGCGGCAGAAAGCCGGCCTGCTCGATGCGCTGGTGTTGCGACATCACCACCGTGGTCCGGCCCTTCGACGGTGCCGGCAAAAAGTCGAGCCCAAGCACCGCGCCCAGGCAGTCGCCCGCGACCATGCGCGCACGCCACGGCTCTGGCCATATCTTCCAGGTTCCGCCGATGGAGAAGAAGGGCAAATTGGCCTCGACCGCCCAACAGGTCGCCTTTGCGTCTTCGCACTCGTCGGGATACCCGCAGATTGGCGTGATTTTCTTCCAGCCCGGTATCTCACGAAAGGACGCCGGATAGAGACTCTTGCCCGAGGCCTCCTCCGGCGCTGCGGCCACCGACAGGGCCACCTCGACGCGCGAAAGGCGACCGTCCGGCCGGCGCCGAACCGCCGCGAAGACACTGGGCCGCTGCTCAAGCGCGTTGGCCGCACGGCCAGTGGTCGCGCCGTCCAACTGGGAAACCTGCGTCGCGGTCATGACGCCGCTCGGGCGCGTGTAAGTGCCCTTTTCCGCAAGCCCCTGCAGTGCCTTCAGCATGACGTACGCCGCACAAACGGTCATCACCGGCTCGACCAGGGTCGATCGATTCGCAAGCTTGCGCATGGCCCAGTTGGCGTCGTGCAGGTTCGCGTATCCGTCGATGATCAAGATGGAGTGCTCGATCGGGTGGGCCTTGTCCCCTTCCTCGGGCGTAACCCGAGCAGGGATCGCCCTAAGGCGGAAGAGCCCGGGTGCCAAGTCGCCTTCGGTCAGCTCCAGGAGAACAGCGCTTGGCCCGGAATGCAGCCACAGCTTTCCTGAAAGATTCCATGCCGGGGCTTCCAGCTCCCATTTGACCTCGACATCCGCAAGCCCCGAGGATTCAACCTTCTTCGAGATGACGTCAGTCCGGCGAAAGGCCGGCATGGCCTTGCGATAGGAGGTCGAATCTGCCAGCACCTTGCGCAGCCGGTCGGCCGACGCCGCCACCTTGGTCGCCACAAGCACGCGCACCGGCCGCGCTCCGGCAGGGTCGTTCATCAAGACCAAATCCGCGTCGCCCAACCGATCCAGCGTCGCCGACACGTCGTCGGCGCTCACCGCCGCGACGCTGCCCGCGAGCCACAGAAGAAGTGCGACACCGGCCGTCACGTCAGGTCCTCGCAGTGGTCTGCATGGAAGCCGCCGAACCCGACACCGCTGTGGATCCGCGGTGCCGCTGGACGGCTACGCCTTTTCGACCATCTGGTCGTAGAAGGCGAGGTAGTGGTCGGGCTGCTTGCTTTCCCGCACCGCAATGGCCGAGCGCGGGTGCTCGTTCAGCATGCCGGTGATCATGTAGGGAATGCTGTAGCCCCAGTCCATCTTCTGTCGCAGCGGCAAGAACTGGTTTTCGATGCAGTCGATGACCGGGCGGATGTGGAACTTGGGATTCTTGAGGAACGCGAGCAAAAGCTCGAGTGGGCAGTTGCCGGCGCCGCGGCCAAGGCCGGCGATGGTGGCGTCCAGGCGATCCGCACCGACGATAAGTGCCTCGATGGTGTTGGCATACGCGAGCTGCATGTTGTTGTGGGCGTGGATGCCGACGTGCTTGCCCGTGCCCTCAACCGCCGCCATGAATCCCATCACGATGTCATGCACCTGCTCGGAATAGAGCGCGCCATTGGAATCGACCACGTAGACGGTGTCGGCCGGGCTCTTGGCCGCCGCCGTCAGCGCGTCTTCAATCTCGCGATCCTGTACGGTCGAAATCGCCATGAGGTTGATCGCGGTTTCGTACCCCTTGTCGTGGGCATCTTTGACCATGTCGATGGCGCCCGGAATCTGGTGGATGTAACAGGCGACCCGCACGCAGTCGATGACGCTTTTGTCCTTGGGCAAAATGTCGGTCTGGTAGTCGGTGCGGTCGACGTCGGCCATCACCGACAGCTTGATGGTGCGCGGACCATCGCCCACCACGCGGCGAATCAGGTCCTCGTCGCAGAATTTCCATTCGCCGTGCTGGCCGGCGGCGAACAAGCGCCGTGCGGCCTTGTAGCCTAGCTCGCAGTAATCGACCCCGGCCGCGACGCACGTATCGTACACGGTTTTTACGAAGGCCTCGTCGAACTTGTGGTTGTTGACCAGTCCGCCGTCGCGGATGGTGCAGTCGAGGATCTTGATGTCCGGTCGATAGCTGACCCAGTTGCCCCTGGCGTCGACGTGTTTTCTGTGCAGCATGGCTCTCTACTCTTCTCTCGGCCCGGCGCTTCCGGGCAGGGGCCGTTCATACCACGAACCCGGCGCCCAATATGGAACAACGGATCGGTAGGCCCCGGGGTTCGGGGCACGCCGCCCGGCCGCAACGCCGGTCTCCCCCTATCGGCCGCGAAAGATCAGCCAGGCGAAAAGCGCGCCGATGACGACCGCACCGGCCATGATGCCAAGGAGCAGGCCACGCGAAATCGGCGGCCGCTGGAGCCTGTCCGGCGGGACGGGGGTATAGCCGCCCGGCATTTGCATAGGCGAGAACGGCGGCGGATTCGCTGGCGACGCAGGATCAGCCACGGGCGGCACCGGGGAAACCGCGGCAGGCAGCGCTTCGCCCACCGGAACGTTCGCTCCACCGGCCGCGGGAATCGCCTGACTGTTGCGCGTCTGCATCTCCGCGATGGTGTCGCGCTTGAAGGGCCCGGTATCCCTCCGTGCGAAATCGCCGACCGTGTCGCGCTTGCCAGAGGTCCGGCGCCCGGGCCAGTCCGCCTCCGAAGACCACGCGCGCGGATCAATGAAGCTGCCAACCTGAATCCCGCCGTCGGCGGGTGCGAGGACTTGCCCGCCGCCCTGCCCGCCGTCTTGCCCTTCCTGTCCGCCGTCGAATTCGAATGACGTGAACGCGTCCAGCTCAGCGTGGAGAACCGTATCCACGGTGCCGAAGCGCTTGCTCTTACCGCCCGACGACTGCGTAGCCTGATCCTCGATGCACGCGCGCACCATCTCGGCAATGTCGCGTTGGATCATCTTCAGTCCGCGCGAGAACTGATAGTGCGCCAGTGCATCTTGCAGATCGGTGGCGCTCTGAAAGCGATCCTCCGTGCGCCTCGCCAAGGCCTTGCGACAGATCTCCTCGAACTCGGGCTCGACCTCGGGGTTCTGCGCGGCGATGGGAGGGATCTTCGCGTTGCGGACCAGCTCCACGGTCTGGTAGTCGGTGTCTCCGTAGAACAGTCGCTTGCTGGTCAGCATCTCGTAAAGCAGGATGCCGACCGCGAAGATGTCCGAGCGGTGATCGACGTTTTCGCCGCGCGCGGCCTCGGGCGAAAGATAGCTCATCTTGCCCTTGACCACGCCGGGATCGGTCGATTCCACTTGGCTCGCGGCCTTGGCCAAACCGAAGTCGGCCAGCTTGATCTCGCCGTTCTTCGAGATAAGCACGTTGGCCGGCGAGACGTCGCGGTGAACGATGTTCAGGCGCTCGCCGGTTTCCGGATGCGAAAGGTCGTGCGCATACGCCAGCCCCTTGCAGACCTCCATGATGATGTAGAGGGTCTGCCCGATGGTGAGGCGCCGGCCGATGCGACGACGCCATTCGAGGATGGCCTTGAGATCCACGCCCTCCACGAATTCCATGACGATGAAATAGGTGTCGTCGGCGTGACCGATGTCGAACACTTGGACGATGTTGGCGTGCTGGAGGAACAGCGACAGGCGCGCCTCGTCCAAGAACATGGTGACGAACTTCGCGTTCTTGGTCAGCGCGGGCAAAACCCGCTTGATGGCGACGTTCTTGCGGAAGCCCTGCAAGGACTCGGCGACGCCCTTGAAGACCTCCGCCATCCCGCCGACCGCAATCTTCTCTGTGATTCGATAACGGCTATCGGGCATCGGGCGGGCCGCCAGGCTGGTTGATTCGGCGGATTATATAGCAGACGCGGCGATGAGGTATCGACAAAACCGCGGAGCTCCGCCGGTCAGTCATTGTTCGTCTGGGTCCCGCTACTCATCCGTGGCGCCTATCTCGCCCAAACCGCCGTCGGCGGCGCCTTGGCCAGGTTGTTCAACCGCCGCCTCTTTGCGCTCGTTCTGCTCTTTGCAGTCGATGCACTGGGTGGTCACGGGACGGGCAAGCAGGCGCTTGAAGGCGATTTTCTCGCCGCAGTCCTCGCACACGTCGATGGTGTCGCTGTTAATCCGGGCCAGTTGCTTGTCTACCTTGCCGAGCAGGTACTTCTCCCGGTCGTGCAAGCGCATCTCCGTGGAAAACAGCTCTTCCTCCATCGACTCGTCGATGGAGTCCCGCCCGATGTTCCGCTCGTGGTTCATCGAGTAGTTGAGCGCGTTTTGGCCCACCTTGGCAAGCCGCTTCTTCGCGGTTTCAAGTACTGCTCGAAGCTGCTCTTTCTCAGTCTGACTCAGCATAGTTTCCTCGCAAGATGTGGGCCTCCCTAAAGAACCTTCGGTTGACAAGCCCGGCAGGTTTAGCGTCGCGTGGCTCGGCCTAGGGTGCAACGCCGCTAGGACGCCTTCTTCTCCTTGATTAGTTGCGGACGCCCACGCGACACCACCACGTCACGGGTGACCACGCACTCGGTTACCCCAGTGAGCGATGGAATCTCATACATCACGTCCAGCATGACTTCTTCCAGGATGGCGCGAAGGCCCCGGGCGCCCGACTTACGACGAACCGCTTCCTCGGCCACGCTGCGCAACGCATCTTCGGTGAAGCGTAGCTTGACGCCTTCCATCTCCAGCAAGCGTTCGTATTGCTTGGACAGGGCATTCTTCGGCTTCCACAGAATCTCGGACAAATCGTCGACGTCCAGCTCGTCGGCGCCGACGATGATGGGCAGGCGACCCATGAACTCGGGAATCATCCCGAACTTGATCAGATCCTCGGTGCGAGCCATGGCCCGCAGCTCGTTTTTGGACTCCTCACCCTTGGCGATAGCGGCGCCGAAGCCCAGGCCGCTCTTGCCGATCCGGCGGCGAACGATTTCTTCCAGACCGTTGAAGGCGCCGGTGCAGACGAAGAGAATATTGGTCGTGTCGACCTGAATCAGCTCTTGCTGCGGCCGGTTGCGCGCGCCGTCGGGAGTGATGGTGGCCTGCTTGCCTTCCAGGATCTTGAGCAGGGCCTGCTGCACGCCCTCGCCCGACACGTCGCGGGTAACCGAAGGGCCGCCGCCCTTGCGCGAGATCTTGTCGATCTCGTCGATGCAAACGATGCCGCGCGACGCTTTTTCGGGGTCGTTACCGGCGTTGCGATAGAGCGACTTGATAACGCTGTCCACGTCCTCCCCGACGTAGCCCGCCTCGGTCAGGGTAGTGGCGTCGGCCATGGCGAAAGGAACGTCGAGCTTGCGTGCCAGGGTCTGCACCAGCAGGGTCTTCCCGCATCCGGTGGGCCCGATGAGAAGGATGTTGCCCTTCTGGATCTCCACGTCGGCGGCCTTGCCCCGCTGGCCGATGCGCTTGTAGTGATTGTAGACAGCAACCGAAAGCGCTTTCTTCGCGCGATCTTGCCCGATCACGTACTTGTCGATTTCGTCGTAGATTTCCCGCGGTCGGGGGTAGCGCGGACGTTCGGCTGCTTCTTCCTTCGCGATGATGTCGTTGCATAGGGCAACGCACTCGTCGCAGATGAACACCCGCGGTCCCGAAATGAGTTTCCGCACCTCGCGCCGGCGCTTCTGGCAGAAGGAGCAGTGGAAGTCGTCCATACCTGCATCGAGTATTGCACCCGAAGGAACCGGAAGCCAAGGGGAAGGCAACAATTCCCAGAGCCCGCCCGAAACTTTCTTGCGCAAGCCGCGCAATCGTGATCCGCTGCCCGACGCAGAGGAGACGCCGGGGGCACGCATTGGGTAGAGCTACGTCGGCTGTCCGGTGTATGATGGAGGACCATGGCGGGTTTTGCGCGTCTTGCGGTTTCCATGGGTTGCCCGGCCGGTATCGGGCCGGAGATCGTCGTTCGTGCATTGGCCGACCGACCCTCGCTGGGTGCCACCGTGTTCGGTGACCGCGGGGTCTTGGAGCGCGCCGCCGAGCGCGCGGGGGTCGCGTTGCCCCAGAAGGTCAATATCGCCCAGGTGACCCACTTGAGCGACGAGGACGTGCAGCCCGGCCAGCCCAGCGAAATCACCGGGCGCGCCCAGATCGACTATCTCGCCGCGGCCACCGACGCCATCGTGAACGGCGAGGCCAGTGCCCTCGTGACCGCGCCCATCTCGCGCGAGTGGGCTGCGCGAGCAGGCATGCCGTTTCCCAGTCACATGGCGTACTTGGCCAACCGGCTCAGCGCCAAGGACTGCGCGACCATGCAAATCGGCGGGGGACTCCGTGTCACCCTGGTCACCAGCCGGGTGCCCATGCAGAAGGTGCCGTCCTTGCTCAACGTCGGCAACATCTCGCAGACCATCGTCCTTACCGCCCAGGCGCTGCTCACCTACTTTGGCGTTCGACTGCCCCGCGTGGCAGTCGCGGGGCTCAACCCGCTAGCCGGCGAGGGCGGGCGCCTGGGCGATGAGGAAAGCCACCTGGTCCTGCCTGCCGTGAACCTCGCACAGCGACTGCTATCCACCTCGGGGCTCACCGCTCGGGTCAGCGGCCCGCACGAGCCCGACACCATCTTTCGCCAGGCCCTGATGGGAGACTTCGACGCTGTGGTGGCCCTGTACCACGATCAAGGTCAAATCCCGATCAAGCTTCTCGCATCGGAGACGGCGGTCAGCCTCACCCTGGGGCTGCCGTTCGTGCGAACCTCGCCCGACCACGGCACCGCATACGACATCGCGGGAACCGGACGCGCGCGACACCAGGGCTTCCTGGCCGCCATCGACCTCGCCCTGGCGGTGGCCGAGAAGAGCCTTGCTGTCCCCGACAGCACTTAGCGCACCTAGCATCAGACGGCGCGCAGTCTCGCGAAACGCTCACGGCGTCATGCGATGAATCTCTACATGTTTGTGCACATGATCCGATGTTGTGATATAGGTTCTAAGAATAAGTCGCAAGATTCATAGATAATTCACAGCATCAATGGACAAGTTGAAGAGGAAATAGCAAACATGGCAACCAGCAAGGGCAAGAAGACTACAACTTCTAGAAAAAATGGAAATAATGCCCCCAAGGGCGTCGGGGCCACCGTGGTCGCCAGCGCCAAGATCCCCAGCGGAGGCGAAAAGGTCGTTCAGTGCCTCGAGCGCGAAGGGGTCGATGTGGTGTTTGGGTTGCCAGGCGGTGCTGCCATCCCGCTCTTCGACGCCCTTTACGAGTCTAGAATCAAGCTGGTCCTCACCCGGCACGAGCAAGGCGCCACCCACATGGCCGATGGATTCGCCAGAGCGACTGGCAAACCGGGCGTGGTCGTGGTGACCTCGGGGCCGGGCGCCACCAACACGGTGACCGGACTTTTGACCGCGCTATCCGACTCGGTTCCGATGGTCGTGCTGTGCGGCCAGGTGGTCCGCCCCATGCTTGGCAAGGACGGCTTCCAGGAGGCCGACGTCACTGGCATCACCTACGCGGCGGTCAAGCACAGCTACCTCGTGAAGGAGGTGGCCGACATTCCCCGCGTCGTCAAGGAGGCCTTCTTCATCGCATCGTCGGGTCGGCCCGGGCCCGTGCTCATCGACTTGCCGAAGGACGTCCTCGCGGCGCCCTGCCCTGCGCCCTTTGTCGACAAGGTCGAGCTGCCCGGCTACCACGTGCCCGACCACGCGGATCCGGCGGCGCTTAAGCAAGCCGCGGGGTTCCTGGCGAAAGCGCGCCGCCCGGTCCTGCTGGTCGGCCACGGCGCCGTGCTGTCGGGAGCGGGCAAGGCGATCCTGAAGTTCGCCGAGAAGCTGAACGCGCCGGTGGTGAACACCTTGCTCGGCAAGGGTGCTGTCCCCGAAGATCACCCGTTCCACCTCGGGATGCTCGGCATGCACGGAACAGCCTATGCCAACAAGGCCGTCGATCAGTGCGATCTCATCATGTCGATTGGATCGCGCTGGGACGACCGCATCACCGGCAAGCTGGCGGTGTTCTGCAAGGACGCGGTGAAGATCCACGTCGACATCGACGTGGCCGAGTTCGGCAAGGTGCTCCAGCCCCACGTGGCCCTGGCCGGCGACGCACGCCTGGTGATCGAAGATCTGCTTCCGCTGGTGGGCCGCTGCGACAGCGACGCCTGGATGGACCAGGTCGGCGCATGGCGCGGGCAGTTTCCCTTGCACTACCCCAAGAAGGGCGGCCTGCGCGCGCAACACATTCTCGACCGGCTGGACAAGCTGGGCGGACGCGATTCCATCATCACCACCGACGTGGGCCAGCATCAGATGTGGGCCGCGCAGTTTCTGCTTACCACCAAGAACCACCACTGGCTCTCGTCGGGCGGCGCCGGCACCATGGGCTTCGGCTTCCCGGCCGCGGTGGGCGCCAAGCTGGGCTGTCCCGACAAGCCGGTGTGGGCTGTGGTGGGCGACGGCGGCTTTCAAATGACGTTTTCCGAGCTCGCCACCGCGGCGGTGAACAAGATCGCGGTCAAGGTCCTCGTCATCAACAACCACTTCCTCGGCATGGTCCGCCAGTGGCAGGAGTTGTTCTACGAGAATCGCCTGTCGGGCACGCCGCTCGAAGGCAACCCCGACTTCGTCAAGCTGGCAGAGGCCTACGGCATCCAGGGCTTCCACCTGCGTCGCGCCGCCGACGTGGACAAGGTGCTGGAAGCAGCCATGCAATACAACGACGGCCCCTGCGTGATCGACGCCGAGGTGGTGAGAGAGGACAACGTGTTCCCTATGATTCCCGCCGGGGCCGCGCTGAGTGACATGATCATCGAACCGCCCAAGGCCGTGCTGGAAAAGCCCGCGGGCTCCACCTAACCATGGTTCAACCCTTCACCGGTCTTCAAAAAGGTACGAACATGAGCTCTCTCGCAATTGCCCCAGCCAATCCCGTGACCAGTCTCCCCCTGCACACGATTTCCGTGTTGGTGCGCAACCAGCCCGGCGTCCTGGTGCGCGTCGCCTTGGTCTTCGCCCGCCGCGGGTACAACATCGAAAGCTTGGTGGTCAGCGCCGACCCGTCGAACCCCGAGTACTCGCGCATGACCATCACCTGCACCGGCGATCCGGACACCCTCGAACAGATCATCAAGCAGGTCGCGAAGCTCGTCGACGTCGTGCGCGCCATCGACCACACGGGACAGGCGGTGGTCGAGACCGAAATCGCGCTCATCAAGATCAAGGCGGGCCTCACCGAGCGCACGGAAATTCTGCAGTCCGCCGAGCACTACAAGGCCAAGGTCGTCGACTGCAGCGCCACCTCGCTGATCCTGCGCGTGACCGGCGCGAGCGAAAAGCTGGACAGCTTCATCACCCTGCTGCGGCCCTTCGGCGTGGTCGAGTTGGTTCGGTCCGGCAAGATCCTGATGACCCGTGGACCGGAAGCGACGTAGCGCTAGCGAACCGCGTGCAGCGAGGTTTGGCGAGGCAGGGATCGGGGCGTCAGGACGATGCCGCCGGCGTCCAGGTCGCGCAGCCGCGGCAGCGTGATCGGCTGCCACGCCACCGCCGGGTCGAAGACGAAGTTGATCTTGTACTTCTTGTCGGCTGGGAGGCGGTTGCGCCGCAAGATCCAGCTTAGGAATTCCTTGATCCCGGATGAGTTCAAGAATGCCAGCTCGGTCACGTCCACCTTCACCTCCATGAGCCCTTCGCCAAGCGCCATGTTGTGGACGATTTCGATGAACCCCGCCATGAAATCGCGGGGACTGAGTTGGTCGATCTCACCCACCACGAAGACGGTGTCTCCTTCTACGCGCAGAGTGACCTTGCCACCTGCAGCCTGCACCGTTGAAATATGCATGGAAGACCTACGCAAAGAATACGAACCGATCCTGATCTTCGGCATAAACCGGCGGGACTGAAGCGCTCTTGGTAAAACCCCACGCCCGCGACAACGGTGTCGTGGCGACGTCGCGCCTTCCCGGCCCATCCCCAGCCTTCTCAAGCCTTTCGGACCGGCACGCGGATTGCTGCGGAGAGATGTCCGCCATGACGAACAAAGCGATGGTTCTCTGCGGTGTGATCGCTGCAACCGCGGCTTGCTCAAGCGCGGGAGGCTCGGACAATTCAGGCGGCGGACCGAGTTACGAGGCTGACGCCGGGGCATCTAGAAGTGGTATGGGGGGCGCCTTGGGCATCCCGGCTGGCGGCCTCAGCACCGGCGGCTCGATGACGATCGCCACCACCACGCTGCCGCCAGAGCAGGAAACCCAGATAAACTACCTGGCGCCGCGCGCTGGAGATCATCGCGTCTACGTGGCGAATCCCACCCGCAACACGGTCACCATCATCGACGCGACCACGCTGGCCATCACCGAGCAAGTGACCGGCGACACGCCCACCGTGGTGGCCACCGTGCCGGGCAAGGACGTGGCGCTGGTGATCAACGCCGGATCGCACACCCTGCGCGTCGTGCGCGACGCGACCCCGGGCGCCGCCAGCTACCCCATCGTGGCCAAGGCCAACGCCATCTCGATTGCTCCCGACGGCCTGCACGCGGTGGTGTGGTGCGATTCATCCCAAACCGAAGCAACGACCACGACCTCGTCCACGACCACCGCCGGAAGCACCCAGGAGGTTAGTGTAGTCGACCTCGGTGCTGACAGCACCGCCGACAGCGTGGCCTCGGTGAGCGTCGGCTACAATCCCTCGACCGTCGTGTTCTCGAGCGACAGCTCGGCCGCTTTCGTGGTCACCGACGATGGCATCTCCGAGCTTCGCTTCGCCAATATCACCGGCCCCGCCATCGCCCCGTTCACCCGCATCGATAACGGATCGTTGACCTTCGTAGGTTCCGATGCCGGCGCGCCCGCCAGCGATGGTGGCACCGATTCCAAATCAGCACCGCACGCACCACAGGCTCTCGACGGCGGAGCCACGCCACTCGATGGCGACGTTTCGTCAGGCGATAGCGGGGTGTCGTCCTTCGACGACGGCGGGAAGCCAGACGATGCTTCGGGTCCCGAGGTGGGAGCATCGGACGCTGGGGTCCTGGTTCCCGACGCCGCACCGGCAAGAGACGCCTCGTCCTTGGCGAGCGCAACGACAAGCAAGGCGGTGGACGTATCAGTGACCAAGGCCGGGGACTTCGCCATCGCCCGCCGCGCCGGCACCGCTGCGGTCCTGCTCATCGACCTCAAGGCCAGGACGGTGTCGACCGTGCTGCTTTCCAGCGAGGTCACGGATCTGGATCTCGTCGACGCGCCCAGCGGCCCGCAGGCCTTCGCGGTTCTGCGTGCCGAGAGCAAGTTGGTCCGTATCGACATCCCGGCCGGATTCACCGACGAATCCCACCGCAAGCCCTGGCCCTTCGCCGGCGGGACCATCGGCTCGGTCACCATCAGCGCGAACGGGACCTATGCCCTGCTTTACACCACGGCCGTCGCCAGCAAGGACCTGGCCGTATTCAACCTGGCCACTGAGCAGTTGATGCCACCGCCCGAGATTCACAAGACGATTCGCGCCGTGGCCATCGCGCCCGACGAGAAGACGGCCCTGGTCCTGCACACCCGGACCACGCCCAGCTCGACGTCGACCAACTTGAGCGCGCAGGACATCGTGGATCAGTCCTACGGCTACACCATGGTCAACCTGGCCGACGGCTTTACCCTGTTGCACACCACGCCGGCCGATCCCAACCCGTTTGCCATCACCCCGGATTCGAGCAATGCCTTCGTGCTTTTGCGCGACGACAAGGCTTCCATCCGGACCGCGGTGCGAATCTCGTTGGCCAACTTCCAGACCACCGACTTCCCACTTGCCAGTCCACCCAACTCCCTCGCAGCCCTCTCACCAGAGACCCACAAGGTCTTCGTCGGCCAGGACTACTCCGAGGGTCGTATCAGCTTCATCGACTGGATGTCAGCCACCGGCGACGTGAAGTCGGTCACCGGCTTCGCCCTCAGCGGAAGGATACAACAATGAGACGCGGTTTCCTTGCCCTATCCCTTTTGCTCGCGACGCTGCCGGCGTGCAGTGACAGCAGCACCGAGTTCTGGCAATCCAGCAACGACGTCCTGCCGACGGTGATGCTGGAAGACCATGTGGCCGTGGTCGAGAAGAACTCCGCCACCGCCTTCGTGCTGGACCCGGGCGACCCCTCGCTCACGCCCAAGTTGGCGGCGGTCGGCAAGAACCCGGTCACCGCGGTCAAGCACAACGGCGGCAACCAACTGCTGGTCCTGAGCGCGGGCGACCACGGCTCGGCAGACAAGCAGCCGGTGCCGGCGAAGCTGGTCGTGGTCAGCCCTGCGGCCATTGATTCGCCCACCGCCTATGAGCTGGGAAGCCAGTTTGACGGGGTGGCTCAGTCCGACGAAGGACGCTTCGCTGTTCTGTACCACACGTCATCCACACAAGATGTGAACAGCGGTGCCCTCTTCAATCCCAACGACCTGGAGGTCGCGGATTTCGGCGATACCCACGCGGCCGAGCCGACGCTGACCCCGAAGCCGATTCGCAGCCTGGGAGGCGTGCCCTCGACCTCGAACCCGTCGGCATCGCCGATCCAGTTCTCACCCGACTACATCTTTCCGGCAGGCACGAGTCGGTTGGCGGTGGTTCTGTCGCAGGACTACGTCACCGTCTTCGACCTTTACCATCTGGACCATGACGAAATCTCCGTTCCGTTGTGCCCGGCGGGCGGCACCTGCAACTACAGCGTCGACCAAGTGGTCTTCGACCCGGCCAACAGCCAACCCTCCAGCGCCATCAACATCTACGTCCGCACGAACAGCGCCAAGGACATCTTTCAGATCACTTTTACCGATACCGGGCCAGCCGGACCCACGGCCAGCGGCAACAGCTTCATCGCTTCCCTGTCCATGTTCGCCGTGGGCGCATCCTCGGCCGACATGGTGCTCTTCGGAACCGGCGAGGATGCGCGCCTTGGGGTGGTCACCCCGGATGCCAGGAACCTGGTCATCCTTGATCCAAAGACCGGCAGTGGGGTTCCGCTGCCCTTGCCGATTCCAGCCAACACGATCGTCCCCTTCGTCACGACCGATCCCAGCACCGCTCGGCAAGAGACCCGGGCCATGCTGCTGGACCTACAACGGGGCAGCACCAGCGTGCTGTCCGTGGACCTGGATGCCGCGAAAGCCGCGAATGGGCTCACGCCCGACCAGTACGCTATCCCCGGCGCGGCAACCTTGGTGGTGCCGCTGCAATCTCAAGGCATCGCCTTCCTGATGTACGGTAGGTCGTCGAGCAACGCGGTCTTCTCGGTGGTCAACCTGGCTGACAAGCTTTCGCTCTTCGACTTCAATTCGTCGAGCGCCCTCGGCGCAGCCTTCCTGGAAAACCGCAAGCTCAGCACGGGGGATCGAGGAACCCGACTTTGGAGCGTCGATTCGCCGGATGGCGGGCGGCCTAGTCCAAATTCCGGAATCCACTTCTTGGATTTGGTGCCGAGGGGCCAGCCGTCCACATCCATTTGGCTGGACGAGACCATCGCCAGCATCACCCCGTTGTTCAATCCGAGCAGCGACGGCATTCGCTATCTGGTGCTCGAACAGACCCCGAACGCATACGGCAATCTGACCTTCGTCAATGCCGACAATCCCGACCGGGCCACCGCGCGCACCGCACGCGGCTTCTTGTTCGCGAGCTACCTTGGAAGGACAGCGCCATGAGGACGATCCGCATGAACCTTGTTGAAGGCCTGGCGACCCTGTTGGCTGCGACGGCGGTCTTGTTCTTCGCCGGCCGCGCGCAAGCGCAGCAGACTTGGCCCGAGGCCCAGCACCGCGCGCGCTCGGCACCGAACCCGGGCGCCGATCCGGACACACCCGCTTTCGCCTGGACGTCCTCGCGCTTTGCCCTGGCGGGCGAAGTTCGAACCACGTGGCCGCAGAACGGCGCAGCCCGCCGGCTGATCGGAAAGGACGCCCCGGTCGGTGGTGGGGTGTCCCTGCGCTACGATGCCTTGCAGCCGACAAGCAAGCTGGTGGCGAGCGTGGACCTCGGCTGGGCCTCCACCTCGACCAGCAACGGCAGTGCGTCGGGGACGGAATCGGCGGATCTCAACACCCAGCTGGTTTCCTTGGGCCTTTCGTTGCGCTACCACGTCTTTCACTGGCTGGCCCCCTACGCCCGCGTTGCCGGCGGGATCGGCTGGGACAAGCTGATCGTGTCGACCAGCGACGGCCAATTCCAGGACGAGCGCAGCTTCGGCCACGGATCCGTGGGCGGCGGGATCTTCCTGCGCAGTCCGGCCGTCATCCCGCGGCCGTCGTCCACTTGGCTTTCGTTTGCCCTGATGGGAAGCGTCGAGGGCGGCTACTACCTCGCATCGAGCAGCAGCTTCGCACTGCAATCGTCCCCGGTCGCCGGGGTCAAGAGCCCGGTGCCCACCCCGGGGGTTCCGATTGGCGAAGTTGGCCGCAACGCGCCCTACCTGCGAATTGCGGTCGGAATCGCGTTTTGATTGTCGAATCCATAACGCCGGTTCTGTTATTGTCTAGGGTCGGGTAGGGCTGTGCACCCCGATCCACCCGAGGGGACAGCCCGCCTTGGGTGTTATGAAGAAGATCGTCGTCAAAGGCGCGCGCCAGCACAATCTCAAGAACGTCGACGTAGAGATCCCACGCGACAAGCTTGTGGTGATCACCGGTCTGTCGGGCTCCGGCAAGTCGTCGTTGGCGTTCGACACCATCTACGCCGAAGGACAGCGGCGCTACGTGGAGTCCCTATCGGCGTACGCCCGGCAGTTTCTCGAACAACGGGGCAAGCCTGACGTCGACTCCATCGAGGGACTGTCGCCCGCCATCGCCATCGAGCAGAAGTCGGGCAGCCGCAACCCGCGCTCCAGCGTGGGAACCATCACCGAAATCTACGATTACTTGCGCCTCCTGTGGGCACGCGCCGGCGAGGTGTATTGCTGGAAGTGCGGCCAGCGCATCTTTTCCCAGACTGTCCCGCAAATGGTCGATCAGGTGTTGGGTTTTCCCGAAAGCACGCGCTTCTCTGTGCTTTCGCCGGTGGTACGCGACAAGAAGGGCGACTTCGCGGAAGAGCTCGCGCGCCTGCGCCAGGAAGGCTTCGTACGGGCCAACATCGACGGCGAGCTTGTCGAGCTGGCCGACCCACCCAAGCTCGACAAGACCCACAAGCACACCATCGAGGTCTTCATCGATCGTCTGGTCCGCAAGGCCGGCATCGAGCAGCGGCTTGCCGAATCCATCGAGCTGGCGGCCAAGCTGGGCGGCGGCCTGGTGAAGATCTCGCCGCTTGAGGGCGACGACCTATTGTTCTCGCAAAGGTTCGCGTGCCCCGACTGCGGCGTCGGACTGCCCGAGCTTGGCCCCAGCCTGTTTTCCTTCAACAGCCCGGCAGGTGCGTGCCCGGTCTGCGACGGCATCGGCGCGACCATGTACTTCGACCCAGACCTGGTGGTCACCGATGCTGACCTGTGCCTGCGCGAAGGGGCCATCGATCCGTGGGAACGTCGCAACAGCGCCTTCTTTCAGCAAGTCCTGGACGCGGTCGGCGCCGCCTTCGACATCGACCTGTACCAGCCGTGGAACAAGCTGTCCGCAGACAAGCGCAAGCTGATCCTCGAAGGTTCGGGCGACAAGGAAATCGCCTTCGTCTTCGAGAAGAACGGCCGTAAGCACACCTTCAAGAAGGAATTCGAGGGCGTGCTCGCGAATCTGCAGCGGCGCTTCGACGAATACCAGCGGCGGCGACGCGAGCAAGGCCGCAATACCGACGAGGATTTCGAGGCGGTGTACGACGAATTCCATCGCTACATGTCGCATTCGCCGTGCGCGGAATGCGGCGGCGCGCGCCTGCGCAAGGAAGCGCGGCACGTGCGCGTGGGGGGCAAAAGCATCGTCGACGTCGCCGCTCTCACCGTGGGCGACCTTCACGAATTCATCCGCGGCCTGCCGCTGTCGCGCCGCGATTGGCAGGTCTGCCACCGCATCGTGCGCGAGGTGACTGCGCGGCTGTCGTTCCTCATCAGCGTGGGCGTGGACTACCTGTCGCTCGACCGGTCGGCGGCGACTTTGTCGGGCGGGGAAGGCCAGCGCATCCGGCTGGCCACGCAAATCGGCAGCGGCCTGCAGGGCGTGCTCTACATCCTCGACGAGCCATCCATCGGGCTGCACCAGCGCGACAACGCGCGCCTCATCGAAACCCTGGTGAAGCTGCGCGACCTCGGCAACACCGTGCTAGTGGTCGAACACGACGAGGACACCATCCGAGCTGCCGACTACATCATCGACATGGGCCCCCGCGCCGGCGAGCAGGGTGGCCGCGTGGTAGCCACCGGCACGCCCGAACAGATCGAGAAGGACACGCAGTCGATCACGGGCGCGTACTTGGCCGGCGAAAAAGGCATCAAGGTGCCCAAGCACCGTCGCCCGACCAACCAGCGCAGCCTGGTTGTGCGTGGGGCCCGCACGCACAACCTTCGCAACCTTAGCGTCTCGTTCCCGCTCGGCGTGCTGACCTGTGTGACCGGTGTTTCGGGATCGGGCAAATCGAGCCTGATTGTCGACACGCTTCTGCCGGTGCTCAAGCATCGCCTGCAGGGCGGGCGCGCGCCCGATGCGGCCCTCGACGGTGTCGACGGGCTTGCCTTCGTCGATAAGGTCATCGACATCGATCAAGCGCCCATCGGTCGCACGCCGCGCTCGAACCCGGCGACCTTCACCGGCATCTTCACCCACATCCGCGACCTGTTCGCGAACCTGCCCGAATCGAAGGCGCGCGGCTACAAGGCCGGGCGCTATTCCTTCAACGTCAAAGGCGGCCGCTGCGAGGCGTGCCAGGGCGACGGTATCCTGCGCATCGAAATGCACTTCCTGCCCGACGTGTACGTGGAATGCGAGGCATGCGGGGGGCGGCGCTACAGCCGCGAGACCCTGGAGGTGAAATACCGGCAAGCCAGCATCGCGGACGTCCTCGACATGACGGTCAGCCAGGCGTGCGGCTTTCTGCAAAACATTCCCAAGCTGCAACAGAAGCTCGAGACCCTGCGTGAGGTCGGGCTCGGCTACATCAAGTTGGGTCAGGCGGCGACCACGCTTTCGGGAGGGGAAGCCCAGCGAATCAAGCTTTCCAAAGAGCTGGTCAAACGCGCCACCGGACGGACCGTGTACGTCTTCGACGAACCCACCACCGGCCTCCACTTCGCCGACATCGAGCAACTGCTGCAAGTGCTCGGCCGTCTGGTCGACGCCGGCAATACCGTCATCGTCATCGAGCACAACCTCGACGTGGTGAAGTGCGCAGACTGGGTGATCGACCTTGGCCCCGAAGGCGGCCCCGGCGGCGGGCAGATGGTCGCGCAGGGAACGCCCGAGGACGTAGCCAAGGTCGCCGCCAGTCACACGGGCAAGTTTCTGCGCAAGGTGCTGTAGTCCTCTAATAGCAGCGGTAGCACAGAGACTGCGGCGTGGTCTTCCACGGCACAGGGTACTCGGAGCACGCGCTGCCCGCCGCGGCCACCGAATTGCGAAGGGCGTCGAGCTTGTCGATGCCGGGGCCAAGCAGGTAGGTGTCGCGTGGCCGGGTCACCCAAAACACACAATTGCCCGGCCGAGTGTCCGGCGGGAAGAACTCTTGGTAGCCCGGGTGGTGGCCGAACATAGCGTTCATAAAGCTGAACATGGGAAAGAAGGCGGTGAGGTAGCCACCGAAGTGTTTGTGCTCGGCGGCGAGCACGGCCTTGATTCGAGCGGTGCCCTCCACATCGGCCAGCGGTCGCAAGGACTTGTACGGCGGTCCATGCGCCTCCATGCGCTCGAGCAGCGTCTGGCGGTACCCGGCGAAGGTCTTCATCCATAGGGCGGGCACCGTCGCCAGCAACGCGCTCACCACGGCGACACCAAGCCAAGTTCCGAGCCTGCGTAGCGCCCCTGGCTGAAAGAAGCTGGCGACGAGATGGGCGAGCGCGACCACCAGGGCCGAGGCGAGCACGATCGAGGTCCATACCTGATACTTCGTCAGGTAGTAATAGTGAGCTCCGACGATCTCGCGAAAGTGCGAAAAGAAGGCGGCGTTGGCTGCGGCGAGGAACACTGGGAACCGCAGAGCGCGCAATACGGGTGAACCGAGAAGGCCCGACAACCCGAAACCCTCTCTGCGCAGGAACGCATACAGAAGCAAGCCCGCAGATAGGATGATGTCCGCCCTGAGCAGGTCACCCGTGGCGTAGCCCTGGATGCCGCCGCGAAGCTGAAACAGGGGAGCGATCTGCCGGGCGATCCACACTGTAGCGATGCAGAGGCCGGCTGCGAGCAACGCTTGAACGAGCTTCTGCCACCGCCAAGTTCCGTCGAAGAGCAAAAGCGCCGCCACTGCCACGGTCACATCGGCGAGGTTGAGGGCGTAGGTGTAGCGCACGACTGCAAGCCCGGCCAAGAGCACGCCCACCCGCAGCCACGGCTGCCGTATCTGGGCGTCCGCTGCCCACAGTCCAAACAGGGGTATTAGACCAAAGAGGTGAGAGTAGTAGCCCGCTGCCTCGTTGTAGTGCATGACCGGCAAGATGACGGCAAGCAGAACCCCCGCGGAGGCGACAATGGCGGTGACGGCTCCCAGCCCCACGGCAACCAGCTTGGCCTCCCCCACACGTCCCATGGCCGAAAAGGCGAGCATCATAGGAAACGCGACGGTGGCAACGACGGTCAGGTAGAAGGCGATGGTGAAGGATCGGAACGCATCGACGCCGAGGATCTTCTCGACCAGCCAGGTGAATCCGTAGTACGCGACCTGGCCGTTGTAGATGTCGGGAGCATTGAGCCCGAACTGATCAGTGAGGAAGACGTGCGTGCCCCCGTCCCAGCCGTCCAGATTCGGAAAGCCCCCGAAGTCGCGATTGTAGAGGGCCCATACGGCAAAGCCGCACGCAAGAATCGCAGCGGCGTCGGCCAACAGCAGGTCCACGGACCGGACGCGACCCAACCGTGGCCACGTCCAAGGCCGGAATACCCAAGCCGCCAAGGCACACACAGCGCAGGCGATCGCGCATGAGATGGGCAGTGACAGGCGCATGGTACATCGGAGCGGACCGGCCAGAATCAGCGGCGCCGCGAGGACGAACGGCAAGAGTGTCAGGTTGGGACCACGGTTCTCAACCCACGCGGGTGCGTTCCGGAACGCAGCCCCGAAGGACTTGGCTAAGCTGACGAAACGCTTACTCATGAAAAGACCGGCGGCGTGTGACCGATGTTTCTAACATCAGCCCTCTTACCCTTGCAGCCAGAATCTGGCGCTGGTCAGGCGTCTTGGTCGATGCTACACACAGAGCCCTCGCATGACGCCGGACCAGTCCCAGACCCCGACTCTCGAATCCAGACCGACTCCGGCGGAGCGTAACGGGACGGATGCCAATCCCACCATGCCGGTCAGGCGCAAAATCAGCAAGACCAGGATTGTCCGATCCGATGACTGGTATCCGCTGATGGTGTTTCTGGTCTCGCGCGCGGGGTTCATGCTGCTGTCCTACCTAAGCCTGGGCACGCATCGAATCTCGTCCGGCCTGCGAGGGTTCCGCCACAATCTGTTTCTCGACGGCTTCGTCCGCTGGGACAGTAGCTGGTACGGCGGGCTGGTCGACCACGGGTACATCGCTCCCACCGCGATCGCCAAGGGGGTGCAGCGAAACACGGCGCTCTTCCCGCTTTATCCGCTGGTGGTTCGATGGGTGAAGCTCGCGGTCGGCAATACTTGGATTGCCGGGCTGCTGGTCTCGAACCTGGCGTTCCTGGCGGCCACGATCATGTTGCATCAGCTTGTGTTGCGGCGCTTCGGCGAAGCCTGCGCCCGCAGGGCCGTCGTGCTTCTCTGTGTCGCGCCCTTCTCGGTGTTCTTCATGGCGGTCTACAGCGAGTCGCTTTTCCTGGCGCTGGCCATCGGGGCCTTCTTCGCCGCCGAGAGAAGGCACTGGCTGGCCGCGGGAATCCTCGCCGCGCTGGCCGGCGCCACCCGGGTCAATGGGTTTCTCATCGTACCCGGGCTCGCCCTTCTCTACCTGGAACAGATCGAATTCAAGCTCGGAAGCCTCCGGTGGGACGCCCTCTTGGTCGCAGTCGGCCTGGTGGGCCCGCTCGCACACCTCACCTTTCTGTGGCTGCGCTATGGCAGTCCGTTCGAATTCTGGCATGCCCAGTACGTGCTGGGCTGGGCCAGCGAGGCACCGGTTTCTGGCGCTCTTTCGGAGCTTGCGGACGCCATCCGGCCATCCATGCTGGCCGCCGGCCGAGGTGCTTCCCTGACCTTCGTCCAACTCCTAAGCCCGGCGTTTCTCCTGCTGATCGTCTCCTGGGGAGTGTGGAAGAGGAAGATCGCGTGGTCGTATGCGATGTGGTCTGTCCTTACGACGGCCAGTGCGTTCACCAAATGGACATCCGCGGGCCGTTACGTGTCGGTTGTGTTCCCATTGTATATTCTCATGGCAGTTCTCGGTGAACGACCAACGCTCTATCACGTGCTCCTTGCGCTGTCCTGCGTCCTCGCGGCCCACCAACAGATCCTCTTCGCCCTGGGGCGCTGGGTCGCGTAAGAATCGTCGGTGGAGGAACCTCTTCCGTCGAGCGACCGGACCGCTTTCGACGCCGCCTGACCCAGATGAAGGGCTATTGCGCCGCCTTGGAATCCCAGTCCCACTGATTGCGACCGCTCAACTGCGGGCTGCAATTTCATGGCCTTCACCGCACGCAAACGTGCGCGTTTCTCGCACCTTTCTTGCACGTTAGATCGAAATGGCCGCATTTTTCGGCATTTTTTCGGCGCAAACCTCTTGATATCGAGTAGAGTCGCTCCCGCAGTCGTTCGCAAGGCAGAACCGAAAACCATTACGGTCAACAAGGCTGGGCAAACGGCAGCGAGCAAGCTTTCAATTAACCGAGAGGAGTGAAGATGGCTAAAGGTCCCCTGTCCAAATCCGCCCTGATTCAAACAATCGCTGACAAGTCCGACGGAAAGCTCACCCGCAAAGATGTGAAGGGTGTGCTGGAAGCGGTCGGCACCATCGGCCACACCGAGCTCAAGAAGAACGGAATCTTCGTCGTTCCCGGCTTGGTTCGTATGGTCGTCGTGAAGAAGCCCGCCACCAAGGAGCGCAAGGGAATCAATCCGTTCACCGGTCAAGAGGCTGTGTTCAAGGCGAAGCCGGCCCGCAAGGTCGTCAAGGCTCGCGCAGTCAAGGCCGCCAAAGACGCCGTCGCGTAGCGACGTTGGGAACGACTCGGGATCGCGCTGCCACGGCAAGCGCGGTCCTGGGTGTCTCCCGCCGGATGGAGTGAGGGGAAGGTGTTGGCATGCCCGAGCCTCTGGCCGTTCTCGACGGTGTATCGAAGTCCTTCGGCGATGTGGTCGCCGTCGTCGGACTCTCGCTGTCGGTGAACCGGGGTGAAATCTACGGGCTGCTTGGACCCAACGGGGCCGGGAAAACCACCGCGTTGCGCATGCTCGCGGGCTTGCTTGCACCGTCGAGCGGCAGGGCACGCATCGCCGGCCGCGACGCGGACAGTGGCTTTGCCAAGAAACGTCTCGGTTACCTAAGCGGCAGCACGGGCCTGTTTGGCCGGCTCACCCCGCGCGAGATCCTCAACTACTTCGGCCAGATTCACGGACTTACGCTGTCCGATATTCGCGCGCGGGTCGACTGGTTGGGCGCGGCGCTCGCGCTCGAGACCGTTCTCGACCGCCGCGCCGAGGCTCTGTCGACCGGTGAGAGGCAGCGGGTGTCGATCGCCCGGGCAGTTCTGCACGACCCGCCACTTCTGATTCTCGACGAACCGACCAGCGGGCTCGACGTATTGGCCAGCCGCTTTCTGCGCGACTTCGTACGCGCCGAACGCGATCGCGGCAAGGCGGTGGTGTTCTCCACCCACTACCTGGCCGAGGCCGAGCTGCTGTGCGATCGAGTGGGTTTCCTGCACCAGGGCCGGATTCTGTGCGAAGGAAGCCCGGCCGAGATTCGCGCGCAGCAAGGCGCCGACACGCTGGAGGCTGCATTCCTAGCCATGGTCGATACCCGCGAGGACGTACCGTGAACCCGCGGCACGTGCTTCTTACCTTCGGCAAGGAGCTGCGCGAAGCCCTGCGCGACCGGCGCACCCTCGCCATCATGATCCTGCTCCCGCTGGTGGTGTATCCGCTGCTGTCGCTGCTTGCGGCGCAGGTCGCCTTGGGGCGCGAAAAGCAGCGCGACGAGCGACCGTCGAGCCTCGCGTTCTTGGGCGACGGACCGGCTCGCAAGCAGCTTGAGCCTCGGATCCTGGAAAATCCGACCGTTTTCATCCTGTTACCGCAGGGCAGCTCCGACGACGTGGAAAGCGGCAGGCTCGATGGGCTCATCGAAATTGGCCACGGCGACCAGGCGAAGCTGACCGTGTTGTTCGACGCCAGCCGGGACGAATCCCGGCTCGCCCAAGAGCGCCTTGCCGACCTGGCTGCGAGGACGCTGCCCGACGGATGCGCGCCCGCGATCGCGATGCAAAGCCGCAACCTAGCGCCGCAGGCACGCCTAGGTGGCTACCTCTTTTCCAAGGTCCTGCCGCTGTTCCTGGTGCTCATGGTGCTTCTGGGGGCTTTCTACCCCGCCATCGATGTGACCGCCGGCGAGCGTGAACGCGGCACGCTGGAGACAGTCCTCTGCGCGCCCATCCGCCGGGTGGACCTCATGTTCGGCAAGGTGCTGGCGGTGGCCACGCTGGCCTGCCTTACCGGCGTGCTCAACCTGGCCTCCATGGCCGTGACCTTGCTGCAGATCATTCGCCTGACCCCGCAGGCGGCGTCCATCGACCTGCCTTGGGGACACGCGCTTGCGAGCAGTCTGGTGATCCTTCCCGCCTCGCTATTGTGTGCCGCCGCCTTCGTCGCCCTGGGCGCCACCGCGCGAACTTTCAAGGAGGCACAGACCGTGCTTCTGCCCGTGTACTTCCTCACCGTCGCGCCCGCCATCGCCGGCGCCATCGGCGAGTACCGACTGGCCGGCATCGTGGCCTGGGTACCCGGCATGAACCTGACCTTGCTTGCCCGCGATCTGCTGGTCGGGCGAGCTACCCTCGCGGGCACCGTGGCCACGCTCATCGCAACGCTAGTATTCTCGGCCATGGCGCTGGCGGCGGCGGCGCGTGTGTATGCCTCCGAGCGGCTGGTGGCTCCCACCCGACGCCGGGCGCGCGCAACTGAGACCCCCTTGCGCACCGTGAGCGCCGGCGATGCAATGACCTTGTTCGCGCTGGCATTCCTTCTGCTCTACTTCGTGTTTCTGCCGCTGGAGAGGCGCCACCTTGCCACTGGCCTTTTGGCGTCCGAGTGGATTGGCCTTTTCGGACTGGTGCTGCTCTATGCGCGACTCTCCGGACAACAGTTCACGTCGGTCATCGCGCTCGGACGGCCGAGCGCACGGGCGGTCGGCGGAGCGATCCTGGTCGGGTGCAGTGCTTGGGCCGCTGTCGCCGTGCTGAGCGAATGGCTGGTCCCGGTTCCGAAGCACGTGCTCGATGAGCTGCGCAAATCCATCCTCTCCCAGGACGGGAGCCGGGGATACTTCATGACTCTGGCGTTGATGGCGGTAAGCCCCGCCGTGTGCGAGGAAACTCTGTTCCGCGGCCCGATCTTGCGCGGCCTGGGCAGCCGACTGGGCCCGGCCGCCGCGATCCTAACCACCGCCGGTCTCTTCGGGATTTTCCACCTCGACATCTACCGGCTCATTCCTGCCACCGTGCTCGGCGTGCTGCTTGGAACCTTGGCCGAGCAAGCTCGCTCCATCGTCCCTTCGATGCTCGCGCACTTTTGCAACAACGCGATCCTGGTCACGCTCGCGCGGGCTGGGCTCGACGAGCAGATGGAGAACCTCAGCCATCGCACCCAGACTGTCATCGTGATGGCCTCCGTTGCCGCAACTGTCGCGGGTCTCCTCTTGATTCGCGGTAGGGCCGAAAAGTCCGAACTGTAGTCCAGATAACAATTTATGTTGCCGCGTACTTGAGGCTTCTGCTATGGGTTGGCCATGTCGCAAGCGGAAGAGAAGCGCGTACTCCAGATCCTGCACAAGTGTCCTGTCCTGGGCGACGCGCCGGCCGATGCTTTGACCCGGCTGGCTGCCACCGCGCAAACCCAAAGTTATCGGGCCCGCCAGGTCGTTTATCTGCCCGGTGATAGGGCGGTCAGCGTGCATTTCATCGCCAACGGCCGAGTGAAGATCTCCAAGGTCACCCGCGACGGGAAAGAGCTGACGCTCGCGTATCGCACCAGCGGAGATTTCTTCGGCGAAACCTGCTTGCTTGACGGAGGGCCGCGCGAGGAGATGGTCGAGGCCATGGAAAACACGACCAGCGTCGAGCTCGACCGCGCCGGGCTCGATCGGGTGCTGGCCGACAATGCGCAGGTCTCGTATCCCTTCGCCCGCGCTCTGATTTCACGTTGGCTGGGCCTGCAGGCCAAGGTGGAACAATTGGTGTTCAAGGACGTTGGCTCCAAGTTGGCCGAGTTGCTGCTGCGCCTGGGGTCGGAGCACGGGGTCGAGCATCGACGAGGCCTGGTGCTGGGTCTCAAGATCACCCACCAGGAAATGGCGAACCTCATCGGTTCTACACGGGAAACCGTTTCCCTGACCCTGTCACAGTTCAAGCGCAAGGGTTACATTTACACCGAGGGGCGCAAGGTCATCCTGGCGGACCGAGAAGCCTTGCGGTCCCTGACGTAATTATCGCGAACTCGCTCTCGCAAGTGCCCGCCGCTGCCGTAGAATGGGCGGTGATGGCGGAATCCGGCTACCAGGAAGTCGTCGAGGCGCTCCGCGCTGCAGCCCGTCTTTCCAAAGAGCGATTTCTGGTTGGCGTGGTGGACGCGACGGACAGGGCGCGCATCTCGGCCGCCCTTGCGGCCGAAGGCGAGGTCATCGAGCTCCCGTCCGCAGACGCGGCGCTTGAACGCCTGGCCGAGGAGTCGTTCGAGCTTGTGGTGCTTGACGAGGGCGACGGCGAACGGAACCTGCTGGCCAAGGCGCGAGAGACCCGACCGTTTTCGGACATCGTGCCCATCATCGACGGGAACCCGGCTCGCGCCGCCACCATGTTTGCAAGTGAAGCCGCTGCCGTCCTGCCGCGGCCCCTGCCCACCAGCGACGCGCTGGTGCGCGCGCATCTGCGCTACCTGGCCTCATGCCGGCGCGCGCGCACGCGGGCTCTGATGTTAAGCCACGTCATCGCCAACAACCGCGCCGCGCTTCGCACGGTGGAGCCCGCGCTTGAAGCCGCGCTGGTAGCCCTGGTCGATGCGAGCAAGCAGGCACCTCTGGTCTCGGTGCTGGGTGACGCAGAGCTTGCGCGCGTGGCGGGCGGCGTACCGTCGCAAGGGCAGGCGGACGTCATCGTGCTGAGCTTCGGCAGCGCTGACCGAATCGAGCTGCGCCTGCGGGAGGCGCGCGACCGTGCATCCGGCGCCGCGGTGGTGGCGGTGGATAGCGTGCCCACGCCGGAGCGGCTGTCGTCAGCCGTGTATGGCGGCGTGCGCGCCTACCTGGGAAGAGATCTGCTTCCCCAGCTCGGCCGGGTCGTCGCCGCGGCAGCGCTGCGCCGCCGTGGCGAGCTGACCGGCCGCCAGATGTCCGAGACCCTGACCCGCTTCGGCCTGATGGAAGATCCGGCGCGCGCGGTTCCGACACCCACCCTGGATCTGGATGCGCGCCTGATTGCCGACGCGGCTTCGAGCGGCCCAGGTCCGGTCGTCCCGTCGGCGCACGAGGTGCTGGTGGTGGACGACGAAGTGGTCGTGCTTACCGTGCTGCGCGAAATCCTGCGGCGCAGCGGCTATCGCGTGACCACCGCCGCCTCGGCGGAAGAGGCCATCGAGCTGATGCAGAAGCGCAGCTTCGACCTCGTGCTTACCGACAAGAATCTGCCGGGAGCGTCGGGTCTGGAGGTTCTGCGGATCGCGAAGGGGCTCGACCCGGCTCCCGCGGTGGTGATGATCACGGGCTATTCGTCCTATGACTCCGCCGTGACCGCGCTCGACATCGGCGCGCAAGACTACATCGAAAAGCCCATCCGCGACGTGGAAGCCCTGCGCTTCCGTATCCGGCGCGCCCTTTCGCGTCGCAACGAGCAACTTGCGCGCAGTCAGCGCGCGGACAAGGCCGAGGCACAGGCGCAAATCCTGGTGGTGGAAATCGACGAGAGCCGCCGCAAGCTGATCGCGGAATTCCTGGGCCGAACCTACCAGGTGACCAGCGCCGCCAACGGCGAAGAAGCGCTGGAGCTGCTCCAAAAATCCAAATTCGACCTGGTCATTGCAGATCGCAACCTGCCCGGGATGTCGGGTTTGCGAGTCATCGAGCAGGCGCAGCGCCTTCTGCCCCATTGCGCGTCTGTGCTCTACACCGCCTACCCCTCCTACGAAACCGTGAAGGAAGCTTTCGAACTGGGTGTAAACGCCTACCTGGTGCGGCCCAACCAGGATCTGAAGTTGCTTGAAGACCGGGTGGCAGGCGCTTTACGCAGTCACGGAGGCATCCTGCTTGGATAGTCCGCACAGTTCCCGACACCGATTGAGCATGGATTGCGTGTTGTTGGTTGACGAGAGCCAGCGCTTTTTGTTTAAGTTGACAACCTAGAAAGCGAGCCCATGCGGGCGGCGACGACAGCGTGAAGATCGCATTTACCCACAACCTACGTCTGACCGACAGCGAGGACGAGGCAGAATTCGACAGCATAGAAACCGTCGACGCCATCGCCAATGGGCTGCGCGCCGGCGGCCACGAGGTCGAGAAGATCGAAGTCACGGGTCCCGCGTCGCACCTGGCGGCCCGTATCGAATCGTTCGCGCCGGACCTGATCTTCAACACCGCGGAAGGGCGCCGTGGCCGAAGCCGGGAGGCCTTCTACCCGGCCCTGTTCGAGGAGCTCGGCTTCCCGTACACCGGCTCGGACGCCTACGTGATGACCGTGACCCTGGACAAGTGGATGACCAAGCTGGTCCTAGGGGCGCAGGGTATCGACACACCTCGGGCGCGTCTGGTGATTCCCGACGACATGCAGCGCGGTCGCGACATTGGACTTTTGGGCCTTGCCTATCCCGTGATCGTGAAGCCCAACTACGAGGGCTCGTCGAAAGGGATCAGCGACGAAGCGGTGGCTCGCGATCTGCGGACGCTGATGGAAATCCTGCCGCGCGCCTTGCGTCGGTATCCGGCAGGTGTGCTGGTCGAGGAATTCGTACCCGGCACTGACGTGACCGTGCCCTTCCTCGAAGGTTTGGGTGACGACGGCGTGCTCATGCCGGTGGACTACGTCATCGATCCAGCCGCCAAGACCCGATTCAACATCTACGATTATCGGCTGAAGTCGGCGGATGCCAGCCGCGTGCAGGTGCGGTGCCCGCCCGATCTGCAACGCGATGTGGTCGCGCGGCTGCGCGTCCTGACCAGGACCGTGATCCGCACCATCGGGGTCAAAGACCTTTGCCGGGTGGATTTTCGCCTGGGCGAAGACGGCAGAATTTACCTGCTCGAAATCAATGCGCTGCCGTCGCTGGAACGCGGCTCAAGCACGTTCGCCGCAGCGGCACGCGAAGGGCTCGACTACGAGGGAACCCTGGCCGCGGTGGTGGCCAGCGCCGCGCGCCGGCAGGGCCTGAGCGTGCCGCAGGTGGGCCGCCGCAGGCGCCAACCCGAGCCCTTGCGCATCGGATTCTCTTACAACGTCAAGCGCGTGGACTCCAAAGCTGGTAACGACACCGAGGCCGAATACGACGCCCCAGAAACCATCGATGCAATTCGCGACGCGCTGGAGAGCTACGGTCACATGGTCGTGCCTCTGGAGGCCACCGCCGAGCTGCCGCGCCAGTTGATGGACGCGCGCCTCGACCTGGTTTTCAACATTGCCGAAGGCGTTGCCGGGCGCAACCGCGAAGCCGCGGTGCCCGCCCTGTGCGAGCTGATGGGCATTCCGTACACCGGCTCAGACGCCGCCACGCTGTCCATCGCGCTCGACAAGGCGCTGTCCAAGCGCGTGCTGCGCCAGCACGGCATTCCCACGCCCGAGTTCCAGGTCATGGAAACCGGGCGCGAGCGGCTCTCGCCGAAGATGAAGTTCCCGCTCATCGTCAAGCCCAACCAAGAGGGCTCGTCGAAGGGTGTGAGCGCGCACGCCTCGGTGGTCGACGACGAGGAATCCCTGCGCCAGGTGGTGCGCGAGCTGGTCGAGAAGTACCAGCAGCCGGCGCTCATCGAATACTACATTGGCGGGCGCGAGTTCACCGTGGGCCTGCTCGGGGACAAGCGCCCGCGCGTGCTGCCGCCGATGGAGATCATCTTCCTCGACAAGGCCAATCCGCGACCCGTGTACGACTACCAAATCAAGCAGGAGTGGGAGAAGCACGTCTGCTATCAGTGCCCCGCACAACTGACCCCCGCCGAGCTGAAGTCGATGGAACGGATCGCGCGCGAGACCTTCGTTGCCCTCGACTGTCGCGACGTGGCCCGCGTGGATCTGCGCATGGACGACACCGGCGAGATCTACGTCCTGGAGGTGAACCCCTTGCCGGGCCTGACGCCGGGGTACTCCGACCTGTGCCTCATCGCCAACGCGGCCAACATCGACTACCGAGCCCTCATCGGAGAAATCCTGACCGGCGGGCTCAAACGCATGCGCGAAAAGCGCCGCGCCGAAGCACGAGAGGCGGAAGCGGCCCGTGCGCCCGCCGGCAGCAACGGCGGCGGCAACGGTGGCAACGGCGAGACCGCCAAGGAGAACGGCAACGGCCGCTCCGAGGGCAAAGGCCCGCCCGCAGAGAAGACGCCGGCCGTCGAAAAGACCCCACCCGTCGTCACTGCGTCTTCGTAGTAAGCTAGCTCGGTGCGAGCGCGATTTCGAGAGCTGGGATTCGCCATCGGCCACCTGCCTTGCGGCCCGGCCAATGCCATCACCGATGTGCCCGGCGTGCGGGTTGGGCACACGACCCTCATCGAGGGTCAAGGCCCGCTCGTGGTCGGGCAAGGCCCGGTGCGCACCGGCGTCACCGCGATCCTGCCGCCCGACCCGATCTTTTCCGAACGCGTGCTGGCCGGCTCGTTCGTGCTCAACGGCGCGGGCGAGGTCTCGGGGCTGACCCAAGTGGACGAGTGGGGACTGCTTGAAACGCCCATCCTGCTCACCAGCACCATGTCGGTGGGCAAGGTGTCGGATGCCGCAGTGAAGTGGATGACCCGGCATTTTCCCGGCATCGGCGTCGAATACGACGTCATCATTCCCATCGTGGGGGAATGCGACGACTCGTGGCTTAACGATGCCGTCGGCCGGCATGTGCGCTCGGAGCACGTGTACCGTGCCATCGAGCAGGCGAGCGGCGGACCGGTGACCGAGGGGTCAGTGGGCGCCGGCACGGGGCTTGTCACCTGCGATTTCAAGGCCGGCATCGGGACCAGCTCGCGCCAGGTCACGCTCACCCGCTCGGGCAGTGAACCAGGGCCAGGGTGCCACGTGGGCGTGCTCGCGCAATCGAATTTCGGCATCATGCGATCGCTCTCGGTCGCGGGCGTTCCCGTCGGCGAAATCCTGGCGCCCGACTTTGCCGAGGATGGTAAACGCACGCGCAACGCAGGTTCGATCATCTGCGTAGTCGCCACCGACGCGCCCCTTCTTCCCGGACAGATTTCGCGCCTCTGCAAACGCGCCGCGCTGGGCATTGGTCGGGTCGGCTCCTTCGCCGCCCACGCCTCGGGCGAGATCGTCATCGGATTCTCCACCGCCAACAAGGTCCCGCGCGCCACCTCGGGCATGACCCACGCCATCGAGGTCTTGTTCGACGACGCTTGCGACGGACTATACGAAGCGGTGGTGGAGTGCACCGAGGAAGCGATCATCAACGCCCTCTGCATGGCCGAGGACATGCACGGACAATCGGACCACTTCGCCCCGGCCCTGCCGCTCGACGACCTCGCCGACATCCTGACCCGCCACCACGCCGCGAGGCAAAGGTAGGCAATGCGCATCGGCTTCGTCGTCGGTCCTATCCCAACTTTGCAGTCGAGCTTCGCCGGCATTCACCTGGCCTGGGCAGCGCACCGTCGCGGTCACGAGGTCCGCTTCGTGACCCCGGACGATCTCTCGTTCCTTGACGACGGTAGTGTGTTCGCCACCACCTTGCGCGTACGCGCCGGCGACTACCCCAAGCCCGTCGACTACTACCGCACCCTGGTTTCCGGCGACGCCGTTCGTGAAGACGACGCCCTGTCCGGCTTCGAGGTGGTGTTCATTCGCTACAACCCCCTGCGCGAGCCGCCCACGTCGCCGCCTTCGCCCGTGCTCGACTTCTGTTGGCGGCTGCGCTTATCCGGCACCTTCGTCGTCAACGACCCGGAAGGCGTGTTCAGAGCCTGGGGACGGCTCTACCTCGCCGACCTGCCCCCGTCGGTACACGCGCGCACCTTGGTGTCGCGCTCGCCAGAGAAGATCAAGGCGTTCCTGCACGATCTAGGGGGCGACGCCGTGCTGAAGCCCCTGGCCCACGGCGGGCGCGAAAAGGTCTTCAGGGTGCGCCAGGGACAGACGCGCAATCTAAATCCCATCATCACCGCCATCACCAAAGAAGGCTACGCCGTCGCACAGGAATACTTGCGCGAGGCCGAAGAAGGGGAAAAGCGCTTGCTGCTCCTGGCGGGCGAGCCTATCCGCGACGGCAAGCAAGTCGCCATCTACCGTCGTCTGCCCGGGCTTGCCGAGAGCAAGAAGCCCCCCCTCAAGCGACGCCGTTGCAGCTTCGGCGCCGCCGAGGAGCGCATCTGCGACCTGCTTCGGCCCAAGCTGCTCGCCGATGGTCTTCACTTCGTCAGCGTCGATCTGGCCGGCGGGAAAATCCTTGAGCTCAACGCCTGTGCTCCGGGAGGCATCCACTCGCTGCGCGAGATCTACCGCATGGACGTGGCGCAGATTATCCTCGCCGACCTGGAACGACGCGTTCGCCTGCGACAGGCCTACCGCGGCACCCGAGATCCCGAGGCCGCCCAAGTGGTATAAATGGGCTGGGCAATACATCCGAGCCCGGGAGCAACCTTCAACCAGAGGCAGGCGCGTGGTCGACTATGATTTGAAAGCCAGGCGGGAGAGGGACAGCGCATCTATGGCCGCCCTATCCGAGCCAGCCAGCGACGGCGAGGGCGGTGTGCCCGAGGTCCTACTCACCGAGGAGATTTCCATTCCCAACCCCGCGGTCGAGCCGGGGCCGATCCTTACCTTGTCAGCCGAGGAGATCACGCGCTTCTTCGTGCGCTCGCGGCGCGACCAGGACACCGAGCGCTGGGACGTTCGCCTGGACGCAGCCTTGCGCGAAATTCTCGAACGCGCCAACGACTTCGTGCCGTCCGAAGCGGGCGGCATTCTGCTCGACGACCCGCGTGCGACGCTGGCCGGCGTGCGCACCCCGCGCCTCACCTTCATCGCGGTGTACGGCCCCGATTCGGGGCAACTGCTTGGCAAACGCATTCCGTCCGATCGCGGCTTCGTCGGGCAAATCTACCGTTCCGGAACCCCGTACCGAAGCGACCACCTGGACGCGGAAGATCCGCTGATCACCCTACCAGGCCGGAACGCGGATCCGGCGTCGGTTTCGGTTATTGGCGTGCCGGTGCTGGTGGGTGATTCCATCTGCGGCGTGCTGGAGCTAACCAATCGCCGTTCGGGCAGTCCTTATTCTGCCCGCGACAACGAGCTTCTGCGCATCTTCGCGGCATACATGTCGTCGTCGATTCAAAACGCGCTCGACGCCCTCCGCGCGCGCGCCATGGCGCGACTTGATCACCTGACCGGGCTGTTCAACAGCCGTTACTTCCATGTACGCCTGCAGGACGAGATCGCCCACGCCGATCACAACGGCACCGACCTGTCCCTGCTGTTCATCGACTTGGATTACTTCAAGCTGGTCAATGATCGCTTCGGGCACGTGGCCGGCAGTTGGACGCTGCGCGAGGTCGCGCGCCTGCTCTCGGAAAACGCCCCACCCGCGACCGTGCTGGCCCGCTACGGCGGCGACGAATTCGTGGCCATTCTGCCCGGGGCCGACTTACAACGCGCCCTGCAGACCGCCGAGCTGCTCCGCCGCGTGATCGAGGAAGCGTCGTTCTTCGACACCGACACCGAGACCGTGGAGGCCGTGCAGCCGCTGCCCGGCGTGCGCGCGTCCATCGGTGTGGCTTCCTACCGCGACCACTTGGCCCCGAGCGGAAATCAGCGACGACGGGAAAACCTCTTGCTTCGCCTCGCCGACACCGCCATGTACCGGGCCAAGGCCAACGGCCGCAACCGAGTCGAAGTGGCGGAGGCGGAGGAGTAGTCATGCAACCTCGCCTCTGCCTTGGGACCTTCGCACTGATCCTCGGCGCGTGCTTTCAGGACAGCACGCCCCAGCACAGCGATTTCTTGCCCCTCGACTATCAAACCCAGTTCCAGACCGTGCGCAACTGCCGGCTGGTCAGCGAGCATCAGAACAGCTACCTCAAGGTGCTGGCCAACGCCGTGGCCGGGGATCCGTACAACGCCACCTATCCGCTTCCTGCCGGCAGCGTTGTGGTTGGCGAGGAGCACGCGGATCCCTCTTGTTCGAGTCTCATCGGATACTTTTTGATGGCCAAACAGAGCGCCGGGTACTACAGCGCGGGCGGCGACTGGCGCTGGCAGCGACTCGACAGCAACCAGCGCGTGCAACAGGACGGAAAGCTCGACACCTGCGCTTCCTGCCACGCGAAGTGCTCCGGCTCTGATTACCTGTGCTCGCCGCCGTGAGCCCCAAACGACAAGCCCCGTGCGGGACCTGGCCGTCGCCGCTCGGCCCGGAAGCGGTCGCCGCCGGCAGTATCCGACTGGGCGGGCTGTGCCTGGACTCCGACGACGCCGCCGTGTACTGGCTGGAGAGCCGCCCTGCCGAACAGGGCCGGATGACCCTGCTTCGCGAACGCGGCACGGCCGTCGAGGAGCTGCTCGCGCCGCCGTATTCGGTACGCACCCGGGTTCATGAGTACGGCGGCGGCGCCTTCGTGGTCGCTGGCGGCGTCGTGTTCTTCTGCAACGACGACGATCAGCAGCTCTATCGACTGGACACGCGGTCGCCACGACCTTGGCAACCGCGGCCCGTCACCGCCCTACCGGGGCTTCGCTTTGCGGACCTGCAGGTCGACGCCGGTCGGGGCCGCCTTGTGTGCGTGGCCGAACGCGTGAAAACAGGCGGCGAGCCGGAGAACTTCATCGCGGAGGTGGGGATCGCCTCCGGCCACGTCAAGCCGCTGCTTCGGGGCGCCGACTTCTACGCCTTTGCGCGCCTTGATCCGCGGGCGAATCGCCTGGCGTATCTTTCTTGGAACCATCCCGACATGCCGTGGGACGCGTGTCAGTTGTGGGTGGCCGATATCGAGTCCGATGGAATGCCGCGTTCGCCGCTGCAGGTCGCGGGCGGAAAGACCGAATCGATTTTTGCGCCATCGTGGTCTCCCTCGGGCGTGCTTCATTTCGTGTCGGATCGCACTGGCTATTCCAATCTGTATCGCTTTGCAGGTGGAGGACGTCCAGAGTGCCTCCACGAGGCCAACGCCGAGTTCGCCACGCCGCTGTGGGTGTTTGGTTTGTCCACCTACGGCTGGCTGGATGACGAAACCATTGTCTGTGTCTATCAGAAGAACGGGTTCTGGCATCTTGGACGTCTGTCGGCCGGGGTGCTGGAAACGGTCGCCACCGATCTGACCGAGCTCGGCATGCTCTTCGCCGCCAATCGCCGGGCGGTCTTCGTCGGAGGCTCGGCCGACAAGGCGCCCGCGGTGTACACGTTCGACGGGAAGAGAGTCGAGGTGCTTCATCGTCCCACCGGCCTCACCATCGCGAGCGATTTCATTGCACGCCCGCGAGCCATCGACTTTGCCACCGGCGACGGAAGCGCGGCGCACGGGCTCTTCTATCCGCCGACCAATCCAGATTTCGAACCGCCGGCCGGCGAGAAGCCGCCTCTGCTTGTGGTGAGCCATGGCGGTCCCACCGGCTGCGCTTCCACCGCGCTCAATCCGATGATTCAGTTCTGGACCAGTCGCGGCTTCGGAATCCTCGACGTCAACTACCGCGGCTCGACCGGCTACGGCCGCGCCTACCGCAAGCTGCTCGACGGCAACTGGGGCGTTTTCGACGTGGAAGACTGCGTGGCCGGCGCGCGCGCGCTGGCAGCGCAGGGCCTGGTGGACGAAAAACGCATGGCGATCCGCGGATCCAGCGCCGGCGGCCTGACCGTGCTGTGCGCGCTGGCCTTCCACGACCTGTTCGCTGCCGGGGCCAGCTATTACGGTGTCTGCGATCTGGCCGCGCTGGCGACCGACACGCACAAATTCGAAAGTCGCTACCTGGACACGCTGGTGGGCCCGTATCCCGAGCGCGCCGACCTTTACCGAGCGCGGTCGCCGGTGCACGCCGCCCACCGCATTGCCTGCCCGGTGATCTTCTTGCAAGGCGGCCAAGACCGAGTGGTGCCGCCCGCGCAAACCCTGGCGATGGCGAAGGCCCTACGCGACCGCGGCCTGGAAGCGCCGCTCTTGCTGTTCCCCGACGAAGGACATGGTTTCCGACGCAAGGAAACCATCGTGGCGGCGCTGGAGGCAGAGACTCGATTCTACGCGCGGATCTTGCGGCTTGGGCAGGTCGGATCCATCAGCCCGGATCCGGACCCGTGACCTGCTTCATGCGTGCAATCACGCTTTCTTCCATCAGGTCTTCCATGGTCTGGCCGCCGTAGCGAGCCGCGATGCGATCGTCGTACTCGTCGGCAACGAAGGCGAAGTCGCGGATGGTTTCGGTGAATTCGTTGGCATCGCCGAGATCGCGATCGAGCAGCGTGTGGCAGAGGACGATGGCCTGTCCCTCGGGAACGAAGGCAAAGGCGCCGAATCGCAGGACCGCGTTCAGTTGCAAAAGCTCGACCGCGAGCATGCATTCCATGCTCACGCCCTTCACCAACTGCGCGACCAGGCGAATCACGGCGCGATCCTTCCACGGATGCACCTTGATCATGACCATCGAGCTGCCTTGCTTGATGGCGAAGAGGCCCTCCTCTACCTTTCGATAGGCGTGGCTGCCGCCCAGCATCTTTTCGATCTTCTGGCTGGCGTTCTGAACCGCTGCGCGGGCACGTGCCTTGCGTTCGGGCATGCACAAGAGGTAGCACGAACTCGGCGTCTTGCGAAGCTCGGAGTGCGTTACGCCTTCGGGGACCGCCGTCAGGGCTCTTTGCGGTCTTCGCGCGCAATGCCGAGAGCACGCATTTTCTTATGCAGGTTGGTTCGTTCCAGGCCCAGAACCTGAGCGGTGCGTGAAATGTTCCAGTCGTTCTCGTCGAGCTTGGCGCGCACGTACTGCCGTTCCACAAGGTCGCGCAATTCGCGCAGTGGTAAGTTCCGGGCCTCGGCGGGCAGGTCGAACGCCGCCAGCGCTGCGACCGGGCGCTCGCGGCGCGAAACCTCGGCAACGATCTCCTCGGGCAAGTCCCCGGCGCCGATGCTGTCTTCGGACAAGATTACCAGCCGCTCGACCACGTTGCGCAGCTCACGAACATTTCCCGGCCAGCTATAAGCCGACAGGATCGCGAGCGCCTCGGGCGCGATGACCTTTTCGCGCAGCCCGTTCTCGCGCGCGATTTGCGCGACGAACGTCTTGCACAGAAGCGGAATGTCCTGCGCGCGATCGCGCAAGGGTGGCGCGCGCAAGGGCACCACCGCCAAGCGGAAATACAGATCGTCGCGGAACTGCCCGGCGACGACCGCGGCTTGCAGATCGCGGTTGGTCGCTGCGAGCACGCGCACGTCGACCTTCAAGCTGCTTTCGCTGCCCACCCGCGACAGCTCGCCCGACTGCAGAACGCGCAGGACCTTGGCCTGCGCAGGCAGGCTCATGTCGCCTATCTCGTCGAGAAAGATGGTTCCGCCGTCGGCCAGCTCGAACAGGCCCTTCTTGCGCGCCGCCGCGCCTGTGAAAGCGCCGCGCTCGTGTCCAAACAGCTCGGATTCGATCAGCTCGGGCGGAATCGCCGCGCAGTTCACCTTGATGAAGGGCCGGTCACAGAGCGGGCTTTCGCGATGGATGGCGCGCGCCACCAGCTCCTTGCCCGTGCCAGACTCGCCGGTGATCAGCACCCGCGTGCGCGTGGGAGCCACCTTGGCAATCTGCGCGTAGAGCGCTCCCATGACCGGGCTTTGCCCCACCATCTCGAAGCGCCCCTCAGCCAGCGCGCGTAGGCCCGCAACCTCGCGAGCCATCGCCCTCCGCTCCAAAGCATTTCGCAGGGTGACCATCAGGCGCTCGCGGTCGAGCGGTTTTTCCAGGAAATCGTAGGCGCCCGCCTTGGTCGCCCGAACCGCGTCGGCCAGCGTGCCGTGGCCGGAGATCATGATCACCAGCGGTTCCGGCTGCGACCGCGCGCCTTCCTCGTCTTGCGCCCGCGCCTTGCCCAGCGACGCCATCACATCGTGCCCGGAAATTCCCGGCAATTGCACGTCGAGTAGGATCACGTCGGGCGCAATGTCGGGCAGCCGCGCCAGAGCCTCCTCGCCGCTCGACGCCTCGTCGACCGTGTAGCCTTCGCCTTCCAGGACCATGCGCACGGTGCGGCGAATATTCTTTTCATCATCGACGATGAGGATGGTCGTGGTCATGGCGCGCGAGAATCTACCTCGTTCTGCCCCGGTCGCCAAAGCCGGGGCCTCTTCACGAAAGTTCGGAGCTGGCGCAGCTGCCAGGTTGGAGGCGGCGGAGTCGGATGCCGGTGGCCGGGAATTACCTGCGACCTTCCTTGAGACCTTCCTCGATGCGGCGCTAAGGCGGCCCACCAAACTCCGCCAGGCTCGACAGAACGCCGAGAGACGAGAGCAACGATCGCGCCCAAGGCTCGGCGCCGGTTTCCGGCAAGGGCTCCGTCGGTAGGAACACGCGGTAGTCGACCAGGCGAATCGGTTCGCGGCCCTCGCGCGCGGCCTGGGCGTTGTCGCCGTCGACGAAGTCCAGGATGCGGGCCAGCGCATGCACGCCGGCCACGTTCTTGTCGTGCAAGAGCAAGATCACGGGGCCGTTGGCGCGATGAAGTGCCGCGGTGGCGTATTTCACGACCGCGTCCTCGTCCTCGCCCCGCCATTCCTGCGGATCCATGTTCCAACCCACCTGAACCATGTCGCGGTCCGCGAGCGCACGATCGAGGTCGCGGCAGCGCGCGCCGTAGGGCGAGCGAAACAGCAGCGGCCTCACCGACGTCGCGTAGGCGACGATCTCGGACGCACCGTCGATTTCCGACGCCATGGCGTCGCGCTCTTGGCACAGGTTCTTGTGGTTCATGGTGTGGTTGCCCACCATGTGGCCGTGGGTGGCGAGCTTGCGCAGAAGATCGCGCCGGGCCACATCCTCGGGCCGGTTGCGCACGATGTGGTGACCGTTGACGAAGAAAACCGCCTTCACCTTGCGCCGGGTAAGCTCGTCGAGAATCAGCGAGGTTCCGACCAGATCGGGCCCGTCGTCGAAGGTGAGCAGCAAGCTGCGCCCCCAGGGCGAGCCCGACGAATGACCGGCGGGTGGCTTGGATTTTTCCCTAGGGAGCGGCCGGAGAAAGCGCGGGAAATCGCCTTCGGCCGCTCCGGTCCCGTCGAGGCCGAGGCAGGCGACGGCCATGCCCGCCGCGAGCAACAGCCTCGGCAAACGCGAACCGGATCGAGGAGCCGGAACCGTAATCGGCTCCGGCCACCGCCTACCGGTCGCCGGTCTCGGCACCACCGCGCGCCTAGAATGGAATATCGTCATCGCCTGGAGGCGGAGCGGAGGGCGCATCGGCCGCCGCGGGCGCCGGTGATTCTTCGCCCCAGCCGCGCTTGCTGCGTCCGCCGCCGCCACCCGCGCTGCCCTCAGCGCCCGGCCCAGCTCCTCCACCCAAGAACACCACGCGATCGGCGACCACCTCGGTGGTGTAGCGCTTCTTGCCTTCCTTGTCGTCCCACGACCGGGTCTGCAGCTTGCCTTCGACGTAAACCGAGCGGCCCTTGGCCAGGTACTTCTGGCAGTTCTCAGCTTGCTCGCCCCACACGTTCACGCGGTGCCACTCCACGCGCTCTTGTTTTTGGCCGTTCTTGTCCTTCCAAACCTCGTTGGTGGCGAGGTTGAGGTGGCACACGGGCCGGTTGCTCGGCGTGTATTTGAGCTCGGGATCGGCCCCTAGATTTCCGATCAAGATGACTTTGTTGACGCTGCCCATGGTGCTTGCCTCCTTGGCCTGAAGTTGCTTTTGCCACCTTCGGGCCGGGTTATCAATCCCGGGATCCGGGGTGGTGAAAGAGTATCGGCCACCATCCCGGGAAAGTTGCTTGCCCAAACTCGAAACTCAGAAACCGGCTTGAGGTTATAGTCTCTCGATGTCAGCGGTTTCTCTCGCGTTCGTGCTTCTGCTGGCCAGCTTCGCCCAGGGCCGAAGCTCGGCCGGTAGCTTCGCCGACGCCCTCGCTGCATTTCGCCAGGGCGATTACGGCAGGGCAAAGACCATGTTTCCGGCGCAGACAGGTGCGCTGGCGCAGAACCGCGACTACCTGCTTTATTTCTCGGGTGAGAGCTGGTTCTACGACGGCGACTACGGCAAAGCTGCCGAGGCCTATTCGCAATTGGCGAAATTGCGCGAGTCGCGCTTCGCCGCGATGGCGCCGTGGCGGGCGGCCGACTGTCTGTGGATGGAGGGCAAGCGTGCAGAAGCAGCGGCGGCCTATCGCAAGCTTGTGGGCGGCAAGTCGGGCGCCGATCAGACGGTGGGCCGATTCCGCGCGGCCGAGGTCGAGGCCGATGCCGCGCTGGCGAAGAAAGACAAGTCCGCAATCGCCGCTGCGGCGCGGGCGTTCATGCAGATCCACGTGGACTTCCCCGCCCATCCGCTCGGCGTTGCGGCGGGAAGGCGCGCGGCCGAATTGGCGCCGGTCGCGGCCGAGGTGCGCGGCGAGCCCACGCCCGGCGAGCGCTTGCAGCGCGCGGCAGCCTTGTCGAAGGGCCATCACTGGCAAGAGGCCCTGGACGAGCTGTCCCTGCTGCCAGGGTCCCTGCCCACGGATCTCGCGACCCAACGTGACCTGGCGATGGGCATGGCCAAATATCATGCCCGCAAGGACTACGCCGGCGCTGCCGAGCTGCTCTTGGGCGTAGCGCCGCGCCTTTCGGGCGAGAAGGCGGCGTTCGCCGCATTTCATGGTGCGCGGGCCCTGTCGCGCATCGACCGCGACGACGAGGCCATCGCCAACTACCGACAGGTGGTTGCCAAGTACCCGGGCGCAAGCTGGGCCGCCGAGGCGCAGTTCCGCGCGGGCTGGCTGGAGATCAACCGGGGCCACTTTCGCCAAGCCCTGCCCGACCTGAAGGAAACCCTGCTGCGCTATCCCCACAGCCAGTTTGCCGACGACGCCGCCTGGTACCTCACGCTTGCCCATTATCTGCTGGGCGATGCGACCCAAGCGTCGAGCGCGATTGCGATCTATGAACAAGTGGCGCGACGAAACGGCGACGAGGCGGCGCTGCGCGCGCGCTACTGGCGGGCCCGCATCGCCAGCCTCGGTGGTCAAGCTGACGCCGCGGCGTCGCTTCTGCGCGAATGCGTGGCGCGGGCGCCGTTTCAGTACTACGGGCTCCTCGCGCGGGCTCGGCTGCGCGAGCTGGGCGAAGCGCTGCCCTGGCCACCACTGGCAGGCCGGGGTGCAACACCAGTGGTCCTGCGCGATCCGGCGATCGAGCGCGCGCTGGAGCTGGAACGGGTGGGCCTTGTGCGCGAAGCGGGCATCGAGCTGGAACGCAACGAGGCCGGCATCGTCAAACGCAACGGCAAGGCCAAAGCGCTGCCCTTCCTGCTGGCCACCTACCCGCGCCTTGACGCCTTTCATCGCGCGCAGCACCTGGCCGAATCGGCCGGCGAGGACGGCGTTCCCGACGCGCGCCTTTATTGGCAGGCCGCCTACCCGCGCGCGTTCGCCGACACGGTCGAAAGCTACGACAAGACGTCCGGCGATCCCGATCTGTTCGCCTACGCGATCATGCGCAAGGAATCGGACTATTACCCGTTCGCGCTTTCCCAATCAGATGCGCGCGGGCTCTTGCAACTGATTCCATCGACCGGCGCCGAAGTTGCGAAGAATCTCGGGCTTGCGATCTATCCCGACGAGCTGTTCGATCCGGACACCAACATTCGCCTCGGCACCACGTACCTGGGCGGGCTTTACCGGCGTTTTCGCGGGCAGGAAGCCTTGGCCGCCGGCGCCTACAACGCCGGGGCGCACGCGATGATGCGCTGGTGCGACCTGTGGGGCAAGCACCCGCTCGACGAGTTCGTGGAGCTTGTCACCTACGACCAAGCCCGCGAGTACATCAAGCGCGTGCTCGGCATCTACGCCCGCTACCGCTACCTCTACGGCCAGCCGCTCGAGCTGCCGCTCGCGGTGAACCCCGACTACCTGAAGGACGGTCCGGATTATTAGGCTAATTGTAATGGGAACCCTCAAAGGGTTCCCAAACCCTCCCGCGCTCTGGCTTCGGCGGGCGAAGCCCGCCTTCGCCTACGCGGTCATGGGAACCCTCAAAGGGTTCCGCTCTGCCCTCGGCACCCGCCACCCGCCCTACACACCCCTCGCTTCGCGAGGCCTCGCCAAACCCTCCCGCGCTCTGGCTTCGGCCGGCGAAGCCCGCCTTCGCCTACGCGATCATGGGAACCCTCAAAGGGTTCCGCTCTGCCCTCGGCACGGCTTTGCCCAACAATTCGGAGTTGACGCGATGACCGGCGGAATTGCTGGGCAGCGTGGGGAATTGCTGGGCAGCGGGTGACGGGCTCTATAGTAGCGGTCTCATCTTGTCGGCGAGAGCCTTCTTAAGAAGTGCTTTGTTTCGACTGGCAATCGTATGGTTTGGGTTCCAGCCGATACCAAGTCGAATCGGTCGAATCTCCGCATGGGCGTCATTTGTCTCATCGGGCAAATCGAAGGCCTGGAATTGATACGTGGGGCCACTCTCGACTATGAGGGGTTGTGGAAAATCACGCGCACAGACGGAGGCCACGCGCGTCCTTCCTCGGGCCACATTCATGGCATCTCGCGGGTCTGATTTGTACTTGTGGCGGTTCACGGAAGTGCCACGGATGTCTATTGCTTCAGGCAATACCACATCACCATCAATCCATTCTGGCAGCAAGCCTCGGTAGAGATCTTCGTCTGCCGGAATGTTCGGTTCTACAGGGCGCGACACGGCTCAATAAATTTCGTGAGCGTGTCTAGAGCGGCATCCATGCTCTCAGGTTGCATGGAGAACTCGGTTGCCTCCGAGAAATCTTGAGATCTGTCCGCTACCAGAAGTACCAACGTGTCATCTTCGGCGCACGTGATACTAGCAAATCTGCGATGGTGCGAGCACTGTGAGTCGTCTTCTTCAACAAAGAAGTAATAGGATATTTCGCCATCGGCCGATGGCACGATTCTGTCTGGATAAAGATTCTTTGCCGCAAGGAGATGTTTGATTGTTGTCGCAAAAGCCCTGACAGCCTGGGAAGGTGGACTTTCGAGATGTGACCAGTCGGGCATCGGAAGCTCCTTCTCTGCCACATTGTCCAAGAAGCCCAGAATCGACGCTGACGCGGCGGCGCTTGGTCGATAAGGAACAATCTTGAGGGGGCTTTCATCAACACACTTACAGTTCGAATGAAGCTGAATAGTAGTGTTTCCAGCAGCCACAATCGCAAACGGTTCTGTTCCTAGAGGGTGTGTCCCTAGGATAAAAACAGTGCCCGTAGCTACCCCTATTGCGGTGGTTTCGAATCGAACTGCTTGCAAAGCTGGTTTGGAGCTAACCGCAATATTGCTGTGTAGGTTCACGAAACGTCCTCATGCTGCTTTCCGGCCGACACGAAAGCAGCCTCAAGCTCCTTCACCCGATCTCCCAGCCATTGGTGAAACGATTTGGCCATTTCGAGACTCATCATCACGTCAGCCTCCATCTCGCGGACGATTCCCTCTTTGCCAGTTCGTGCCACCGCCTCACCTACAACGCCATCCTGGGATATGTTTTGCGTGATGGTCTGAGGGATAGCTTGGCGCTCCGAAAAAATGGCGTAGTGGATTAGGGAGCGTGGCGTCACGCATCCGATGATACCATCGGCGTGGATCACCCTGAAGAAAGAACTCTTCACGTAGTGAAACGTAACCGTAGATGGAAGTGGCGGTTTGTTGGTTTCAGCCATTCATTTTTGCCCCGTGTGGACGCAACGCAAAATCTCCTACCACGGGTCGGACATGCGTTCAACCGACATCGCGGCCTAGGAATTCCTCCCGTCGCTGGCTGCGGTGATGCGCTACGATATTCGCCCGCAGTGCGGACACGCCCCCGGCGGCGGATACTTCCCAGCGAGCAGGTCATCGAACGGCACGCAGGCAAGCCTGGCCACGCTGAAAGCCATGTTCACGCTGACGGCCTTGCGCTCCTTCTTCACGTTCAGGATGGTTGAAGGCGCAAACCCAAGCGCTTTCGCCAGCGGCTTCCAGCCTCCCGTTCGCACCCGCATGAAGCGCAGGGCTCCCAGCACGTGCCGTTGCTGTTGCGGCGTCAGCCCCTTCACGCCACCGCTCTCCCAAGGAAGCTCGGCTCGATCCCGAGCCTGTGCATGGCGTGGACAAGGATCGACAGATTGTAGCAGAGCACCTTGCAGAGAATCTCATTCACTTGGGCGGTGAAGCGCTTCGACCGCACCGAGCCGCCAAACTTCCGCTTCACCGATGAGAAGGTGCTTTCGACGTTGTTCCGCTTCATGTAGGCGGCGAGAAACTCTTCCTGCTTGAACATGAAGACGGCGTGCATCTTGCGCCACGCAGGCGAGCCATCGTCCTGGCTGTTGAGCTTGAACGGGATGAAGGGCGAGGCGCCGGCCGTCTCGATGGCCTTCAGGTTGTCGTGGCCTAGATATGCTTTGTCGGCCGAGACCTCGCCCATCTCGAACCGCTCCTTCGTGGAAGACACCAGCTCGGGAAGCTGGGGCGAGTCGGCGCCTTCGCTGTCCGTGACCTTGACCGAGGCGATGATGTTGGTCATCGTGCCGACGATGGCGTGCGCCTTGAGCCAGGTCGCCATCTTCATCTGCTTGCCGTACTTTGCGTCATACCAGCGGCGATAGACGCAGGTCCCGAAGCCGGTCGAATCCACCGCGAAGCTCGTCTCGATGCCGGCCAGCGGGGCGGCGCTCTGCTCGATCAGCTTGGTTAGGATGGCGGTCAGCTCGGGTTTCTCGAACGCAGCCAGGACGCTGTTGTAGTGCGGGGCGCGGGTCATGTTGCCGGCTTCGGCCGAGTCCTTGATATCGGTGGAGGCGCGGCGGGCTGACATGCCGACGTAGGCCTTCATCGTCATGGCGAAGACGACGTCCGAAAGCGGGATGGGCTTGGGACCGCGTCCGGCGTGCTCTGGCGTCTGGACCGTGTCGCAGAGCCCACGCAGAAGGGCCTGGACGGTGCCCTTCTCTTCGACTTGGGCGGCGTTGTAGGCCGTCCAGTCTTGCTCGTGAGTGGTGCGGGAATAAGTCATGGACTCGGTGACGGTCTGCGAACCGTCTGCGTGCTGTTCGATGGTCTGCGCGAACGTGACCGCCCACTGATGCTTGCAGCGGCAGCGGCGCAATTCGTAGTCGGGGCAAGAGCAAGTGCCTTCAGCGGCATTGACGAGGTACCCGCCAGAGGTCTGCGTCTGCGACGGGACAAGCCAGGTCACGCCAGCGATGCGCTTGATCCGCTTGTCGGTGGAAAGGATGCGTCCGCGCTCTTGCCGAAGGTCCGTTTCGTTCGTCGTGTCCATGGCAATAGGCAGTGCACACAATGTGCCAGATTGCGAAGTTATGTTCGCTATACAAGTAGCGCACTTACATTCGCATGTTGGCTGTGGTGCGAAATTAGATACGCATGGCAAAGACTGGTTGCGCTTCTAAGTGCGCAACTTCATTGCGAACGTATGTGCGCAACATGGTTCGCAGTAGTGCGAACGTAAGTGCGCAACTAGTTGGCGCGAGGACCGCCGATCCCGGCTTCTAGACGGGATTTGGCGGCCTCGCTTCGCAACTCATAGGCTGCCATCTTGTGCTCAAGAGCGCGTCTTGTGAGCCCGAGCGCATCGGCCGTTTCCCCAACGTGGCCCTTGTGTTTTTCGAGGTATTCGGCAATTACGTCGCGTTCGCGCTTTCTCAGTTCGCGGGCGAGCACGTCGGAGCGCCCCTCCTTTGGGGCGCGGGATCTGCTTGGACGCGCGATCTTGGCCATGCGCCAAAACCTTGCAAGTGGTGCGCCGGACTCGGTTACGTTTCGTCGGTGCCACCAGAGGGACGGGAAAGTGGAAGCAAGGTCCCCGCGTCTTCCTTCTTCCTGAGATACTCGAACAACGGTCCGTCTTTGTCGGGAGGATTCTTGACGGCGATCCCGATCAACTTTCCAAGTTCGATCATTCCGTCGTCGTAAGTATAGAGCACGTCCACGTCGTCAGCCGCGTCTGCCGTCGCAACGGTGAGCGCGTCCATCACCTTGATCGATTTGCCCTTCAGCGCCCTGCAACTTGAGCACGGCGACGCATCCTTGGAGTTCAGACACTTCGGGCAAACTCCGGTCTTGCTCCGGTGCTTCTGCAAAAGGTCCGCCGCGACTACGGACATCGGGCCTTCCAGCGCATGAACGAATACCCTGTTTTCGTAGGTTGCCAATACCTTCTTTTCCGCTTCGGTAAGGCGAGCCACGCGCTTGAACTCCATCCAGCAGATGGCCGAGACGCGTATTACTTCAAGCTGGCTTAGCAGGTCGATGCTGTTTGACCTCATTATCTGGATCTGCTTTGCGTCAGTCGAATCGCTCACCGGCGGGGCCTTGAAAGCGTAGGTCAGGATCATGGTGTCGACCATGCTTCGCCGAGGGTCTACGTCTCTTTTGCCCTTCACTCTGAAAGGTCCTCCAATATTTGAGCAAATTCCTCTTCCGTCGCCGGCTTGATCGCTTCCGAAAGGTCGCGGACGAAATCCGCTCCGGCTACGGGCTCAATCAGCGTAACCGACACGATCTTCATGCTGTCAAGGTCCAGCATCCATCCTCCCTCGCCGCGTAGCCATCGCGAATAGATTCGGAAGCGAAGGATCGCCTGTGTGCGAACCGCATCGAAAAGGACTTTCGCTTGCTCATCCGACATGTCGCCGACGGCAATATCACGCGAGGAGCCATCCACGGAGATTCTGGCTTTTACCGGCTGAGACTCGCTCATGCGCCCAACCCGCAGCGCCGTGCTATAGATTTCGCTGTGTCCATGCAGACAATCGGCCTCGGCGATCTCTTTCTTGGCCGCCCCGTCTAGAGTTGCCACGAAGGTTTCGTTTAGGGGAATCGGATCGTCCTCTTCGCCCGGAACGGTGAGACTTCCGCCAAGCTTGCGCAGCGGCTTTCCATGCTCTGCTAGCGCCGCAGCAATCTTCTGCGAGGCTGGGTATTTGTTGATCTCTTTGAGGGGTGATTTGATAACGCTCGCGATGTGGCGAGCCGCCCTGTATGTCGCCGCGTTCCACGTATTGAGCGCGACCTTGGCGTCTCGATTCTCAACCGTCATAGTTACGCCGTCGTCCGTTCCATCATCGGTAGCGGCCCGTACAGCCTCCTTGAACATGCGGGCGGCGTGCTCCACGACCTCGGGTGTCGCGGCCACTGGCAGTTTCAGCCAGATTCTTGGTGTTCCCTTTTCCTTCTTCATCGGGCGCCATCCAAGGATATTCCGAATCCCAGAAGGAACGCACGTTTTCGCACCATCGCAGGATGTCACTTGGCGTCACCGCGAATTATTGGGCAGCCGTCCGAATTGCTGGGCAAGAGCGAATTGTGAGGCAAAGCCCCTCGGCACCTGCCACCCACCCTGCTCTGCACTCGGCACCCGCCACCGGCTCATCCAAAGAAAAGGCCCGGGAAACCCTCGCGGGATCTCCGGGCCTTCGTCGTGACGTCTCTGTCTACTTGCTGGCGCCGATCAAGGTGAACTCGGTGCGACGGTTCTTCGCCTTGTCAGCCTTGGTCTTGTTCGAGGTGATGGGCTTGTCCATGCCGTATCCGACCGCGGTCAAGCGGTCCCCGGCGATGCCCTTGCTGACCATGTACTCCCTCACGGACTCGGCTCGCTTCTGCGACAGCTCCTTGTTGAACTCTTCCTTGCCCACGTTGTCGGTGTGGCCGCCGATTTCGAGCTTCACGTCCGGGTAATCGACCAGCACCTGAATGGCCTTGTCTAGCACGCGGTGCGAGTCCTGGGTGATGGCGGCCGATCCGGTCTTGAAGTGGATGCCTTCGATGACCCCAGTGAACTTCTTGACCGCCTCCGGAACCTCGTCCGGGCAGCCGTCGCTGTCCTGGTAGCCGTTGAAGGTCTCGGGCTCGTTCGGGCACTTGTCGTCCTTGTCGAGGATGCCGTCACCGTCGTTGTCGGGATCCGGGCAGCCGTCCTCGTCCTGGAAGCCGTCCTTATCCTCGGGCTCGTTCGGGCACTTGTCATCCTTGTCCAAGATGCCGTCACCGTCGTTGTCGGGATCCGGGCAGCCGTCCTCGTCCTGGAAGCCGTCCTTATCCTCGGGCTCGTTCGGGCACTTGTCATCCTTGTCCAAGATGCCGTCACCGTCGGTGTCCTTGTCGACAACGCGCGCCGGCGGGGGCGGCGGAGGCGGCGGGGCAGGCTTGGCCGCGCCGAAGCCGAGGTACGCGCTCAGCAAGATCTCGTAGTCGAAACCGGTCCAGCCGCCTTCGCTGCCGGCTGTCGGAAACTTGAGGTACTTGCTGAAGAAGGTTGCGGGTGCCAGGCCGCGACCATCCAGGCGCAACCCGAGCGAGTCGGTTAGCGGGAACTTGGCGCCGATGCCGGCGTGGAAGAAGCCGTCAGTATCGCGGCCGCGCGGATAGTTCTGCCCGTCCTGCGAATCGAAGGTGCCCGGAAACGCGGTCAGCGCTCCGTAGCCGAGCAGAATGAACGGGCGAACGTAACCCGAGTGGATGAACGTCGCGATGAGGTGAGCGCGGTAACCGAGGATGATGTCCCTGGTCGAATCGTTGCGCGTGCGGGTCGGCGAAATCATGAATTCGCCTTCCGCCCCAATCCACTCATTCAGGTTGTACCCAAGCCGCACGCCGAAGGCGCCGCCGGTGTCGGGCGAGGTCCCGGTTGCGTCGCCCTCCATCCGACTCAGGCCGTGATTCTTCGTGTAGAAGTGCACCCCCCCAAAAACGCCAACCTCAATTGGATTCACCTCGGCGGCAGGTCCTTGGTCATCCGCTGCTTGGGCTGGTAGCGCGCCTGCAAGAACGCAGGCCAGAGGCAACAAATATGCCCCCGCGGAAACTCTGTTTCTCCTCATGGGCTCTCCTTGTAGTAGTGAACGTAGATGGCGTGCATACTACTCCAAGGTGCGAGCAACCCCAATACCAGACCCATCGCACCTGGCGCGACGATCTCGGTGGGGCTGGAGGGCGCCGTTACCCGACAGCCATTTGTCGCTGTCGAAGCGATCCGCGAATTTCGGTGACTACCACGTCGCACACGACGGTTTCGATCTTCTCGCGCGCGTCAGCCGGCAATCCCTCGAAAGCGACGCCCATCAGGATACTTCCTTGCTTTGGTATGATCTTGACGACCTGGCAGCGTCCGACGATGACCGCGCCGCCGCCGATCTTCAGCCGCAGCCACACCACTGTCCCGGTGGGCGGCGATTCCGCGACCAGAGCCGAAAGACCGCTGGTACTGATGTCGTTCGTGACCGAGGTAACGGCGCCCGTAGGAAGCCCGAATTCAACTTGATAGGCTCGGGCGACGCGTAGCGCGCCGCGCGCGGCGGCACCGGGCTCGATGGCGAGGCGTTGCGCCATCAGGAGAGAGCTGCAGAGCTCGTGTCGCCCCTGCATGTAGTCCTGGGCGGTGTCCGCGTCCAAGGTTCCGCGCTTGAAACTGTCGTGCCATTCGCAGAACTGCGATAGCCACTGGTTCAGGTTAGGTGCCGCCATGTCCACTGTCCTCGTTGGGGTACGACCAATCGCGGTATTCGGTGTGCTTGGTAAATCGGCAGACCGGTCAGGTTCTTTACCCGGGAAATCTTGGTGCGAACCTTCCGGCCGGCGGGCGTGATACGCTAGGGCCCGTGCCAGACGATCAGCAGCTAGTGCGCCGCCCGAGGGCGCCCACAACGGCCGAGCGCGAGCGGACCATTGCTTTGCTGTCGGATCGCTTTGCCCAGGGGGATCTGGACATGGACGTGTTCGAGGAGCGGATCACGATCGCCCACCGTGCACAAAGCGCGGAGGAGCTCGCGGCGTTGACCGCGGATCTCGCTCTCTCGGCAACCGAGGCAGCAGGACCGCAGGCCCTAGAGGTCGCGACAGATGCGCCTGCGAGCGGCGAGGTGACCGCGATCTTCGGCGGCGTCCAGCGAGTCGGCCGATGGCGCATGCCTCGCCGCCTGCGGGCGGTGGCCTTCTTCGGCGGTATCGAGCTGGATCTGCGCGACGCCGAGCTACCCGCCGGGCTCATCGAGCTGGACGTGCACACCACATTCGGCGGGGTCCAGATCATCGTTCCGCCCGGCCTCGCGGTCGAGGTCCAGGGAACCGCCATCTTCGGCGGCTTCCAGCACGTCCATCGCGCGCCGCCTGCGCCCGATCCGAAGGCCCCGCTGCTGCACATCATGGGCAGGGCGATCTTCGGCGGGGTGAGCGTCGAGACCCGGCTGCCGGGGGAGTCTCAGCGCACGGCACACCGCCGTCGCCACCAAGAACTGCGCCAACAGCGGCACCGACGGCGCTTGGGCCCGTAGCCGCCCCTCCGGGCCGCGCATCGGTTGGAATCCGTGCGGTGTTGCGGGCCATGCGGATTCGGCGAAACCCGCGCTAGATTCTGTTATGGTTAGGGTTTTCCATGTCGCTGTCAGAACAACTACTTGCTAGCGGGCAGAAGCTGCTCATCAACAATTACGGTCGGGCTCCCATCGTGATGTCGCGTGGGGAAGGCTGCGTACTGTGGGATGCGGACGGCCGCCGTTACCTCGACATGACGGCCGGCATTGCGGTGTGCATTCTGGGCCACGGCGACGCGGGCCTTGCGCAAGCCATCGCCGACCAGGCAGGCCGCCTGCACCACACCTCGAACCTTTACTACATCGAGATGCAGATTCGCCTGGCCGAGGCGCTGTCCCGGCGGGCATTTGCCGGCAAATTCTTCTTCTGCAACTCGGGCACCGAGGCCAACGAAGCAGCGCTGAAGCTGGCGCGGCGCTATCAGGCAGTCGTTCGCGGCCGCCCCAACCGCGTCGAATTCATCGCATGCGAGAAGAGCTTCCACGGCCGCACCATGGGCGCGCTGTCGGTGACCGGCCAAACGAAGTACCGCCAGGGCTTCGGTCCCATGCTCGGCGACGTGAAGTTCATTCCCTTCGCCGATCCGGAAGCTGCGCGAGCGGCCATCAGCGACCGCACCTGCGCCGTCATCGCCGAGCCGATTCAGGCCGAGGGTGGCATCAACCTGCCGCCGCCCGGTTACCTGCAGGAGCTGCGACGCATCTGCAGCGAACGGGGCGCGCTCTTGATCTTCGACGAAGTGCAGACCGGTGTCGGCCGAACCGGAACCTTTTATGCCTACGAACGCGAGGCCATGGTGCCCGACATCGTGACCCTGGCCAAGGGCCTCGCGGGCGGCATTCCCATGGGTGCAATGCTGGCCAGCGACGAGGTCGAACGCGCCTTCGAGCCCGGCACCCACGCGTCCACCTTCGGCGGCAATCCCCTGGCCTCCGCGGCCGCTCTATATATCCAGCAGGCCATCGACGAACGCGGCCTGCTTGGCCACTGCCACGAAATGGGCGCCTATCTTGGATCGGCGCTGTCGCGCATGGCGGAACGGCGCCGGCCGAAGACCCGCGGTGCGCGCGGCCGCGGCCTTTTGCAGGGGCTAGTTCTCGACGGTGATGCCGGCCCGGTGGTGCAAAAGGCGCGCGAAAAGGGCCTGCTGCTCTCGGTCGCTGGCGGCCAGGTGGTGCGCTTCGCGCCGCCCCTGGTTGTGGACAAGGCCGAGATCGACGAAGCTTTGGCAATCCTGGACGAGGTCCTGGTCGAAAGTTAGAGCGATGGAGAAGAAACGCGATTTCCTGAGTCTGTTCGACGTCAGCGAGAACGAATTCGCGGCGCTGGTTCGCCGGGCGGAAGAGCTACGTTTTTTGCGCCAAATGCGCGAGCCGCACGCGTCGCGCCCGGGCCGCATGCTGGCGCTGATCTTTGAAAAGGCGTCCACCCGCACACGGGTCAGCTTCGAAGTTGCCATCAGCGAGCTGGGCGGGCACGCCATCGTGATGGGGCGCAGCGACTCGCAGCTTGGCCGTGGCGAACCCATCAAGGACACCGCGCGAGTGATGGCGGGTTATTGCCACGGCATCATGGTGCGCACCTTCGGCCACGACCGCGTGGAGGAGCTTGCCCGCTACGCGTCGGTTCCGGTCATCAACGGCCTATCTGATCTCCTGCACCCTTGCCAGGTGCTGGCGGACCTGCAGACCGTGTACGCACACCTTGCCAACCGCGAGACCAACCCATCGGCGACCGCGCCCGACGTGCTCTCGGCTCTTCGTGGCGTGCGCTATGCCTGGGTCGGCGACGGCAACAACATGGCCAACACCTGGGTGGAAGCCGCCGGCCTGCTCGGCCTCGACCTGGCGCTGGCCTGCCCGAAAGGCTACCTGCCGAACGCCGAGGTGCTGGGGCGGGCGCGCGCCACCGGCAAGGGTAAGATCCAGGTGGTGCAGGACCCGCGCGAGGCGGTGGCCGGTCGCCACGTGCTCTCCACCGACGTGTTTGCTTCCATGGGCAAGGAGGACGAAGTCGAGGCCCGGCGCAAGGCTTTCGTCGGTTATTGCTTGGATGCGAAGCTGGTGGCTTCTGCAGACGCGAAGGCGGTCGTGCTTCACTGCCTGCCCGCGCACCGGGGCGAGGAAATCACCGACGAGGTGATTGAAGGCCCGGCCAGCGTGGTCTGGCAGGAGGCTGAGAATCGCCTGCACGCGCAGAAGGCGCTGCTCGAGTGGCTGCTGGCGTAGTCGCTTAGGGTTCGCCCTTGCCTGCGAGCGACCAGATAGCGGGACTCGGAGCCAAGACGACGCGTCCCCGTCTCAACCTGAGAGCAGACCTGTCGCGGCTCAAGCTGACACCGACGGAGGGGTTCGTTCTGTCGCGCATCGACGGCCGGGCCAGCTACGACGAGATCTGCCGCATGTCGAGCCTGGGTCGCGAAGAGACCCTGGCCATTCTGCGCAAGCTCAGGCAGCAGGGCCTGGTGCTGAATCCTGGCGAAACCGCGCCGCCTGAACCCGCGCCCAAACGACGAAGCCCGTCGCCAGACAGCGCGCCTCGCACGCCCCCGCCGACACTGGTGACCGACGAGATGCTGCGCAAGGCACAGGAAAAGTCGAGCGGCAGCGGCGACGAGAACCAGGCGCAGGTCCCCTCGGTGCTCGAACGATTGGACGATGGATCGCGTGTCGACCCGAGCGATCTTGCGCAGGGTCCCGGCCTGTCCGAGGAGATGAAGACGCGAATCCTGCGCCTGCATCGTCGCCTGCGCAGGCTGGAACCTCATGAGCTCCTCGGCGTGCCGCCCGACGCGGACAGCGCCATAGTGAAACGTGCCTTTGCTGCGGCTTCAAAGGAGCTGCATCCCGACCGCTACTTCGGCAAGGACATCGGCCCTTACCGAGAAAAGTTGGCGCAGATCTTCGCCCGCATCACCGAGGCCGTGCAGGCGCTGCACAAGGCGAGCAAGGGCAAGAAATAGCCGAGGCCGAAGCCCAAGCCGGAACCGGAGCCGGCCGGCGCCTCGTTCGCCGGCCTCGCAATCACCGGCCGGACTGCGACGACGGCTTCACTTGAGCTGCCGGCTTGGCTTGGGCTGGTGCGGCTGCACCCCGCTTGCTCACTTTGGACGCCGCCTTGGGGCTGGTTCGGCCGCTCGCACTGCCGGCTGCCTTGTCGCCTTTCCCGAACCCGTCGCGGAAGCCGTGCCCGGCGGCCACGGCCCCGTCGCGGAATCCGTGGCCGACGTCGCGTGCCGGCCCCTTGGTCTGTCGGCCGACGTCCTTGGCGCCCTGGCCGACCGCCTTGCCCGCGTCGCGGACAGCTCGACCGAAGTTTCGCATGGCCGCGCCGATGCCGTCGTCGGCGCGGGTTGGCGCCGGCCCCAGAAAGGCAAGGCCAACCACGAGAAGCAGTGCGATTCTCGGTGCGCCAGGCATGCGGGACGACAGTATAGCCTGCGCGGGCTCGACACCGCAGCGTGAACGGCCCACGTCTGCCCGGCTTGACTCGGCAAATCAGTGAGCCAGTTTTCACGCCCGCCCCGACTTCTATAGGGATAGAATCGATAGATCGTCGTTCGCCCCGCGATTGCTTGCGGAAGGCTCCAACCTGAGGAGATGCCGATGAAACGATCCCAGCCATTCACATCGTCCCGCTTTGGTGCTCTCGTCCTGGGCGGCTTCGGTTTGGCGCTCGGCGCCTGCTCAAGCGACTCCCCGGCGGGGAAAGCGACCGGGACCGGAGGAAACAAGGCCGATACCAGCAGCGCTGGTGGCTCGGGCGGTTCCTCTGCTGGGAAAGGCGGCAACGGCGGGTCGTCCGCCACGGGCGGGTCGTCCGCAACCGGCGGGTCTGTAGGCAGCGGCGGCGCAATAGGCTCGGGCGGAAGCAGCGCTGGAGCCGGCGGCACGGCCGGGTCGGGCGGGCGCACCGACGCGGGCGGCTCCGCCGGATTCGGTGGGCGTACCGGTTCGGGCGGCTCGACCAACGCAGGCGGGGCCAGCGGTGCCGCCGGCGCGGCAGGCTCGGGTGGCGGTGGAGGAGTAGCCAATTTGGGTGGTACCCAATCGACGGGTGGAAGCGGGCGTGATGCCGGCCCTGATCGGCCCGCGGACACGAACAGCGCCACGGGAGGCCAGGCGACAGGTGGCAGAGCCAGCGGCGGAAACTCAGGCGGAGCCGCCGGAGTCGCCGCAGGTGGAAGCGCCGGCTCGGCCACGGGCGGAAGCGGTAGCGGCGGAACGGCCAGCGGTGGAACGTCAGGGGGCACCATCAACGACGGTTGCACGGACCAGTTGGCCGGGGGAATCACTATTGGCGAGATCGCCGTCTTCCAGGCGGGCAAGATCTCGGTCATGAAGGGTGGAGTTGCGGCGACGCCCACCACCACCCAGGGCGCCGAGATCGTGCAGGGCAAGGATGCCCTGTTCCGGGTCTACGTCACCGTGGACAGCGGCTTCCAGTCGCGTGCCTTGTCGGCGCGGCTCATGCTCAACGGGCAGACCGCGGGCTATTCCGCGAAGGTGACGATCTCGGCGTCTACCAGCGAACTCACCGCGACCAATTCGTTCAACATCCCGGTTCCGGGTAGCGCCATCACTGCGAATCTGGACTACCAGGTGCAAATCGTGGAGTGCGGGACTGCATCGGGCACGGATCACAGCCCCATCTTCCCCGCCACCGGGGTGGCTGCGCTGGCGACGCGCAAGACCGGGCCCGAAAAGCTCACCGTCGTTCCGGTGACCTCGGGCGGCGTCACGCCCACCCTCGACCAGAGCTTCGCCGATTCAATCAAGGCCTACATGGATTCGATGTACCCGACCTCCGGGACAGAGGTCACCATCAGCAGTACGCCGGTCGCAGGTTGCACGATCACCGGTGCGACCGCCATCGACGAGACAGCCTGGAACAATTGCCTGAACAGCGTGCTGTCTCGTCGCAGGACCGACAAGCCGGCCAACGACGTGTACTACGTCGGGGTCATCGAGCCCGAAGCCACCTTCCAGGCGTACTGCGGAACCGAATGCATCATGGGTCTAAGCCCGGTCGCGAGCGTGAACACCCCGAACTACCGAGCGTCCCTCATCGTAGGATACGCGACCTACGTCGGGTCGACCGCCGCCCACGAGGTCGGGCACGCCCACGGGCTTGAGCACTCTCCCGGCTGCGGAGCGGCCTCGCCCGACAACGCCTTCCCCTACGTGACCAACGGAAAGGCCTACATCGGCTGGGTGGGCTGGGACAAACAACAGACCACGATCAAGTTCTACGATCCGGCCAAGTACACCGACATCATGGCCTACTGCAGCCCGCAGTGGGTCAGCGACTACGTCTACAAAGAGCTCGCGGATCGAATCATCGCTCTTGAGGGCGCACACATGGTCCAAGGGACTGGCGCGGCCCAGACCTGGCGCATGCTCATGGAAAGCTCGTCAGGCGCGATTGCCTGGGGCACGCCGGTCAAGGACCCCATCGCTGCCGAAGGGGCGCCGACGGCGGCGTCGGTGCTCGACGCCCAGGGAACGACCATCGCCCAGATCACCGTGTATCGGACCCCGACCTCCATGGGAGGCGCGTTCTACATGGTGCCCAATCCACAGCCAGGATGGGCTGCCGTCGCCATCGGTGGGCGGACGTTGGCGTTCTAGAACCGCCTCTCGCAACGAGAGGCGGCGGAGCCGGGGGCCGGTAGCCGGGAGGCCGCCTCTCGTCAGGGCACTCTCAATCAGCTTCCGCGCGGTGGTACTAGGTGAGCGCGGTTACGCGCGCTGGCCGCGGCCGATGCCGAAATAGGTCAGGCCCGCGGCCCGCACGTCGGCCGGCTCCCAGACGTTGCGGCCGTCGAACACGACCTTGCCGCGCATGACGCCCGCCAGTCGCTCGAAGCTCGGGCGGCGGTAGTCGCGCCATTCCGTGACCAGCGCCACGGCGTCGGCGCCCTCGGCGCACACGTAGTTCGATTCGACGAAGCGCACACGAGCGCCCAGAACCTTCATGGCCGCCGCGATGGCGACCGGATCGGTTGCCACCACCTCGGCCCCGGCGGCGAGCAGGTCCTCGGCCAAAACCAGCGACGGCGCCTCGCGAATGTCGTCGGTGCCGGGCTTGAATGCAATCCCCCACAGGGCGATGCGCTTGCCCTGCAAATTGCCGCCGAAGTGCCTGCGGATATCCTCGGCCAGGCGGTGCTTCTGTCGCTCGTTGACCGCCACAACTGCCTGTAAGACACTCAGATCCACGCCGGCGTCCTTGCCCGTGCTGATGGCCGCGCGCAGATCCTTGGGGAAACAACTGCCGCCGAAGCCGACGCCGGCGTAGAGAAACTTGGTGCCGATGCGTCCGTCCGAGCCCATGCCCTTACGCACGAGCTCGATGTCGGCCCCGACCGCGTCGCACAGATTGGCCAGATCGTTCATGAACGAGATGCGCGTGGCCAGCATCGAGTTGGCGGCATACTTGGTCAGCTCGGCCGAGCGGCGATCCATCACCAGCATGCGATCGCTCGACCGCGTGAAGGGCGCGTACAACGACTGCAGGGTCGCGATCGCGTGAGCGTCGCTGGTACCGATGATGACCCGATCCGGCTTCATGAAGTCGCCCACCGCATCGCCCTCTTTCAGGAATTCCGGGTTGGACGCCACCGCGAAGGGATGGCGGGCGTGGCGACGCAAAATCTCCTCGATCTTGTCACCGGTGCCGACCGGAACTGTGGATTTGGTCACGATGACCGCCCAGCCGGTCAGGCCGCGTGCCACGGTCTCGGCGGCCTTGAAGGTGTAGCTGAGATCCGCGGACCCGTCGGCAAGCGGCGGGGTGCCGACCGCGAGGAAGATGGCCTCGGCGCCGGCTACTGCAGCGCCCACGTCTGTGGTGAAGCAGAGCCGCCCTTCCTTGACGTTGTGTCCAATTAATTTGTCGAGGCCGGGCTCGTAGATGGGGATTTCCCCGCGCGCAAGCATGGCAATCTTTTCGGGATCGATGTCGGCCGAGACCACGTCGTTCCCCATGTCGGCGAATCCGGCCCCGGCAACCAAGCCGACGTAGCCTGACCCAATCACAGCGATTTTCATGACGATGGGAGGGTAGCACGCGAAGATCCAATTGGTAAACCAACCGGCCGGCAAGCGCGTAGAATAGCTGCGCCGCCATGATGGATATCGCCCAGATTGAGCAGCTCCTGGCCCGAAGCGGGTCTGGCCTTACGTCGGTGTTCGAGATCCTTCCGGATATGATCTTCGTGGTCGACCAGGAAGAACGGGTCCTCTATGTGAACCGTGTCGCGGCCAGGGCGATCGGCAGAGCGCCCGCCCAGATAGTGGGGCGACAGCAAGCCGAGCTTTTCGATCCCGCCTTGGCGGAGCGCCACAGCCGGGCCATCCAGAACGTGTTCCGCACCGGTGAAACCTACTTCGCCGAGAACCAACAAGACCTGCATCTTCGTCCGGTTTGGATCGACACTCGCCTCTTACCGTTTCGCGATCCGAGTGGCGTCATCGTGGCGGTGGTGGGCATCGTTCGCGACGTGAGCGAGCGCCGAAATGTGCTCGACGCGCTCGCCTTGCGGGAAGCCTACCTGAGCAGCATGCTGGACAACCTTCCCTATCTCGCCTGGTTCAAGAACACGCACGGGAGGTTCCAAGTCGTGAACCAGACCTTCGCCACTGCGGCCGGCAAGGCAAGACCGGCCGATTTGGTCGGCCTCGACGACTTCGATGTCTGGCCGCACGAACTTGCCGCACGCTACGTGGCCGACGACAGCGAGGTGATGGCGTCGCACGAAAAGAAGCTGGTCGAGGAGGAAATCTCTATGAGCGGCGAAAACCGCTGGGTGGAAACCTTCAAGTCACCGGTATTCGATGCGACCGGACAGGTGATTGGAACCACTGGGCTCGCACACGACATCACGCTGCGCCGGCAACTGCAGGAGGAACAGCGACGCTCGCGCGAACAGCTACGCGCGCTGGCGGCGCACGTCGAGTCGGTGCGCGAGCAGGAACGCGTGCGCATCGCCAGGGAAATCCATGACGAGCTCGGGCAGTCCCTGACCTGCATGGGGATGGACCTGGCGTTTCTCGACAAGCAAATCGATCCGGACAACAAAGAAGCAGCCGCCCGGGTGGCAGCGCTGGTCGAGTTGGTCAAGGACACCATCCGCTGCGTGCGCCGGATTTCATCCGAGTTGCGACCGAGCATCCTCGACGACTTGGGCCTGGGCGCAGCCATCGAATGGCTCGCACACGACTTCGAAACCCGCACCCAGATCGGCTGTTCGGTGACGGTGCCCGAGGATTTGTCGCTGCCCTTCGAGCTTGCGACCCCGCTGTTTCGCGTTTGCCAGGAGGCCCTGACCAACGTCACCCGTCACGCGCACGCGAGTCACGTCAGCATCGACCTTCGCTGTTCGGGCACTGAGATCTTCCTGCTGGTCGAGGACGACGGACGAGGCATCACCGAGGAGGAGATCAATCGCCACGGATCGCTGGGGCTTCTCGGCATGAAGGAGCGCGTGGCCATCCTGGGCGGCACCCTAGACCTGCAAGGCGCGCCGGGTCACGGGACGAGCGTGGCCATTCGCATACCGCTGGCGCGCGCTGCAACCGCCGAGAGGTGACCGGGACCTCGGCGGGGCGGCAGTCCAAGCTTGTTTGCTCGGGCTGCCCAACCTATGGCAGCATCGCTGAAGGAACAATCGACCTGCCGGCGATGTCACACCCCGATGGTCAGCAGCCGGCCGAAGGGTCTGCCCATAGGTCCTTCGGCCAAGAAGCGCGGCGCAAAGCTGCGGTCTTCGCCTATGTCGTGTTGATCGCCATCGGGGGGCTATTCGCCGCGTGGATACCGATGATCCGGCATCGGTTCTTCGATGCCGACGAGTTCGAACATGCCCACGCCGCCTGGTGCGTGTCCAAGGGCATGATTCCTTACAAAGACTTCTTCGAGCATCACACGCCCTGGTACTACTACCTGCTGCGCCCGTTCTTCCATTGGTTCGACGTAGCCGGGTCGTTCGAGGGCGCCACACACTTTTTGTTCTTCGGACGTGCGCTTTCCATGGGGCTCGCGATCCTGTCGGTATTCCTGGTGGTCAAGCTCGGACGCCTCTGGGAGCATCGCGAGGTGGGCCTGCTGGCAGGGCTGTTTCTCGTCAGCCAGCCGGTCTTTTTCGAAAAAGCGATCGAGATGCGGCCCGACGTGCTCGCTCTTCCCTTCTTTCTTGGTGGCCTGTGGCTTCTGCTGCGCGGGCTCGCGGGAAGGACGAGCTTTACGAAGGAAGGCCCGCGGTATTTCTTGGCTGCCGGCCTAAGCCTCGGCGCAGCCATCATGTGCACGCAAAAGATGCTCTTCGTGCTTCCGGGCGTGCTGTCGGGACTTCTGGTTTGGTCGCTGATCGGGGGCCGCACAAGCAAGTCGCTGGAGAGTCTGCATCGCGAGATGGCGCTTGGCATTCGCCGGCGAATGCTCTTCATGCTGGCCTTCCTCGCCGGTGTCTGTGTCCCAGGCGCGCTGACCTGGGCAGGATTTGCTCTCAATCACGCGGGGAACGAGTTCATCGCAAACAACTTTCTGCTCAATGCCAGGTGGAAAGAGGTTGTGACCCTTCAGCTCGGCAGGCTGATTGACAGAAGCTGGCCGATTCTGGGCTTGGCCCTACTTGCGGCGGCGATGTTCGCGTGGCGCTTCTTCCGTTTTCGGGAACGACCATACGGTGGGTTGGTTTTGCTTGGTACCCTGGTCGGGCTCTTCGCGGCTCTGGTCGTCATGCCGTCGGCGTATAGCCAGTACTACCTCGTGGCCTTGCCGCTGGTCTCGTTGTTTGCCGCCAAGGCCCTGCTCTTCCTCATCGCGCGCGCGCGAGGGCGTGCCCGACCCGCACTCCTGGTTCTGGCGCTCGGCGCTCTGAGCGCATTGCCCGCTCTCAGCTTGCACGAAACCTTCGGCATGCGAAACGATGGTCAGCTCGCCAGGCTGCAGTACGTGTTCGCGAACACCAAACCCGACGACGTGGTCATGGATGGCTGGCAAGGGCTTGGGGTCTTTCGCCCGCATGCCTTCTACTACTTCTTCCTTCACTCCGAGGTACGGGCCATGCTTCCGAGGCCGCAGCTGGATGCCTACCTGACTGCGCTCGAGCGGGGACAGATTGGCCCCAGACTGATCGCGATGGACGGGAACCTGTTTGCGCTGGGGCCGAGATTCGTGGGGATCGTCAGGAGGAACTATGCGACTCACGACGGCTTCTTCTACTTCCGGAATGGCTTCTGGCAAGCTCACCCGGGCGGCCTGTTACGCACGGTTCGCGGCTACTGAGCGTTTTGCGTCGTAACAAAACCGCGGCTCGCCCTTGACTGGCCCGTCGTTTAGTCCTGAGATCGTCCTGATTCTGGTGATCTAGGGCACTTGACCGAGTGGCGACGACAGCTACTCTGTGGGAAAGATCAGGAGCTGCCTGCAAGAGGACCTCGGGTTCGGGTAAAGGAGAAACAATGCGGCCTACGTTGTATCCGTCAATGCTTGGACTTCTGGCAGTGGTGGCAGGTACGCTGGTTGGCTGCGGCAAGAGCGGACTGTCGGTGGAGAGCGCCTGCGATCAAGCGATGGCCATCAGGTGCGAACGGATCGCCACCTGTAGCGGGGCCACGGCCTTGACCGCCCTGGGATACGCTTCTGAGGCGGACTGCACCAAGGCGCTGCAAGCAGCCAACTGCGCCTCAGCCCAGCCATGGTGCGCTTCAGGTGAGACGTATCACGCAGACCAGGTCAACCCTTGCCTCGACGGCCTTCGATCCCAATCGTGCAGCGACTTCAGCAGCGGCGCCCAACCACCTGCTTGTGGTCTTGTCTGCAGCGCTGGGACAATCGCCGGCGACGGCGGCGCGAGCGGCAACCCCGGCAACGGTGGTGCGATTGGCGTCGGCGGCTGGGCGGGCGGAGGTTTCGGCGGCGCGGTCGGTTTCGGCGGCTGGGCGAGCGACGGTTTCGGCGGCGCGGTCGGTTTCGGCGGCTGGGCGAGCGACGGTTTCGGCGGCGCGGTCGGTTTCGGCGGCAACGCCGGCAACCTCGGCAACGCCCTTCTGTCCCCCCTCGACGCCTGCAATCAGACGGTCGCCGCGATCTGCGAGCGGACATCCCTCTGCGGCGGGCCTTTGGCCCTGTCCAAGCTTGGGTATGCTTCGGTCTCCGATTGCACGACGGGACTGCAGAACCTCAACTGCGCCCCTGCCCAAGTGGCCTGCACTCCGGGCCAGACCTATCATCCGGACCAGGCACAGATTTGCGTCGACAGCTTCCTCGCCCAGTCGTGCACGGACTTCAGTAACGGCGCCGAACCAACCGGCTGCAGTCTCGTCTGCACATGGGCGGGCGGAGGTGTTGGGGGGGCCGGCAGTGGCGGTTGGGGCGGAAGTGGTGGCTGGGGTGGCGCGGTTGGTTTGGGCGGTGACATCGGCGTGGGTGGCAATCTCGGCGTGGGCGGCTGGGCCGGTGGCCTCGGCGTGGGTGGCAATCTCGGCGTGGGCGGATGGGCTGGTGACATGGGCACAAGTGGCAACCTCGGAGCGGGCGGATGGGCTGGCGACATGGGCCAAAGTGGCAACCTCGGAGCGAGCGGCAGTGCCGGCGTTGGCGGTTGGGGCGGCAACGCGGGTGGGGCCGGCCTGACGGCGCAGGACGCCTGCTCACTGACCGTTGGGGCCGTGTGCGACCGGACCCTCTCCTGCGGCGGCACCCTAGCCCTAGCGAAGCTGGGCTATCTTTCGGTTGCAGACTGCACCACGGGGCTTCGAGCCGCCAGGTGCGCGCAAGCGCAGGCAGCCTGCGGTCCCGGCCAATCGGTGTACTTTGCGGACTGGGCCCAAAGCTGCGTCGACGATCTGCGAACCGAATCGTGCGTCGACATCAACCTGGGCCTCGAGCCAACCGCTTGCAGCCTCCTCTGCGGCCGCGAGTAGGACAGTAACTGGCACCGCACGGGCGTCAGCTACTCATTGCGCCTGCGTTCCCGATCCACGATGAACCAATCGAATCGCAGACGCCGCAAGACCCAGATTTCGAGGGCGGCCGTGCTTATGAACAGAATCCCGTGGGTCATCACGTGCCCCCTACCCTGCGAGCGCCGCGCGCAGAATCGCTACCGCCAGCATTCCAATCCCGGCCAAGCATACGAAGAATCCCGCGGCGCCCAAGCGGAACCAGGGCAGGACGTTGCGCCGGGCATGCTCGTCGAGCGCAGCATGGCGCGACACCGGCGACCACAGCCAGCCGCGCGCGCCCTGGCCCAGGCGGAGCAGAGCTCGCCGCAACAACACGTGGTACACCATCCCGGCAAAACCGCCGCCGACCAGACCGATCACCGTGAGGGCACCGCCAAGCACGCCCTGCCACTCGATGCCAGGCACCGCCAAGAGCAGTAGATAGACCAAGACAAGAACAGCGATGCCGGCTTCAACCACGGGCACCTCCGCGCGAGCGTCAGCTACTCGCTTTCCTCGCGCAGCCCGTGCTTGCGCAGAAGCTCGCGCAGGTGTTTGCGGTCGAGATCCGCGCTTCGGGACGCGGCCGACAGGTTGCCGCCGTGTCGCTCCAGGAGCGCCTTCAAGTACACCCGTTCGAATTGCTCAATCACCCGCGCTTTTGCCTCCTTGAAAGGCTTGTCGAGCTCGATGGTATCGATGCCGGGCGGGGCCGCAAAAGCCGAGGCGAGAAACTCCTGCAAGTCCAGGTCGGCCCCGTGCGAGACGGCGCAGGCGTGCTCGATCACGTTGCGCAGCTGGCGGACATTCCCCGGCCACGGGAAGCGTGCCAGCCGCTCGACGTCGGCTGGCCGAAGCGCGAGCCCGGGCGCTTTGGCGTAGGCCTCCACGAAATGCTCGGCCAGAAGTGCCACGTCGGCGGGGCGCTCGCGCAGCGGAGGCACGCTGATGCGCACCACCGCGAGCCGATAGTAGAGATCCTCGCGAAATCGTTTGGTGGCCATCTCCGAGCGCAGATCGCGGTTGGTGGCCGCCACGACCCGCACCGAAACCATGCGCTGGCCCGTGCCGCCCACCGGCCGAACCGTGCGCTTGTCGAGCACGCGCAAAAGCGCAGGCTGCATCTCCAGCGAGAGCTCGCCGATTTCGTCGAGGAACAAGGTCCCGCCGTCTGCCTCGACAAAGGCGCCCTTGCGATCCGAGACCGCACCTGTGAACGCTCCTCGCACGTGGCCAAACAGCGCTGATTCGATTAGGTCCTTGGGCTGGGCTGCACAGTCGAAAACTACGAACGGCTTGGCGGCGCGCGGGCTGTGGCGGTGGATTTCCTCGGCCAGCAATTCCTTGCCGGTGCCGGTCTCGCCTTCGAGGAGCACGGTCGCCTCAGAGGCGGCGACGTCTTCCAAGAGGCCGAACACTTGCCGCATTTTGGGATCGCGGCCCAGCATGTTGCCGAACTTCTCGCTGGCCGCCGGCGCGACGTCGACGTGCTCTTCGTCGGGCAGGTACTTGAGAACACTTTGTCCTATCTGGATCTCGGCGCCGAAGCCGAGCAACAGCTCCTGGAAGCGCGCGCCGCCGACGAACGATCCATTGGTCGATCCCAGGTCCCGCACCATCACGCCATTCTCGGCGAGCGTGACCGACAGGTGGCGGCGCGAGATGGTGGGATCGGAAAGCCGCACGTCGCTGGCCGATCCCGATCCGATGGTGATGGGACTTTGACCGACCACCAGAGCTTCGCCGCGATCCGGCCCGCGAATCACGCTGAAGCGCCCGCGCCCCGATTGGCGGAAGATGGCCGCGTCCTTCGGAATCAAGCGTGTGATCGAGGCGGTCATGCTTTCCATAGCGCCTCGCCAAGCGCCGCCCGAATTGCCGTCGACCCGGGCTTGTCCATCACGCCCACCGGCGCCACCGGCGGCAGCCCATGTTTCTGCGGTGCCGGACGCAGGAAGAAACGAACGAACGCGAATCCGACCAAGGCGGCCAGCACGACAAGAATCACGAGCCATAGCCCTCGCCGCGACTGCCGCGGTGCCGCCACGCCACCCATCGGACGCATCAGATACGCCGCGGGCAAGCGAGCCCTGGCTTGCGCCACCGGAGAATCCTCTGGCGGGGCAGGTGCTTGCGCGGCAACCGGCGCTGCAGCCGGCTCGGGCGACGGCGTCGCCGTCATCTGCCTCGGCCACTGGGGCTGCACGGCCGGCGTCCCGGCCGAGGGTCGGCTGGCCGAGAGCTGCGGTTGCTCTGACGTGCGCGCGGCCGGTTTGGGCGACAGGTCCAAGGACGGGTCGCGCAACCCGGGAAGATTCGCTGGCGGCCGACCGGTCGCCGCAGGAAGCGGCCGCGACGGACGGGCGGGCGGTGTGGCCACGTTTTCAAGCGCTTGCTCTTCGCCGGTTTCGCCCGTGTTTTCGATGGCAGCGCCAGGCTCGACCAACGAATCGCCGGGCTTCCCCGCCGCCGCGCTGGGTGCCTGCCCTGGCCGCGCATTGCGGGAGTGGGTCGAGTCGCGCTGATCGGCGAGCCAGCTCTCCGGGTTCGGGCCCATGATCTCGCGCAGCTCGGCGGCCAGCTCGGGCGCTGAATAGAGCAGCCCATGCGCGCTCGCCACCTGGCGCAAGGCAATGGCAAAGGCCTCGGCGTCGTGGAAGCGATCCTCGGGATCGATGGCCAGCGCGCGGTTGAGCACGCCCTGAAATTCGCGTGGCAACGCCGGGCACTTGCTTTCGAGCGGCGCCACCGCCTGGGCGTAGATCTTCTCGGGCGGGGTGTTGAGATCGCCGGTGTAGATGCGCTCGCCGATAAAGGTTTCGTAGAGGCTCACGCCGAGAGAAAACAGGTCACTGCGCGCGTCGATGGGCTGGTTGTGTGCCATCTCGGGCGACATATAGCCGACCTTGCCGCGCACCCGGTAGAACACCGACGAATAGGTCACGGCCTTGGCGATGCCGAAGTCGGACAGCTTCACCTCTCCCTCGCCCGAACACAGGATGTTCGACGGCGACAAGTCGCGGTGGATGATGCCAAGCGGTTCGCCAGTGGGCGAGCGGCGGCCGTGCGCATAACCGAGCCCGGCCAGAATCTCAAGGCCTACGTGAATGATGGCCTTGGCCGACAACGGCTTTCGCCTGCGCGCTCGCCATGCGATGGTGCGCAGGTCGGCCCCGCGCACGTATTCCATGACGATGAAGAGGCGTTCGTTGGAATTGACCAGGTCGAAGGTGCGGACAATGTTCTGGTGGTCGAGCGTGGCCGAGATCTTCGCCTCGCGAAAAAACAAGTCGCGAAACTCAGGGCGCGAGGTGAACTCGGGCAGAAGTTGCTTGAGGACCACCTCCTTCTCGAACCCGCCCGGGCCGATCTTCTTGCCGACGTAGATCGCACCCATGCCGCCCTCCGCAAGATATCGCTCGATGCGATATCTTCTCGACGAGACTTGGGCTGCCATCGCTTCAACAGTAAGCTTCCTTGGTCCAAGACGCAACGCCACGAACCCCCCATGAATTCCGAATTGCAAGGCCTGTTTGACCTCCGGCGTGACGCGGAGGAAAGCGCGAAACGCGCGCTCGAGGCGGCCTCAGCGACCTTAATCAAGGAGCAGGAGGAGCAAGAGCGCCTGGTGCGGCGCTGGCGAGCGGCGGCCAGCACCTTGGACTGCGAGACCAAGCGCTTTGCCGCTGGGCCGAGTCCTTCCACGGCAGCGCAGTGGCGGGCACGGGAAAGCTACCTTGCTCGCCTTCGCGAGGACGTGGCCAATCAGAAGTCGGCGGCCCAGGATCATCGCAGGTCAGCCCTGGCTTACGCGCAGGCCGCTTATGACGAGGCGCTTGCAGCCTACGAAAGAGCTGCGCGCGAGCGCGAGGCAGTGTCGCAGCTTGCGCAGCGAAGACGAGCAGCCAAGGCCCAAGTTACGGCGCGAAAAGATGAGGAGGTGGCGACGGACAGCGCGGCCCGGCGGCCGGGCCGGGGAGAGCACAGAGGGCAGGGAGGGCGCTGAGGATCGGAACCGACGCTTCCGGCGGAACCGGATCGCGACTCGACGAGCCTCATCGTCCTCGCGCGATTTGATGAGCGAGGTTCTGGCTGCTTCGGATACCATCCACTCTAAGAGGAGATTCCATGCTTCGCGCGTTCTTGAGTTCTGTTTTCGTGGTCGGATTCGCGGTAGCCGCTTGCTCCCGGACACCGCTCGACTCCGCGGCATCCGGCTGTGCCGACGGGGATGAGATCTGTGGCGGCACCTGCGTGCCCACGGGCACCTGCAAGCCGGGGCCATCGGGTGGAGCGGGCGGCAGCCTGGTCGGGGGCAAGGGCGGCACTGCGGCCGGGGGCGGCACCGGCGCCACCGCGGCCGGCGGAACCGGCGGCTTCTCTGTGGGCGGCACCGGCGGTTCCTCTTTCGCCAACATCGTGTGCAACGACGTGGGGTCTCTGCAACAGACCATGAGCACCCAGTACGACGGGGCGTTCGTCTCGGTGAACGGATCCCGAAAGCAGTACTACTTTCAGACCAACTGGTGGGGCCTCTACAATGGCCAAACCGTCGCGCTGAGCGGGCTTTCCTACACCCTCGGCAATCCGCTCGGCGCCCAGTCGTACGACAACAATCCGACGGGCTACCCATCCCTCTTTATTGGGACGTATTCGGGCCACGCGACCATCGCTAGCAACCTGCCCAAACAGGTCTCCGCCTTGACCCAGGTTCCCACCGTCATCTCCACCAACGCCAGCAGCATGGGAACCAGCAACTACAACGCAAGCTACGATGTGTGGTTCACCGCCGACAGCTCGCCCTTGCCGAGCTATCAGTATGACCCCGGCCCGAGCGGGGCCTACCTGATGGTTTGGTTGTTCATGCCGAGCGATCGACAGCCGCGCGGCTTCGCTGCCCATCCTGCACAGACCGTCGCTGGCCTGCCGGGAACCTGGACCGTCTGGATCGACTACTCCAATCCGCCGTGTATCTCGTATGTCAGCACCACGCCACTGGACCTGCTCGAATTCGACCTCAACAACGTAATTCAGCACGCGGTGAAGAACGACTACGGCATCACCAGCAGCATGTACCTCAGTATCATCTTCGGTGGCTTCGAGGTGTGGGGCGGCGGCGATGGCCTCCAGCTCACGTCGTTCTGCGCGAACGTGCTGTGATGGGCCAGGGCACCACCTTTCAGCCCGAAAAGAAACGCTGTACGTCGCAAAGATCGAAGGTACGCGGGCAGGCGTCGGGCAGACTGGACAGCAGCGAGGCGCCGTAGCTCTTGCGCACGATGCGGCCGTCGAGGATCGCTACCACGCCGCGGTCGCGCCGACTGCGGATAAGACGCCCGAAGCCTTGCTTGAGGGCCAAAGCGGCACGCGGCACCTGGTAGCCGCGGAAGGGATCGCCGCCGTCTTCGCGGATACCTTCGATGCGCGCCGCAGTCAGCGGATCGTCGGGCACTGCAAAGGGCAAGCGGTCGATCACCACCAGTGACAGCGCCTCGCCCGGCACGTCCACGCCCTCCCAGAAGCTCTGGGTCGCAAGCAAGACCGAACCCACGCGCGTGCGCAATTCATCGAGCAGAGCGTGGCGAGGTCTTTGCCCCTGCACCAGCAGCGGGAAACTGTCGTCGGCGCGAAAGCGCTCTTCGGCGACGCGCATGTTGCGAAAGCTAGTGAAAAGGATCAACGCCCGCCCACGCGACAGGTGGCACAGCGCCCGCGCACGCTCGGCTGCCGCGACGGCGAACCCCTCCTGCATCGGATCGGGCAGGTCTTCGGCGACGTAGAGCAGCGCCTGGCGGTCGTAGCGAAACGGCGACGGAAACCCGGCTTCCGCCGCAGTGTCGCCCAGGCCCAGCCGCCCGCGCATGTAGTCGAATGACCCGGACGTAGTCAAGGTCGCAGACGTGAAGATGATCGGCCCCGCATGGCCGTCGAAGCTTTCGCGCAGGATCGGCGCAACCTCCACCGGGGACGCACGCAGGGTCACCTGGCGCGCGGACAACACGATCCAGCGCACCGAATCGCGGCGCGCGCTGGCGGCGATCTGGTCGAGATCGGTGCGCAGGGCTTGCGCGCGGGCAGAAAGTCCGGACAGCACCGCCGCCTTGCCGGCCGACGGCGGAGACGGTCGCAACGCCTCACTCATGTCGTCTTCTGCCAGCCGGCCGAGCATCACCGAGGCTTCTTCCAACACCGTGTCCATCTCATGGTAGCGCGCGAGCACCTCGCCACTCCAGAAGTCGTCAGGCATGGGCGTGCGCAAATCCTCGCCGTCGCCCGACTTGCGCGGCAGCCGCGCGCGCACCGCCTGCGACAGCAAGTGCGTCGAGGCTTCGAGCCGCCTCGACACGCTTTCCACCAGCGGCGCCCCACGCGGCTCTACCGGCGCGCGCTCCACATCGCGGGCCAGCGCGAAGAGCCGTAGCGACGAAACCTGCACGCCGAAGATCTCGGTCGCCACGTCTTCGAGCTGGTGGGCCTCGTCGAAAATCACGGCCTCGTAGGCGGGCAGGACCTGCGCCTCGGAAAAGCGCGAGCGCAAGGCCAGATCGGCGAAGAACAGGTGGTGATTGACCACCAGAATCTGCGCCTCCTGGGCGCGCCGGCGCAGTCCGGTGATGAAGCAGTCCGAGACGAACGGGCAACGCTTGCCGAGCCGGGTTTCCGGGCTCGACGAAATCTCGCGCCAGATGGGCGCGTCCTCGGGCACGCCGTCCAGCTCGGCGCGATCGCCGGTGGGGCTACGCCGGACCCAGTCGAGCACGCGTGCGGTTTCCGGCGCCACCGTGGCGGCAATCGAGAGTTGCCTTTCGTGCTCGGCCAGCCGGCGCAAGCACACGTAATTGCCGATGCCCTTCATCACCGCAAAGGAGATTGGCTGTGCGAGAATGCGCGAGAGCCGGGGCAAGTCCAGCGACGCGATCTGGTCCTGCAGAGTACGCGTGCCGGTGGAAACAATCACTCGGCGTCCGGAAAGAATCGCAGGCAGAAGGTAGGCGATGGTCTTGCCGGTGCCGGTGCCCGCCTCCACCAACAACCGCTCGTCGTCGTCGATGGCGCGCGCCACCCGCCGGGCCATGGCCAGTTGTCCCGGGCGCGACTCGAAGCCCGGCAAAGCTTGGGCGAGCACGCCACCCGGCCGGAGAAGCTCTGCGACGGAATCTTCGAGCAGCAAGTTGGCGGGCTAGGCCTGGTTGAAGCTGGCCGGCCCGTCGTCGGTGACGAGGCCATCCTTGCTGACGGTGCGGAAGAAGCACGAGGTTGCACCGGTGTGACAGGACGGCCCCATGGCGTCAACCACGTACAAAATGGCGTCGCCGTCGCAGTCGATGCGCACGTCGTACACCTTCATCGAGTTTCCGCTGGTCGCGCCCTTCTCCCACAGCTCGTTGCGGGAACGACTCCAGAAGGTGGCCCGCTCCTTCTCGATGGTGGCGCGCAGGGCTTCGGCGTTGGCCCAGGCCAGCATGCGAACCACGCCGGTGGCGCGGTCCTGTGCGATGACGGGCACCAGGCCCTTGGCATCAAACTTCGCGGTGGCGATCAAGGATTCGGCATTTCCAAGCATGGTGCCCAAGCTCTACACCAAATTCCCGCAAAAGCGATCTTCGTCCTAAACTCTGGGAAGCCATGGCGCGCAAAACCCTCGATCCCCCGCAGGAGAAGCAGAACAAGGGCGAAAAGAACTACATCAGCCCAACTGGCTACCGAAAGCTGTCGGCCGAGCTGGACTTCTTGCGCACCAAGAAACGCCCAGAGGTGGTGAGCGCCCTGTCCGACGCCGCCGCCGAGGGCGACCGATCGGAGAACGCCGAGTACATCTACCGCAAGCGGCAATTGCGCCAGATCGACGGGCGCATGCGCTTCCTGGGCAAGCGCCTGGACATCGCGCTCGTGACTGATCCGCGCGAACAGAAACGGCGCGACCGCGTGTTCTTCGGCGCCACGGTGACGGTGGAAGATGAGGAGGGCGAGAGTCAGACCTTCGCCATCGTGGGCTCGGACGAAATCGACAGCGAGGGTGGCGCCATTTCCTGGCAGTCGCCGGTGGGGCGGGCGCTGCTTGGCAAAGAGGTGGGCGACGTGGTGCAAGTGCGCTGGGAGAAGGGCCATCGCGAGCTGACGGTCACGGACATCGCCTATCCGGACTGATTGTCCTTGCGGCCCGCCGCGTGGCCAGCCATAGTTGAGTGGCTACTCATAAATGGCCCGGCCCGTCAGCATCTCGAACCAGCAAATCTTGGATGCCGCCCGCGCGGTCTTCCTGGCGCATGGTTTTGCCGGCGCCAGCACGGTCGAGATCGCTCGGCGTGCGAAGGTCTCCGAGGGCAGCATCTTTAACCACTTCGGCACCAAAGAGGCGCTTTTCGAGGCAGCGATGGACGAATCCTTGCCGCCGGTGCTCACCCTGGGGCGCTACCTCCACCAGGGTGACATGCGGACCAACTTGGTCTCCATAACGGTGGAAAGCATTGAATTCCTTGGCCAACTGCTGCCCAAGCTCATGCTGCGTTGGTCGGAAAGGGACCTGTCGAAGGGGGCCGCTCTGTGCAACCGGCCGCGCGAGATCTTGGCTGCCCTCGCCGATTTCTTCGCCAAGGAGGTCGCGGCCTGCCGCCTGCGTGGCGACCCCAGCATCGTCGCGCGCATCTTCATGGGTGGCGTGTGGAACTACTGCTTTCTGCGAACCGTTGCCGGTGACCGATCGATGTCGGCCGAGGCGTTCGCGCGAGATCTGGTGGCCGAGCTGTGGCAAGGCCTGGCACCGACTTGCAAGCCTCGCAAAGGATCCCGATGACCGCGCCCCACCCTCCCGTCAACAAGTGGCTGGTCACCGTGTCGGTGACCTTCGGGACTTTAATGGGCACCATCGACGCCTCGATTGTGAACGTGGCTCTGCCCCACATTCGCGGCGCGGTGGGCGCGACCTTGGAGGAGATCACGTGGATCACGACGGGCTTCGTGGTCGCCAACGTCATCGTGATGCCGCTTACTGGATTTCTGTCGCGCATGTTCGGGCAGAAACGGGTGTACCTTACCTCGCTGGTTGTCTTCCTGATCGGCTCGGCCCTGTGCGGGACCGCGCACTCGCTCACCACGCTTGCGCTCTTCCGCGTCCTGCAAGGCATCGGCGCGGGCGCGCTGCAACCCACCGAACAGGCGATCTTGCGCCGGACCTTCCCGCCCCACGAGCAAGGCATGGCCATGGCGGTGTTCGGGATGGCGGTGGTACTCGGACCCGCAGTCGGCCCCACATTGGGTGGCTTCATCGTCGACAACTACAGTTGGGAGTGGATCTTCTTCATCAATCTGCCGGTTGGCGCGCTTGGCTTCCTAATGGTCACCACCTTCGTTCACGAGGACGAAGAAGTCCTGCGCGCGAATCATGCGCAGGCCGAACGTGAAAAGAAGAACATCGACTGGCTGGGCATCGTCCTGCTCGCGGTCGGACTGGCCCTGGTTCAGTACGTGCTTGAAGAGGGCCAGCGCGACGACTGGTTTCAGTCGAACACCATCTCAGCTTGCCTTGCGGTCGGGATCATCGCACTGGCGGCCTTCGTGATACGCGAGCTGACCGCGACGATACCCGCGGTCGACCTGCGTCTTTTCAAGGAAAAGACCTTCTTGGCTGCCACCCTGATTGGCGGCGTGCAGTTCGCCATCCTGATGGCGAACCTGTTCATGCTGCCTGTCTTCATGCAGGAATTGCTTGGCTACTCGGCCATCGACACTGGCCTGACCCTACTGCCCCGGGCCGCCATCATGTTCGTGGCCAATCCCATCGTCGGCAAGCTCTACAACAAGGTGTCGGTACGCTGGCTGGTGGGCAACGGCGTGGTCTGCGTTTCCATCGGCTCGTTCGCCATGAGCTTCTTCACGCTACAGACCGGGATCTCCCAGATCATCCTCGCCACACTCATTCAGGGAGTCGGCTTTTCGTGCCTGTTCATTCCGCTCGCTGCGGCGGCGCTGGCGCATATGCCGAAGAACCGTCTGCCGGACGCGGCGGGGCTCAATTCGCTGTTCCGACAGCTCGGCGGCTCCATCGGCCTGGCGGTCTTCGCCACCCTGCTCACCCGCGCTGGCACCGTCGCCCGCTCGGACCTCGCCTCCCACCTCACCGCCGTTCGCCCCGAAGTCACGGGGCGGCTCGCGCAGATCACTGCTGGTCTGAGCGCGCGCGGCCTGGATCCAGCGTCGGCGCGAACCGGAGCACTCAAGGCGATGACCGGCATGGTGTTCGGGCAAAGCATGACCATCGCCTTCGAACGCACCTTCTTTCTGGCCGGTGTGGTCTTCCTGGTCGTGCTGCCGCTTCTCTATTTTCTCAAGGTCGTGCGTTCCCAGCAGCCATCTGCACCTGTCCACTTGGAGTAGTTGATGAAACCAACCGCCGTACCCATGGAAGCGTCCGAGAGCCCACCTGCTCGCCGTCGGGACAAGAAGCCGTTCCTGATTCTGGGCGGCATGGTGCTTGCGTTTGCCGCCGCCGCCGGCATCTACTTGCTTGCCACCGCGAATCAGGAGAGCACCGACGACGCCCAGGTCGAAGCCGACGTGGTGCCGGTCGCGGCGCGCGTGAACGGGCAGATCGCCAAGCGCCTGGTGGAAGACAACCAACGCGTGAAGAAGGGCGACCTCATCATCCAGATCGACGAAGCCGACTTCGCGGCGCGGCTGAGGCAGGCCGAGGCCGAGGCGGACACCGCACGCGCCCAGGCGGCGGCCGCCGACGCGCAGGTGCAGGTCGTCGAAGCGAGCGCCAAGGGCGGCCTGCAAAGTGCGCGTGCAAGCTATTCGGGATCATCCATGGGCGTGGCCAATGCAGTGGCGCAATTGGCGGCGGCTAAGGCGGGCCTCGAACGCGCGAAGGCCGAGGCGCGCAAAGGCGAGCTCGACTTGCAGCGCACCAAGCAACTGGTGGCTGGCAATGCGCTGCCGCGCGAACGGCTCGACAACGCGCAGGTGGCCTACGACGCCACGCAAGCGGCGCTGGCGCAGGCGCAAGCGCAGGTCGCCGCAGCCGCAGATATGCAGCGCCTCGCCAGCACCCGTGTGGGGGAGGCGCGCGGCCGGCTGGACCAAAGCACGCCCATCGCCGCGCAAATCGCTTCGTCCAAGGCCAACGCCGACCTGGCCCGCGCGCACATCAAGGTTTCCGAGGCCGCGCTCGAATTGGCGAAGTTGCAGCTCAGCTACACCAAGGTGATTGCCGTGGAGGATGGCCTGGTCACCAGGCTATCGGTGCAGCCGGGCCAGATGATTCAGATCGGCCAACCGCTGGCAGAGTTGGTTCCCGATCGTACCTACGTGGTCGCCAATTTCAAAGAGACCCAGGTGGGACGCATGCGACCGGGGCAGTCTGCAAAGGTGCGCATCGATGCGTTCCCGGGCGTGGACATCGAGGCCAAGGTGGAAAGCCTGGCCGGCGGTACCGGCGCCCGCTTCTCGCTGCTTCCGCCCGACAATGCCTCGGGCAACTTCGTGAAGGTGGTCCAGCGCGTGCCAGTTCGCATCGCGTGGACCAAGCGTCCCGATTTGCCGCTGCAGGCAGGGCTCTCCACCGACGTGACGGTCTACGTACGCAAGGACTAGTCGATGTCGATTGTTGCGCTTCTTCCCCTACTGGTATTGCAGGCCGCCGACGTGGACGGCGCGCAGATGCTGACCCTGGACCAGACCGTCGCGCAGGCCGTCGAGTCGTCGAGCGCTCTCAAGGCCGCGCGGGCGCGCGCGCGCGGCAGCGAGGACCAAGCCAAGAGCATGCGCGGGCGGCTCTTGCCGTCGGTGAATCTGTCGGACGAGTGGCAGCGGTGGGATTCGCGATTCTACTTTGCACTCCCCAGCATGCCTGAGCCACTCACTGCGCGCGATCTCAGCACCAACACCTTCGTCGCCGCCATCGGGCAACCGCTGCTCGGGCTTCTGCATCTGACCTCCGACCAGACCGCGCTTTCCACGTCGGCCGAAGCTGCCGAGATGGACGTGCAAACTTTGGAAGCCAATCTTCGCGTCGCCATCCGCACCCAGTTCCTGCGCATGTTCGAGGCGCGCGCGCTGGCCGGCATCGCGCGGGCGTCGCAGGAACAACTGCGCGAACAGCAGGCCGTGGCCAAGGAAAAGCTCGCAGCAGGCGTGCTGACGCCGGCCGATGTCCTGCGCCTGGACGTGGCAGCGGCCAATGCGCGCCAGCAGGAGATCCAAGCCCTGGCCGCCGAGCAAACCGCGCGGTCCGGCCTTCTGGTCGCGCTCGGCCGCGAGCCCAACGATGCAGGCATCGGTTTCATCGAGCCGGTCACGCCCGAAAGCGCCGACGAGCATGACACCCCGCTGGCGCCGCTGGTGGGCAAGGCGCTCGTGCAGCGAACCGAGCTTCAGAGCGCCGGGCTCCTAACCAAGGCCGCGGACGCCAATGCGCGCGCGCATACCTTCCGACTGTTGCCCGACCTCGACCTTGAAGCCGCCTACATTCACAGCAGCGGCCAATTGTTCGTCAAGCCTGATTCAGCCTTCATCGGCCTCAAGGCGGGCTGGCAGATCTGGGACTGGGGCGCGGACTGGTACCAACATCGTGCGGCCAACGCGCAAGCCGATGCGGCCCGCTTGCAAGCCGACGAAGCTCGTCGCCAAGTGGAAACCGACGTGGCGGCCAAGCTCGCCGACGTGCGCGCCACGGCCAGCGCGCTGGAAAGCGGGCGCACGGCCATCGGCAGCGCCGAAGAAGCCTATCGAGTGACCACCGTGCTCCTCGCCGCCGGTAGCGCCAACACCACCGACCTGCTCGACGCGCAGTCGGCCCTCACCCAGGCGCGGCTGAACTTCGCGCGCGCCCGTTACGAATACGCGCTGGCCCGCATGGGCCTTGCGCGCGCCCTGGGCGAATAGATCACGACGGCTTGGGGCGGACGTGGGTTCCGAGCAGGTCGGCCAGCTCCGCCATGGCAAAAGGCTTGCTGATGCACCCGGTGAAGCCGAAGCTTTGCGGCCGTGCCATCGCGGGATCCTCGGCGTAGCCGCTCGCAACGAACACCGGCAGATCCTTGTCGATCTCGCGAATCATCGCGACGGCCTCCTTGCCGCCCACGCCGCCCAGGATGGTAAGGTCCAAGATCGCGGCTACGATCTTGCGTTCGCCCTGCGCGTCGCTGCGAAACACCTCCACCGCGCGGCTAACGCTGTCCGTGTTCACGGCGGTGTAGCCAAGCGACTTGAGCATCCGGGCAAACACGTCCCGCACCACCTCTTCGTCGTCCATCACCAAGACCTCGCCGCGCCCCGGACGCCGTTCCTGGACCGGCGCCAAAGGTGTCGCGCTCTGGTTGGGAAGCGCGGGCAGATACACGTTGAACGTGCTACCGGCCCCGGGCTGCGAAACCACGTCGATGACGCCTCCGTGGCGCTTCACGATGGAATAGCTGGTCGCGAGCCCTAACCCCTGGCCCTGCGCCTTGGTGGTAAAGAACGGATCGAAGATGCGCGCCAACATATCGGGCGGCATGCCGGTGCCGTTATCTTCAAAGGTCAGTTTGACGTAGTTCCCGTTGCGAAGAATCGCATGCTCGCCTTCGTCTATCACGACGTTGCGCGCGGCGACCTTGAGTGCACCGCCGTTCTTCATCGCCTGCTGGGCGTTGATGACGATGTTGTCGATGACCTGGCCGACTTGGTTCCGGTCGAAGTCGGACACCCACAATCCCGGCTCGACGTCGAACACGCAGGACACGTTGGAACCGCTGAGCGCGAAGCGGACGGTCTCCTGGATGAAGGGAACCAGCGAGCCCACCTTCTTGGCCGGCACACCGCCCTTCGCGAAGGTGAGCAACTGTTGGGTCAGCCCGCGCGCACGGTCGATCACGCTCGACGCCCTGGTGAGGCAGTCCTTCACCTGCGGATCCGCGGTGTAGCTGCTTGCCATGTCGATGTTGCCGAAAAGGCCCACCAAGAGGTTGTTGAAATCGTGGGCGATGCCACCGGCCAGAAGGCAAAGCGCATCCAGCTTCCCGGCTCGCAGAAGCTCACTCTCGCTTTGCTTGCGTCGCGTGATATCCACCGCGAACCCGCAGCAGTATTCCTTGCCTTCGAACCTGACCAAGCTCGATCGGACCTCGACGGGAAACTCGCTGCCGTCCTTGCGACGATGAGCGCTCTCCCGCACGTACCCGCCGGTTTCTCGCAGGGCCTTCCACACCTTGGCCATCACCTCGGACGTCGCGCCCGGATTGACCTGGCCAACCGTCATGGCGAGCATCTCGGCCTTGGTGTAGCCCAGCACCTCGCAAGCGGCGTCGTTGACATAGGTGAACTTGTTGCTGGTATCGAACCAGTACGCACCTTCAGGCAGGCAATCGATCGACCGCTTCAGCATCTCGACCAGCGACTCCGCAATCCTGCGCTGGGTGACGTCGTGGACGATCGAATGGAGAAGTTGCTTGCCCTCATGCTCGAAGCGGCTGCTGAAGACCTCGACGTTGCGAATGTCGCCGCCGGCGGTTCGGTGACGAAATTCGAAGTGCACGCGCCGGAGGCTCTGGGCCTGTCGGATCTCTTCGAACACATGTTCGGGCGAAAGGGTGTTGATGTCCTGGATCGCCATGCTCCGAAGCTGTCGGCGCGACCAGCCGTAGAATGCGACCGCCGCCGGGTTGGCGTCGACGATTCTGCCGTCGGACGGGTCGACGATCAAAATCGCCGCGGTGTGGCCGTCGAAGAGAGCGCCGCCAAACGGGCCTGGCGCTTCAAACTCCACGGCGTCGCACTGCCCGACCTTTTCCATGCTCGCTTCCCCTCCGAGCAAAGCTATCTCTTTATGGTAGGCCCGTCCCGCAAACAAGCAAGCGAAGGATTCCGGAAAGCCACGCCGCAGCGCGGACGCGGGCCCGAAGACTTGGGAAATTATCCGCCCTTGGAATTCTGACTGGCGGCCTGGATGTGGAGAAGGAACTCGACGTTTCCCTTGCCACCCGTGATGGGCGACGTGGTTTCACCGAGCACGGCGAAACCAAGCTCCCGCGCCGCCGCGGCGACGTCAGCCACGGCTTGCCGGCGATCGGCGTCGTCGCGCACGATGCCGCCCTTGCCGACCTTGTTGCGTCCCACCTCGAATTGCGGTTTCACCAGCGCCAGCACCGGCGCGCCCGGCACCAGCAACGGCGGCAAGACAGGAAGCACCAGACGAAGCGAAATGAACGAAACGTCGATGACCGCCAACGTGCATGGTTCGGGAATGCGATCCGGTGGCATATGGCGGATGTTGGTGCGGTCGATGACCACCACGCGCGCGTCCGAGGCGATCTTCCAATCAAGCTGGCCGTGTCCGACGTCCACGCAGTAGACCCGCGCCGCTCCTCGCGAAAGCAGGCAGTCCGTAAAACCGCCCGTGGACGCGCCGATATCGATTGCCACCCGACCCGCCACGTCGACCCGGAAGGTGTCGACGGCGTGGGCCAGCTTGAGCCCGCCGCGCGAAACGTACGGCATCGGCGCGCCCCGCAGGCGGAGAACAGCGCCAGGCGGCAACGCCTCGCCCGCCTTCGCCACCGGCCGATCCCCGCACAGAATCTGCCCCGCCAGAATCAGGGCCTGGGCCCGCTCGCGCGACGGCGCCAGCCCCTGCTCGAACACCGCCACATCTGCGCGGAATTTCTTCGACATGGAAACCCTGGGAGGGTTTCCGACCGCTCGGCGCGCCCGGTCTCGCGCGCCCTGGCTCGGCCGCGCCAAGCCCGTCTCCGCCAACGCGTCTAGCCGGGGCGGCGCTTCGTCGTGCTCGGTCGGGTTCTTGCCCTTGTGTCCCACCCCGGGAAGAATACGCCGACTTCAGTTCGTGGTTGCAAAGCCGATCATCACAAGTAATATCCGTGCACCCGGCTCGCCGGGTCATGGGGCTGTAGCTCAGCTGGGAGAGCGCTAGAATCGCACTCTAGAGGCCGACGGTTCGATCCCGTTCAGCTCCACAATTAAGCTAGTTGTTCTCGCTAGTTGGCCAACCGGCCCTTTGACGCAGCCGCTGAAAACGGCGAAAAGTTGTGCAGAAAGTTGTGCAACTTCTCGTCATCTAGGTGCTGCTCGTCCGCCTTCTCGGTCGCAGGCAGTGGCGAGCTCAGCGCCGCCATCGCTCGTTGCTGCTTGGCCCCCGCCACCGCCTCGGGCTTGGCGTAGCTCCGCGCTGTCGTGGAGAACGACGTGTGGCCCAGCGCCGACGCCACCGCGTGGCTGGTGATGCCAGCCTTTACGGCGAGCGTGGCGTGGAGACCCCGCATCGACTGAGCCCCGACCACCATGACACCGGCGCGCCGGCAGATCCGTTGGACCCACTTGCGACCGATGCCACGGGTTCGATACACGAAGAGAGGTTCCGTCCCGGACCTTGTCCCGGCCTGCCGAAGCAGAAGCGGAACGATCTCCTCCGGCACCTCCAGCGTTCGCCTCCCAGCCTCGGTCTTCGTATCAGGGATCCACAACAACCGCCCGCTATCGTCGACATCCCTGACCTGTCGGTTAAGGACCTCTGGAGTTGATCCGATCGTATGACCTCGCCCTTCCCCCAGGGTGCCGGCATGACCGTCACCACCGGTCCCCAGACTACTCGGCCATCGAGGGTAGCGTGACCGTGCCGGGCGTCGTGATGGCAGCCAGGGCTGCCCGTTGC